>Ga0307984_1001157_pt1 | contig 11161 bp, 20 predicted proteins | sample EllFjometageno78_FD_203169 | JGI IMG/M metagenome (GOLD analysis project Ga0307984, IMG submission 203169) | Marine microbial communities from Ellis Fjord, Antarctic Ocean - #78 | ecosystem: Environmental > Aquatic > Marine > Unclassified | place: Southern Ocean | collected 2014-10-09 | reverse complement strand
AGGTCTGCCTATAATACCTTTAGGCTTCTTTAAAGCTGACTTAGGGGGTCTACCTTTCCTTTTGGGTGCTTTAGTGACTGTGGTGTCTATGGAGTCTTTGGTGCTGGATGACATGCAATTACCTCATTGAGATTGCTATGATTACTATGGGTCTATAGGTTTGACACTATATAAGTTATGACATAAACCATTCTATGGTAATAGACATAGGTGTTGCCTTAGTGTCTATGGTGTACTATAGTGCCTATTGTGTATACGTTAAGTGATTACTTTAAGAATATACATTAAGAATCTCTTAAAGCTTCTAAAGCATACTATAGTAGTATTATAACATATTTAAGACAATAAGTCAAGGTATATCGTATAATAAACACAATTAACTACATGCTATGGTCTACTATAGTACACCTTAGTCAACACGTGTCGAGATTTGGTAAACCCATGTCGCTATTGTACACCCTAGACACACCCTAGACACCTTTACCCTTACGTCAAGCAATAGTCTACTTTACAGCTGTGTCAAGGGTTTGCTCTAGTTTTCTTTTGTAATCTTTAGTGGTCTTTTGTAAGCAGTAGAAACCAATATTGCTCTTTTGTAAACATTGGTGGGTACCACAGTTATTCACTAGAAACTCCACGGCCCCCTCCCCATTGATTTCCCTAGCACACCGAGGACACCAGTGTCAACCCTTACTATAGTCCCAGTCAAACCGTGACTACACTGGACACAATAGTCACACGCTTGACATGCACTGGTGACTGTGGTAGCACTAGGTAAACTAATGGTAGTCATTAGTTATTCTAATGTGTCAATAGCTATCATAGTTCACCATGGCATGTCAATAGCGTGACTATATGGTGGTCAATAGTCACAGTAGTTGACAAGAGTTGACAAGTGTGTGCCATGGTGGGTGCCCATGGACGCTATAGCACACCATGGACACCATAGAATCTGTGGATAACTCTAGCACACTGTGGATAACTTATGCACAGGCGCTAAGGGCTCATATAAGCCTGTCTAAGGCGTACCTTGGAACTACCCTAGTGCTGCTATAGACAAACTGTTTACATTGATTCTGTGTTATTGGCACAGTTGTTGCATAGTAAGCCATGGCGTACCTATCTATTATGCGTGTGTGCGCGTGAATAACACACAAGTACACACTTGTCAAGTATTGTTTATATTGTGACTGTGTAGTCATGGGTATACTTTGCCTGTGTGTGTGCTATTATTAACACCTCGCTGCAACAAAGCACAAACAAAAGGAATACATTATGTCTAACACATTCGGTGTACTTAACCAAGAAACTAGCGGATACATTGATACCTCAAGCACTGAGCGAGGCGCCAAGAACCACGCCACACGCCACGGCTATACCAAGGTATACATTAGGTTTAATAATGGCTACCACATTCGACGTGTAGCCAGTAAGGTAGCAGGTAAATGGGTTGCGGCCTAGCTTAAACCAAGAGCATACACAAGAAAACCAAGGAGCACACAATGTATACTTTAAAAGACGTAGGAACTACAGCTAGGCAAGCTACCACAAGCCATAAGCAAGAGGGCAAGCTAATGAACACAATCATATCATATTGGGTAATAATTAAAGAACTAGACAATACTAATGGTGTTGCATTTGAGCGTTGTTATGCCACATATAATGAGGCTTATGCTATGCAATCAGATCTTGCGGCACTAGGCATCACTAGTAACATAAAGAAAGACACAATCGAAGTAGCATAGGCTATTGCTTTACCATAGGGCCTTGAATACACTAGGGCCCTAGAGTAAAGCAATAACAAGTACAAAGGAGCACATCACATGATCAAACTATCTAAAGCAAGTAAAATGCCTTGTCGCTCATGGAGCCTAGAGGCGCTAGTAACGTGCCCAGCGAGCCTCAAGGCCGATGGTAGCTTAGTAGATGCCTGCAAGGGTTGCTATGCCACAACGGGTAACTATCGCTTCCCTAACGTCAAAGCGCCTAGGGCCCATAACAAAGAGGACTGGAAGCGCGATCAATGGGTAGCCGATATGGTATCTGAGCTAGACAATGATAGATATTTTCGCTGGTTTGATTCAGGCGACATGTATAACATAAAGCTAGCTCGCAAGATGTTAGACGTAATGAAGCTAACGCCACATTGCAATCATTGGTTGCCTACGCGTATGCACAAGTTTGCTAAGTTCGCACGTATCATTAAGGCAATGGCTGCGTTAGATAATGTTACAGTAAGGCTATCTAGTGACTCAGTGTTAGGTGCTACACTAGAGACCACGTTACCCACTAGCACTATCATACCTACACTAGAGCAAGCCACAGGCACCATGGTAGTATGTAGAGCATACGAGCGCGAGGGAAAATGCAAGAGCTGTCGTGCTTGTTGGGACTCAGAAGTAAAGACTATAGCCTATGTGGCGCATGGCGTATCAATGGCTAAGGTAATTCGATTAATTGATGTAAGCGAGGTGGCATAATGAGCACTACACTAGAACAATTAGCAGTTAAAAGGGACGTGGCATTAATGGCATATACTGCAGCAATTAAAGCTAATAGGCGAGTAGGTACTCTTGATATGGGCGCATTAGTAAGAGCCAGTAATACGAGCACTAGTGCCCATGTGGCATGGTCTAATGCCTATGATGATAGTGTACGCAATAGCCAAGAGGAGGAGGAGGAGGAGGAGTATAGTTCCTGTTGCGGTGCTGCGATAGTAATGGAAGACATATGTACAGAGTGTAAAGAACACTGTGATATATACACTGAAGATGAAGCTATGGCGGTTTATCTGGATTGTGGTTTTGATAATGGTTTAACTGGAGAGGCATAATGAGAACTTTATACGTTACTAAACAATACGACAGGGAAAATACACTAGCTATTATAGCTTGTACAGATAACAAAGAGCGCACATTATACGAGTTAAGACGCTTAAATGATCTGCACGGGTCTTTAGATTGTCGTAATTCATTAGGTGGCTTAATTAGCGGTATGGTAGATAATAAGGTTATTAACTATACATCAACCAAACAAAAGCAAGAGGCATAAGCACATGAGCAAATATGAGCAATTCAAGCAAGCACTATGGCTAGCTATACTAGCGCCCACGGACGAACAAGAGCAACGTGCGGTCGAACATGCACTAAAGCTACTACCATGGCTATCTGTGCGCCAAGAGAAGCAAGCAAAGTCTGAGGTGCTCACTAGGCTAAATTTAGAGAGAGAGGTGCTAGAGTGAAAGACCTAAAGAACCACGGACAAGGGCTCAACGCAAGCCCACAGGTAACGATTGACCAAAAGAGACACAAGACTATAACAATAGCAATAAACGTAACAGGCGGCCTTATAGGTTCTCTGTGTGTTATCTTTGCTATTGTAGTACTATTTAACTAAATTGGAGCATAAGCACAATGAACACTAAAGACACACGCAGAAGCTATACACGCACAGAAGCAGATTTATATAATGTATTGCTAGACCTAAACTATAGTGAACCATATATCACCATGGAACAACTAGAGCAGGTAACAGGGCTCACAAAGCGAGAATTGGCACCTACGCTTGGAGACTTAATAAGCAAGGGTAAGCTATTGGCTGGCAATGAAGATGCCTTAGGTACGATTCTACGCACCTACACGCCTATTGTGTACCGTGGGCAAGCCTACGGTTACCCACTAGACTACTTTACCTATGAGGAATGGAGCTTGTTTGCTTTATAACCTAAGCGCATGAGGTGCTATAATGAACTATGTATATGATGCTTTATACCTGCTAGGCTTGCTAGTAGTATACACAGGTGCAGTTATGGGCCTAGTGGCACTAGCAGGTGCAGCAGTAGCAATAGTAATTGTAATATTAACTAAATAAGAGGTTGACAAATGAGTAAATGTATTGATATACTAATAGACCTAATAATTATATTTCTAGCAATAGGCTAACTAAAGACAAGAGAGGTAATACCATGAGATGTAAAGCATGCGACCAAATACTGGGAGACTACGAGCTAAGCCGTAAGGATAGTGAGACCGGAGAATTTACAGATTTATGTAATAGGTGCTTGACAAGTGCTAGAGAGGGGGAGTATAGTTTCTCTATAGATGCAGCAGATCTAGATATTAATGAAACCAAAGGTGATAGCCCATGGCTGCGTGAGTAGTCTAGGGTACACCATAAAGGAGCAAGGAACATGGCAGAATCAACAATTAACATGGAACTACAGATAGGTACCTACACTGAGGTGCCTTTAGAAGTCGAGGTGCAATGGAGTCTAAACAGTATGGGGGAGGTTGACATAGACGACTTCTACGCTTACTACATAGCTACTGAGGATTCAGGACACAAGACCTTTGAACGTATACCTTATTGGATGCACAAGATTGTAAAGGTAGAGCTAGAGGAGTACCACGAGGATATTGTAAATAATATGTAAATAAAGCTTTACACACTTTGGACACAATGGTATAATATACCTAAGGAACCAAAAGAATATACGTTAAGTGATAATTAAAGCAACTCACTATAGTACACTAAAGACACTATAGTAGGTAATTTAGTCAATAACTTAAAGTATAAACATAAAGTGTACCTAGTACACTATAGTACGCCTAAGGTGCAATACTGCACATTAAAGCAATAGACCTATTTGGTCAAATAATAGATAATCTAAAAGAGTGAGTAAGTAATATGTCAGTACTAACAGGTACCGCAGTGTTTAGCAACGTAACCAAGAAAGACGTATACAAGGGCGCAGAGTCTAAGTATAATGTCACTCTAGTGTTGAGCGAAGAGGATGCAGCATCTTTAGCTGATGCAGGTGTCAAAGTAGCTACGTATAAGGAGGTTAAACAACGTAAGTTTGCATCCAACTATAAGCCAAGCATCTATAGCTTAGAGATGGAAGAATTCATGGGGGAAGTACCACGGGGCAGTATTGTTAAGATTCAATACAAGCTAGGTGACGACCACCCAGTCCATGGTGTAACAACGTACCTTGAGAAGGTTAAGGTAGTCGAGGTTGGCGAAGGTGCTACGGACGAGGACTTCTAGGCACTAGTGCACAGGAGGCCACCTAAGGCACACTAAAGCAACCCCTAGCCCTACTATTACTTTAGTGGCTAGGGCTCTTACACGGGACTACAGGAGGTCTCAGAGCTATGATAACCAAAGAAAGAGTAGAGAGTCACTTTGTACGCCATGCCAGTTGTCCCAATTGTGGGTCAAGTGATGCACTAGCAGTGTATAGTGACAACCATGCTGTATGCTTCTCTTGTGACCACTACGTCCACGGAGACCACAGCACCATAGACTACACAGGTAAACCAAAGACAAGGCCATTAGAAATGACAGGTACAATAACAGCAATACAAGATCGCAGGATAAGCGCAGATGTAGCTAAGCGTTATGGCGTCACAGTAGAACATGACGACATGGGCACTATTAGCAAGCATCACTATCCTTACTATGACCAAGGGAGCACCAAGGTAGTAGGTACTAAGGTTCGTGCGGTAGAAACCAAGGACTTCTACTCTACAGGTGACTTGTCTCAAGCAGGACTATTTGGTCAACAAGCATTCGCCGCTGGTGGGAAGTACATCACCATAACCGAAGGTGAGCTGGACGCAATGGCAGTCAACGAGATGTTCGATGGTAAGTGGCCTGCAGTAAGCATACGCTCTGGTGCAGCATCAGCAGTCAAAGACATTAAGGCTAGCCTAGAGTACCTAGAGACGTTTGATAACGTAGTCATTTGTTTTGATACTGATGAAGCTGGTGCTAAAGCTGCCGCTGCTGTCGTGAGCTTATTCTCACCTAGGAAAGCTAAAGTGTGTACGTTGCCGCTTAAAGACGCCAGTGACATGCTTAAGGCTAACAAGGTGCGAGAGTTCACACGTAGCTGGTGGGATGCTAAGGCATTTAAGCCTGAGGGTGTCGTTAGTTTGAGTGATGCGGACGTATGGGATAAGTTCCTAAAGCGTGGTACTGAGGAAGTTACACCATTGCCTAAGAGCTTTGGTAGCCTAAACAAGATGATGAATGGAGGTATAGCGGCTGGTGAGGTAACCGTGATTGGCGCTTTAACGTCTATAGGTAAGTCTACAATGGTATACAACCTTGTCCATGGCATGTACGCTGAATCAGCTAAGAAGATTGGTTGTGTGTTCTTAGAGGCAGACGTAGGTGAGACAGTAGAGAAGCTACTTAGTGTGTATATGGGCACTAACATAAGTGACATACAGACGAAAGACAGAGACTACAACTTATACCACGAGAAGTATAATGAGTTAGCTAATAGCGACAAGCTACACATACTAGACCACCAAGGTGCCTTGGAAGCTGACGAGCTATTTGCTAAGATGCAGTACCTTGTCAAGGGATTAGACTGTGACATTATAATCCTAGATCCATTGCAAGCAGCAGTGACTAGTAATGATAATGGAGTAATAGACGCCTTTATGGATAAATGTTTGAAGCTAGCTAAGAATACTGGAGTAAGCATCATAATCGTTAGTCACATGCGTAAGCCTAATGCTAAGAATGCACATGACGTTGGCGAATATGACTTGAAGGGTAGCGGTAGTATAAACCAAATAGCTTTCAATACTATTCTATTGAGCAGAGACAAAATGACGGATGATGATTATGCACGTAACTGTACTCAGGTGCAACTAGTTAAGTGTAGACGTACAGGACGTACAGGTGTAGCTGGTTGGTTGTTCTATGAGAGTAAGACTAGCAGACTAGTAGCTACACAGGCACCTGAAATTAAGGCAGCTAACTCACATGAGGACTTCTAATATGAGTACATACAACGATGACAGTTTCAAGGTGTTTGATAATGAACATCCCGAAGTGTACAAAGGCTTCAAAAGGTTTGCATTGAAAGCAATGTCTGTTCGTAAGCACTATAGTTCTAGGGCTGTCTTACACGCATTGAGGTGGGAAACCATGCTTGACTCAGGAGAAGAGTTTAAAATAAATAATAATTGGAGTTCCTTCTACGCTAGAAAGTTTATGCGAGAGTCTCCTACTTATGAGGGATTCTTTAGACTGCGTACTCAGGCCAGTCAGAGAGGGTAGTGTTAAGAGGAGGTAACCAATGTCAAGGTTAATATTTGATATAGAGACTAATGGGCTTAACCCTAGCATAGTGTGGTGCATAGTCACTAAAGACATTGACACAGGCACTATAGCAACCTATGTACAAGGTCAGTGGACTGAGTTCAATGAGGCAATAGCAGCTGCAGACGAAGTTATAGGCCACAATATTATTGGCTATGACATTCCAGTGTGTGAGAGGCTTCTAGGGACTGACTTCTCTACAGTTAAGATTACTGACACACTAGTCATGTCTAGACTAGCCAATCCACAACGGGATTCACATTCACTAGCGTACTGGGGAGAATTACTTGGGTATCCAAAAGGGGATTATAATGATTGGTCACGGTATACTGTGGAAATGCGGGATTATTGTGAGCAAGACGTTAATGTTAATGAACAGGTATACAGGAGAGTCTTATCCGAGCTGGATAGCTTTGGAGATCAGAGTATACTTCTGGAGCATTCAACACAGACGATTATACAAAAGCAAATAAGGAATGGCTGGCTCTTGGATGTTCCAAAGGCTCGTGACTTGGTTGCTCTACTTAAGGAGAAGTCCTATGACCTTGAGGAGGAGGTACAGAAGGTCTTTATACCATTGCCTACCTTTGTCAAAGAGGTAAAGCCAAAGACTAAGAAGGACGGCTCTACTAGCATAGTAGGGCTCAAGTTCCTAGGTGATCGATGGACTGACGTTGGAGGTGACTTTAGCCGTATAGACTGGCCCATTTTCAACCTAGGTTCACGACAGCAGATAGGGCGCTACCTAGTCCACTTTGGGTGGAAGCCTAAGGTATTCACTGAGACAGGTCACGCTATAGTATCTGAGGATGTGTTGACTAGTGTCAAAGGCATACCTGAGGCTGCGCTTATTGCATCATACCTATTGGTTGGCAAGCGTATAGCTCAGGTACGTAGTTGGCTGGACTCAGTAGACGATAGTACACAAAGGGTGCATGGTTACGTTAACACCAATGGTGCCGTAACAGGACGCATGACACATAGCAAGCCTAATTTAGCACAGGTGCCTAGCTCTAGTAGCTTATATGGGCCTGAATGCAGGGGTTGCTGGATTGTTGACCAAGGTTACAAACTCGTTGGCATAGACGCCAGTGGGCTTGAGTTGCGAATGTTAGCACACTACATGAATGATGCTGAGTACACTAACACTATACTCACAGGTGATATTCATACTGCTAACATGGAAGCTGCTGGATTAGCAAATCGTAATTTAGCAAAGACTTTCATATATGCTTATTTGTATGGGGCAGGTGACGAAAAGATTGGTTCTATAGTGGGTGGCGGTAGATCAGCAGGCAAGAAGCTTAAGGCTAGCTTCCTAAAGGCTACACCAGCACTGGCAGAGCTTAAGGATAACGTGGCTAACTCAGCAAGTAAGGGCTACGTGACTGGCTTAGATGGACGTAAGGTGTTTATTAGGTCAGAACACGCAGCACTTAACTCACTTCTGCAATCTGCAGGGGCAATAATTATGAAACAAGCCTTGATTATTTTGGATAAGTATGCTACAATGTATCGTATGGACTATAAGTTCGTAGGTAATGTACATGATGAATTCCAAGTAGAGGTTATAGAGAGCCAAGCAGAGAGGTTTGGTCAGTTAGCAGCAAGTTGTATTGAGGCTGCTGGGTTACACTTTAAGCTTAGGTGTCCACTAGCTGGAGACTATAAGGTTGGCAACAGTTGGGAAGAGACTCATTAGGAGAAGTTATGAATATAGTACAAGAACAACAACAAGAAGAAGACATTACTAACATTAGAGCAAGAGTAACTACTGAGCTATGGGAAGCAGAGGGTGACTTGTGGTATATACATTCAGACGGTGGAAGACGTAAGTATAAAAGTAGACATATGACAAACAATGGACGTATGTTTGTAGATGGTAAGTACGTACCACAGACTCACCCATTGTATAAGGCTGGTAGGTACAAGTCATTCAATGATGCAGCCTTTAGCTCTTTTACTAACTACAGCCAGTCAACTAAGGGTGATGTGTACATAATTACTAATAGTGCATGGCCTGAGTGGATTAAGGTAGGTAAAGCTATTGATGCAACTGACCGTCTTAAGAGCTATCAGACAGGTGATCCACACCGCTCTTATTCACTACGTTACAGTGTAAACCTAGACAACCGACATACGTCAGAGATCAAAGCACACAAGGCACTTGAGCTAATCAGTGATGATCGTAGAAATGAATGGTTTAAGATTGACTTGTCTACAGCAGTGAAGTGCCTAGGAGGCTTAGATGGATAAGAATATAGGCGCACCCTTCGACATTTGCTTTGTTGATGCTGATAGTATAATCTATCGTATAGCTTTGAAGACTGACATTAGCCTAGCTAAGGCTACTGAGTACTACGACAAGGCCATAGAAGACATTGAGTGGAACACAGTAGCTACTGAGGTTAAGGTAGCACTCAAGGGTAAGGGCAACTTTCGCTATGACATAGCTGAGGATTACAAAGGCTCACGTAGCACAAAGCCAGTGGATGAAGCACTAGTAGAGAGACGTAAAGACCTTAACGAATACGCTTACAGTCAAGGTCACTTCCAGTCAGACAACTGTGAAGCTGATGATGTAGTCTCTATTTGGGCTCAGGAGGCCCTAGACTCTGGCGTAAACTTTGTCATAGCTCATATAGATAAAGACATTGACATGGTGGAAGGTTGGCATTACAACTTCACCAAGGAAACTTTATACTATATAGATGCTGCTGAAGGTTGGTATAACATGTGTAAACAGATGCTTACTGGAGACTCTACGGACAACATACAAGGCTTACGTGGCATTGGGCCTAAGACAGCACAGAAGCTATTGGCTGATGTTGATACAGAGGACATGGTGGCTAAGGTGCAGGAGGTATGGCAAGAGCATCACCCTGAGGACTGGGAGGCTAGGTTAGAAGTATGTTGGAATTTGATATACATGAGGCGCAACTGGAACAGTTTTCATCAGTTGACTATAGAGCAGGAGCTGTCATGAGTGACAAAGATATAAGGAAGCTTAGGAAGTATTACATTAAGATGGTAACGTCACCACAGTTCAGTAGTCCACCTACAACTAGGACGAGAGCAGAGTTAGAGTGGCTTATCTTCAGTATAGCTATTGAGGGAGCCTTTAATGACACCTAAGCTTAAGTTCCGATCAGGTCTCGAAAGCGCATTTAGCGAGGCAGTGGGCACCAAAGACTTCCTCTACGAGCCCTACAGACTACCCTACATCATTAGAAAGAAGTATGTGCCTGACTTCATTGACACACGTACAGGAGCTATGATTGAGTGTAAAGGGTTCTTTAGAGTCGGGGATACACAGAAGTACAAGGCGATACGAGACGAAATCAATAGACCACTAATCTTTGTATTCTCTGATTCACGTAAGCGTCTACGCAAGGGTTCCAAGATGAACCTAGGGGAGTGGTGTGCTAAAGAGGGTTTAGCCTGCTTCACTATGGCTACTGTGCCTAAGTTGATTAAATACTTAGCTACATTACCCACCAGAGGTAAGGAGAATACTAATGAGTAGTACCTTTGAAGAAATAAGAGAGCAAATACTAAAAAATTATGACGTTGACTTCTTATGTGAACTACTAGGAATTACCAGTGAGTCTCTAGTGGATCGTTATGAGGACATGATCATGAAGAATCTTACCTTGTTTGAAGAGGACACTGATGATGACTAAGCTATTAAAGGAGGTTCTTGAGATGACTAGAGCACTGGACACACAGGTAGGTGGTAATCATTATACCAACATGAAGCAACAGCCTCTTGAGAAGACGTATCTTCAGTATGGATATGCAGGTGTCAAGCACTCTATCTATACCAAGGTAGATAAGTATCTTACTAGGAACAAAGGTACGGATAGGGTTGACATTGAGAAAGCAATCCACTGCTTACAGTTGCAGTTGGAGTTCTATGATAGATACCATACGTTAAATAATCGCTCTGATGGGCGTTTAGAACCAACATTTAGTCAAACCACAGCAATAGATGGGAATAAGTAATATGAGTAAACTAATAGAAATGCTAAAGCGTCAT
>Ga0307984_1001156_pt1 | contig 11162 bp, 15 predicted proteins | sample EllFjometageno78_FD_203169 | JGI IMG/M metagenome (GOLD analysis project Ga0307984, IMG submission 203169) | Marine microbial communities from Ellis Fjord, Antarctic Ocean - #78 | ecosystem: Environmental > Aquatic > Marine > Unclassified | place: Southern Ocean | collected 2014-10-09 | reverse complement strand
CCATGATATTCACAGGAGGACACATAGTCTACTCAGAAGTCGAAGTCATCAGAGTAATCAGCAGTATCTGCTATGTACTCTATCAGTGTCTTCATCTTGATGGCCTCAAGACATACGTAAGGACGCCCAGTCTTTGGGTGTTTCTTGTGAGAGATCTTGACATCCCCCGTAGAACCATTACCAATAGCCTTACGTGTCTCCACGGTCATCAACTCACCATCACCCATAACAGCACCAGGTGCCCCCAGGAAGGATGGTCGCTTCAAGTTGAAGGTAGTGATACCCTCGGGTACCAGCCGTAGGTTAGGCATCACCTCTGACCAAGCCTGGGCTTGCTCTGGGTTACTGGTGGCTATCTGGAGGTTATACTCCGGTTTACCCCCGTTGTATCCCGGTACAGGTGTGGTAATCCGTACCCAGTTGAGTGTTACTCCAGCCAGAACTGAGGCTGCTCCGTCCCGTGTATCCCGAGTCTCTACGAAGTTAGTTACCTGTTTAGATTTTCCCATTGTGTATACCCTTTCGTGGTATAAGCTGCCCTTAACTGGACATGATTGTCCCTTAAATGGACAGGATTGCCCTTAAGTGGACATGAATGCCCTCCCGTTATACTTACAGGAGGACACATAGTCTACTCAGTTGTCGTCTCTAACTCCTCAAGGTACTCGAGGATAGTGCTCTTGTAGTGTGCAAAGCTTGAGTACCCTTGGGCTTTGGCAGCACGGTCCTCTGCATCTGCCCGAGAGAACCCAGCATCATACTCCAGGATAGCTGCACGTTCCTCAAAGGACTCTATGTCTGGCATCAGGTTACTCATTTTTCTCTCCTTCATCATTGGGCCGTAACCCTGTTAGTACTTCATATCGCTGGATGGCTGTTGCCATATCAACCAGGTTATCACGCCAGGACTCCCAGCTACGTTCGATCATGGTATCCAGCAAGGCATCCCACTCTTCGTAGAATCCATCTTCGCGTTTCTTGTTATCAGTCATTGTTAACTCCTTTCAAGAGTTAGTAGTGTACTTATGTACACTGGGAGTAAAGCACTCCGCCACAACCCAGACCTCGTTGGAGGAAAGGGCTGAAGGAGGGAGCCTCAAGTAAGAGGAATAAACCCACAGAAGAATCGAGCAGGCGACCATGACCCGTGGGCTACCAGCGAGACAGGCTCACCGGAAGCCTCAGCATCACGTAGACCTGACACGAGACGAGACACTGCATCAGCAGGAACTCCCGCGACACGGCATACTACCGTATCAGCACCACCAACAGAGACAAGTATTGCCTGTCGAGTTGCACACCAACCCAGAGTAGGCTTGGTGGAACAGGTAGTACAAGAGCATACCTCGAATGATACTCGACCTGGCATACCGGGAACACCGATATCAGACCAAGGACGGAGAGATACAGCCCTTGACGCAGCATTACGTACTACGTTAGAGGCTGTAGATGGAACAACGAAAGAGAAAGAAGCCATGATAGATACCTCACAAAAGAGACGCCGAACCCCGACGCAGGGAGAGAACCGAAGCGGAACCCACGAGGACGCCCAGCCGGGAGGAAGCCAGACGCCCACGAAGAAGCCGCAGGAAAGAGGGGGGTGCCCCACCCAAAAGTATGGTTATACCCTAATACCCACAACAAACAGACAGACGAACAAGCCTAACCCACGGGTAACCTACATCCAATTCTATGAAATTTAAATCCAACCCTCACGGGTAACCTGAGTCCAATTCTATGAAATTTAGATTCAACCCCAGTACAACCCAGCTCCCCCCAGTACAACCCCCATAAACCCCCTCCCCGTAGAATCTCAAAAAAATTATTTTATTTTGTGAGCGTGAGTGAGCGTAGAATACGCACACTGAATACGCACACTTTATGGTAAAAATTACTTATTTTTATATAGGTTTTATACCCCTCCAGTATAGTCCATTATTAAAAGGATTTTTTGGGTGAGCTGAGTGAGCGTGATACTACGCACACATACTACGCACACTAAACCGGTATATTTAAGTATACCTTATAAGGGTAACTTTACAAAATGAATAAACCAACAGAACAATGGCATTTATCTAAGAGTGTCCCAGTAACTCTAATCATGGGTCTTCTCATCCAAGCGGTAGCCATTGTCTGGACGGTGTCCACAATGTCAGCAGGTATTGAGGAGAATAAAGGTGATATTCTCCGTAACGAGACCCGCATCACTACTATCGAGACGACAGTCCACGCGCAAGCTATTTCGTTGGCCAGGATAGATGAAAATATCAAGGCAATCAGACAAGCAGTGGAACTGATGGCAAATAACCCTTAATCGATACGTACAAGGTACACATGTACCCAGGAATACCATCCGCGAACTAGTCGTTCGTCAGTAACGGAAGATTCGCTACCTTAGTAACCTTAGAGGTTAGCCGTTATATCGGGTGGGCGTCAGACTCGGGGTATCAGGTACAAACTGTGCCCCGAGCATTACATGATAGAGGTAAGCCCAGTGACACTAAGGGCCTCTCGTCTTAGGAAACCAAGTATGGAAAATAAGCAGAATGAAGGTAGAGCACAGTTGGAAGCTCTACGAGAGTTAAAAAGAAGAAAGAACCTGGAAAGCTACTCTGATGACTTTGAGAAGTTTTCCCGGGATCAGATCAGAATTATTACCAAAGATGCTATAAAAGGGTTTGTTCCCTTCAAGTTTAATGAAGCCCAGAGTATTATTAATGACGCCTTAGAGCAACAAAGAAAAGAAACAGGTAAGGTTAGGGCAATTATTCTGAAGGCCAGGCAGCAGGGTATCTCTACTTTTTGTGCAGGCAGGGTGTTCTGGAAGACTTACTTTCAGCAACATACAAGATCTGTTGTGATGGCACATGATAGTGCTACCTCAGATTCTCTTTTCACGATGAGTAAAAATCTGATTAAGAATATGGAGAAAGAGTTACAACCTAAGTTAGAAAAGACTAACGCAAAAGAAATTATAATTCATACACCAGCTTACTCCGATTCAGATGCAGTGGGGTCCTACAGACTTTATACCGCAGGATCACCGGAAGCAGGCAGGGGAACTACCCCAACTATTCTGCATGCATCAGAAGTTGCTTTCTGGCAGCATGATGAGAAGATCTTGGCGGGACTCTTTCAGGGTATCTCTCAGGCTGATGGTACAGAAGTAATCATTGAGTCCACAGCTAATGGTGCCTCCGGAGAGTTTTACCGGTTATACCAGGCGGCAGCTGCAGGGGAATCTGATTACATTGCAATTTTTATCCCCTGGTTTAAATCAGAGGAATACTGTAGAGCAGTGCCTGATGGGTTTGAACTTACCTTTGAAGAGAAAGACTACAAAGAAAAGTATGAACTATCAGATGAACAGCTTTACTGGCGTAGGTTAAAGATTGTTGAGGGTGGTGTAGACAAGTTTAGACAAGAGTACCCGGCTAATGCTGAGGAAGCTTTCCTGGTTTCAGGGTCTTCTGTGTTCAACCCGGAGAAAATAAATTCTTTCTTACCAGTACAACCTATCGCACTCCGCGGGTATAACACGGAGCTGGGTTCCTTTGATGACACACCTCGGGGTAACCTTGAAATCTGGATACCCCCTGATTGGGATGACAACTATATTATCGGAGCAGATGTTGCTCTGGGAGTGAAACAGGATTACAGTACAGCTGTTGTTCTGAACACTAAAGGACATATTTGTGCTCTGTACCGGGACAACACTGTGGACCCTACTTTATATGGGGAGCACTTGTTTTACCTAGGTCGTTACTATAATAACGCCTTGTTGGCGGTAGAGTCCAACAGTATGGGTGTTGCTACCCTGCAGAGACTCAAGCAGATGAAGTACTTTAACATGTACTATGAAACGAAGGCTGCTAAACTGAGTTCTGAGGAAGGGCAAACACCTGGCTTCAGAATGACTCATGGTAGTAAGCCCAGAGTTATCGGTCAGTTGAAACATGCGGTGGAAGAAGAGGATATTTGGATCCCCTCCAAAGTTATTTTGTCTGAGATGAAAACCTACATATCAACTTCCTCCGGTAAGACAGAAGCGATTGCAGGCAGACATGATGACACTGTTATGGCCTTAGCCATCGCATGGGAAGCCTATCGTACTAATATTGATAAGCTATCCAACAATATGGTTGATTGGCGGCAGAAAAACTTTGTTAACACTAACAATGAGGAGTGGATTTAATGGCTAAGACAAGCAAGCAGATAGAAGATATCAGGAAGAGAATGATGAAAGATCCAAGACAGGCCAACTTCGCTCAACACATGATTAACCCGGATACCCCTGAAGGTCAAGAGAAAATTAAAAACTTTCAGGCAGCGGGGGTCAAGGCTGCGATGGCTGCGCGAGTAGTACGCAAGGAGAGAGATCTCAGGATTGCCGCCCGGGCAGCTGAAATGGCAGAGACCCTGGAGGCAATTAAGGCTATTGCACAAGACCCTTTGGATATTATGAAGTTGCTTATGCATGAGGCAATGGAAGAAGGTGACAGAGAAGAAGCCTTCAAGATTGCGAAAGAACTTGGTGAGTATAGAGCACCTAAGAAAACAAGGGTAGAGTCCGTTACCACGGAAAGAACTACCGCGGACTTGAGTGTGTCGGAGTTAGAAGAACTAGCTCAACTCAAGAAAGATTTGGGAGGATAAGTATGTCAGTATATAAAACGGCAAAAGGTGTTAAGCAGAAGAGCGGTAAAGTATGGGATCCTACGTTGAAATCGAAGAACTCAGTTACCACATCAAGAGCAGCCAAGACTAAACTTAAAGAACCAGAGCTTGTTAGTGCCCACCGCGAAGAATGGCGGAAGAAAGGTAAAGACGGACTACATAGTTAGACTACTTGTTGTGTTGAGACAGACCAACAAGAATTAGACCCATACGGGTGTTAGATAGATAGGAGGCCTATATGGGCGATCAATTGACAGGGTACCGCGAGAAGGTAACTGACGAACAACTAATAAACCTGGTTTCCACAGGGGTAGCTAACTCTGTTGGGGACTTTCTGAATTCCTCTGATTTAGCGAATGATAGAGTACAGTCTACCTATGAGTATGCGGGACTCCCAGAGGGACATCTTAGTCCTAATGGTGTTTCCAAAATTGTATCCTCAGATACCACAGAAACAGTGGAAGCGTACCTTGCTATCATTTCAGAGTTGATGTTCAACAATAACAGGCTGGCAAAGTTTAAGGCCTGGTCTGCAGCACCCTCCGCTATCGCAGCCGCCAATGATGCTTCTGATATGGTGAACTACACCATCTTTAAGAAGAACAATGGTTGGGAACTACTGAATACCTGGGTTAAATCTGCTTTGCTGTGGAAGAACTCTATTATCCGCTGGGATTTCGTGGAAGACTCCTCCATCAGTTTTGATGAGTATGACTCTCTTACTGAAGAGGCCCTGGATCTCAAGCTGGCAGACAAAGAAGTGGAGGTAGTAGGGGAACTAAATTTCAACCCCGAGACCAACACCTACGAGAATGTAAGGCTTAAAAGAACTTCCGATCTATCTCGTGTTAAGCTGGACAACGTACCGCCAGAAAACTTCCTGATCTCTCGGGATGCAAGCAGTATTGAGACAGCCGCCTTCATTGGTGTACAGATAGAGATGTCCCGTTCGGATATCCGTAAAATGTATCCTGATATCGCAGACAGCACGGATGACTGGTCACAGCTACCAAGTACATCAGAAGATCACTCGGTTTACTCCCAGGATCTGGCAGTACGTAAAAGAGTGACAGGCCAGACTTCCTGGCAGGGTATGACCGTCCACGATGACTCTCTGGAAGCTAACCGTAACGTGGCAGTAACAGAGTGCTGGATGGAAGTAGACCGGGATGGCGATGGTATTGCCGAGCTGAAACACTTTATTGTGGCAGGAGATATTATCCTGCATGAAGAAGATTGTAGCTACGTACCTCTTGCTTCCCTGAGTCCCTTTGAAATTCCTTATGAGTTCTTTGGTCTTTCTGTGGCGGACATGACACGTTCCACCACGTTGACCTCCACTGCCATTCTACGTGGCTTTGTAGAGAACACATATCTTACTAACTATTCCCCCAAGTTGGCAGACCCTAATGTAGTGGACTTTTCTGCCCTCCAGAACCTACGACCCAAACAGATTATCCCGACAAATGGTAATCCTCAGGGTGCAGTGGCTGATCTACCTCCAAGCCCAATTAGCGCAGGCACAGTTCCTTTGCTACAACACTTGCAGGTACATAAAGAACAGGCCACAGGTATGTCTAAGGCTGCACAAGGCCTTAATGACGAACTATACGTTTCAGGTAACAGTGAAATGAAACTGAGTCAGGTAATGAATGCCAGCCAGAAACGTATACAACATATCGCACGTAAGTTCGCTGAAGGTGGATTCAAGCGCCTCTGTGATGGTGTATTCAAAACTATCCGCGACAACATGGATGATATCACTATCCTGTCAGATCGGCGAGGAGAAATCCTTAACGTGGACTTGAAGAACCTACCGGAATGTATTGAACTTGAAGTAGATGTAAACTTGGGTGAGAACTCTAACGCCAACAAGCGTGATAAACTAATGTTGGTGGCATCTCAGCTGATACCTATGCTTAAGGAAGCAGGGGCAGGCAGTTTGGTTAAACCAGATGCAGTCGCCAACATCGCTTTTGAACTTCTGAACAGCCTTGATCTGAAACCAGAGAACTATCTTCGTGATCACACTACAGAAGAGTTCTTGAAGGAAGCAGAAGAGATGCAGAAAGCTGCCAAAGAAGCAGAAGATAAAGTTAAAGAAATGAACAATCGTGTTGAGGAGTCCAAAGCTAAACAAGCTGAGGCCAACTCAGTCTACACCAAAGTACAGGCAGATAACTCACTTCAAGATAACATCCGTCAGACAGCTATTTCCCTTGATCGTCACGGACAAGAATGGGCTAAGCTCAAGATTGATGCTATCAAAGCAGAGGTTCCCCCAGAGCATATCCCGGCTCCAGGAGACATGGATGAAATAATGACCAAGGCCGCTGAGATAGTTAAGTCTATTGAAGCAGCACCCTCGGGAAAAGAAGAAGAATCACTGGATGCTATGGTGAAGAAAATGGGAATTGATCCTGCGCAGGCAGTTCAATTACTACAACAAGCTATCGGAGGAGGTGGGCAGTAGCCCCCTCTTCTACCACACCTCTACCCGCAAGGATGACGTGTTTATAAGGTAAATTATGGAAAAATACAGAGAATCAGGTGAGAAGAGGATGACCAAGAAGGTACATCCTGATCGCTTATCACAAATCGCACTACAGGAAGCAGAGTTTGCTGCACACACTCGCAACAGCTTCTTTGACTCAGCCTACGGAGATATCCTCGTGGATTTCTTTTTAGAGTGGTTGAAAACAGAACCCCATGAAAGTAAAAGTCGAGAACACCTATATGCTTGCTCAATGGCGCTTGGTAGCGTTAAAGAGAAGCTAATTAGTATCGAGACTAAGGGACGTAACATCCCTATCATAGAATCACTGGGGGAGGAACATAACAAATGATTAGAAGCAGCAAAGAATCAATAGAGATAGTAGTCACCAACATCGAAAATTCGATTGACTACTATATCACCCAACACACAGCAGATCTCAATGGGGCAAGTCGTATCAGAAACGACGCCAGCATTGTACGGGGCCTGGTCGAGTATCGATCTACCTTGCTTGGTCTGCTTGACGAGGAAACTCCACGGAAGAAAAGAGGTAATCCCAACTTTGGGAAAGATAACCCCTATTTCACCAAGAAGGAGGACACTGAATAATGGCTGAAGATAATAATTCTACCCAAACGGATGACGTATTGGACAGCAGCAGTACTGAAGATCAGATGCTCGCAGACATTCTTAATAGGTCGGAAATACTCCAGGAAGCTGGCGTAGTTCCCACACCTACAGAATCTCAACCCGAGCCTGAGCTACTGGACTCAGAGGAAACAGGAACAGATGAAGACCTTGAAGACCCTGTAGAATCTGCCGAATATGAAGATGATGTTGAACCAGAAGATGGCGAAGAGAAGGCCAGTGATAAAGAAGATGGAGATGCTGAGGCTACCGAAATCGAAAATTATTTACTGGAAGACTTGGAAGACGTTATGGTGACCCATAAAATTGATGGAGAAGAGGTAACTCTGCCCCTATCAGAATGGATTGCTGGTTCCGCTACCAAACAACATCTTAGCAAACAAGGTCGTGAAGTTGGGGAAGCTCGGAAATCTTTGGAAGAAGAGCGCACCCAAAAGCTGGGAGAAATAGAAACCCTGGCAAGCATTGTGGCAAATGAAGTTTATACTGAAGAAACTAACCACCAGAAAAAGTATCATGAAGTTTCTCAGAAGCTGGCAACAGCCCAAAGAGAAGGTGATACCTACGAAATTGGTGAACTACTGCAAGAGCAAACCAAGTCTCAATCTGAGTACTGGGCTGCTCGAAATAAGAGAGAAACACTCTATGCACAAGTAAATCAACAGAAACAACAATTGCAACAACAACAGTTTACCGAATCAGTTAAACAGTTTAATGACACTATTACAGACATCATTCCTGATTGGAGTGGTGAGATTCAACAATCGGTGCGAGAATTCGCACTGGAGGAAGGTCTTCCGGAGGCCTTAATTGATGTAGTGTCTGACCCTGCTTTGGTAAAGTTTGTGGATGAATTCCGCAGACTCAAGAAAGGAATTGAAAGCGGTGCTAAAAAGCGCGCCAAGATTCCCGCCAAGAAATTGCTTGCCAAGAAACCTGCTTCTCCTAATAAACGTAAACAAGATAGGGAATCAACAATAAAAGCTCGAGCATTCAAACAGGATGCATCTAACGAAGATCAAATCGAGTTTTTGAAGAAGTTTGGCCCTACACGATAGGCCAGTATTCGGCTCATACATATAGGTAAAAAATAAAATGGCAACAGGACGTTACGGCACCTCAGGTGTATCAACGCAGGCGGCTTCCGCAGTAGGCAACCGCTTCCCATCAGGCGCATCCAGCGCCGCAGTCTCCGAAAAAGAAGACTTGGCTAACTTCATCTCGATGATTACTCGTGATGAAACTCCATTCATGTCTTCAATCGGCAAAACAAAAGCTACTGGTGTATACCACGAGTGGCAGACAGACGAACTAAAAGCTCCAGGCAACTCTCGTGTTGCACAGGGTGCTGACTTCAGTGCAGTTACTCCAGATGGTCGTACGACTACTGGTGGTGATCATGGCGCTGGTGGTGGTGTAGTACTTGCAGACGCAGACCGTAATCGGGCTCGCCTGGGTAACTATACACAAATCAACGCTAAAACAGTTGCAGTATCCGGCACTAAACGTGCAGTGGATCAGGCAGGTGTTGCTGACGAGTACGCTTATCAGTTGAAAAAGCGCGGCACAGAAATGCGCCGGGATGTTGAAGCTGATTTGATCCATTCGTTGAATGTATCTACTCCAGGTTCCGCTTCCGCCGCAGGTTCGTTTGCTGGTGTACTTTCGTTTGCAACAAATGTTGTTAACGTTGCTTCCACAGACGCTGTCAACACAGCTGCCCGTATTTCTAACGCAGGTGTTACTGCTGCAGAAGCAGGTATTGGTGCTAACAACTTCTCCACTGAGTCTACAGCTGCAAACGTAGGTGAACTTGAGCTATCCCAAATCGATAGCTTGATGCAGACTATCTATGAAGAAGGCGGTAAAGCTACTAAAGTAATGCTTTCACCGAAGAACCGTCGTGCATTCTCGGCCAAAGCAAACGCTTCCGGCTCCAATGTTCGTCGTAACATCGATGATTCAGGTAAACTCCGTGCCGCAGTAGACATCTATATGTCCGACTTCGGTGACGTTATGGTTGAACCTAACTACATCATGGGCCTTGCAGCAACCGCTACAGGTCACGGTGGTACTTCTGCTGACGCAGTTTCTATCCAAGATGCTTTCGCATTGGTTTACGATCCAATGTGGTTCAAACTTGCTACTCTTCGTCCTATGCAGGAAGTTGACGTAGGTCAGAACGGTGACTCCACAGTAGGCATGTTCGTTGAAGAGTGTACTCTTGAATGTTCTAACCCTAACGCTTGGGGTGTAATCGCTAACATCGGCGCTTAAACTTACTATAAGAGGGCATCTTCGGGTGTCCTCTTTTTTACTGATAGGAGAGTAGTAAATGCTAATTAAAATTACAGCGAACGCTAATGCGTTAGTTATCGGGGCAGAGACCTTGATCGGAGCAGCCCAGGAATCGATTGTTGGCCTGAGTGCTGAAAACCGCGTGGAAGTTAATCCTAGTACAGGCAAGGTGACTAAAGTTTACCTATCCCGGGCAGGAGCTACACACGACGTGGTGGCCATCGGTGCTACTGCAACCACCGTGTACAGAATCCAGGTAGGTAACCTTACTAACGAAGGTAAATTCCACACAGTATTGGATTCCCTCTAAGAAGATAGAAAAGGACACAGCATGGCAAGATGGCAACACACCTCAAAAACAGGAGACCTCACAGGTCAACTGATTACTGATACGAATGGTGAGAATATCTGGAAAGTCGAAGGCGACATTTCAGGTACCATCGAGGACGTTAAAAGAGACAGAGAAGCGGGACGTAATAAGAATTCACACTATCAGAAGATGTGTTCTATTCCGAATGTAATTGTGTTAGAGCTTAACACTAAGTATAACCTGGATATACTAGATCCAGAATTTATGCATGATCCTGCACAGAAAAAGAGATTGGTTTATTTGTTGAAAACAGAATATCCAGACTTACTAGTAATGACATAGGGGTTTATTATGGCTACATACGTAGAATTTGTAGGATCTGGTGATTTCACTGGTGATGACGCAGGAATGATTAGGGACTGGGCTAACCGCGAGGTTTCCGTTCTCCCTAACTCGGTGGTGACCCGGTGTTTCGATTATGCAGGCGATAAAGCTTACAGAACACTACGTGTACCGCCACTAGAGATCACTCGAGTTTATGATGTGAATGGAACTCAGGAAGAGATGGATGCAGAGGGAGTAGTGGGTGTCACCCCTGATATTACCCCCAGTGCCTTTCTGGGTGGGGGTGAAGTACTATCTATGCGGGTTCCCTCTGATTTGACTGAGATTATCTTCATACGAAGGGCGGATACTGTTACAAAGAACTCAGGTATTGTGTACAATGAAAAGGTA
>Ga0307984_1001152_pt1 | contig 11168 bp, 7 predicted proteins | sample EllFjometageno78_FD_203169 | JGI IMG/M metagenome (GOLD analysis project Ga0307984, IMG submission 203169) | Marine microbial communities from Ellis Fjord, Antarctic Ocean - #78 | ecosystem: Environmental > Aquatic > Marine > Unclassified | place: Southern Ocean | collected 2014-10-09 | reverse complement strand
ACGAAAAACTTAACGAATATTCGGGGCTAGATGTCAAAGGAAAAGTCGTCGTTGTGCTATCCGGGGACCCCAGAGATGAAGAATCTGTGTGGGCTAATAACACATCATTAAAGAGAGAAATTGCAGATTCACTCGGAGCCCAAGCTTTTGTGGTGCTTATGAAAGACCCAGACTACGCCACATTTAAGGGTCGCATGAAGTTTTATATGATGCGCAAATCGACGGTTTTAAACAGGAACAAAGACGGAGAGGGCTCCACAATCCCCACCTTTTTATTGTCTGACAAGAGTGGTGACGACTGGATTTCATCAATAAAAGGCCTAAAAACAGTTTCAAAAACAAGATCCAAAGCAGAGAAAAAAGGCGTTTGCCCCACAGGAACAATTGACCACTTATGGAGCCACAATATCGATATGGGATTGCATAAGTTTAACGGTTTAAATGTACTTGCATACCTTCCCGGCTCAGACCCCACACTACAAGAGGAGTTGGTTGTAATCACCTCCCACTATGACCACATAGGTATTGTTGATGGAGAAATTAACAACGGCGCAGATGATGACGGATCAGGAACCGTCACAGTGATGGAACTCGCCAGACTATACATGGAGGCGCACAAAGATGGTAACGGGCCACGAAGAAGCGTCCTGTTTATGAATGTTGTGGGAGAGGAAAAAGGTTTGTTGGGATCAGAATGGTACTCTGACCACCCAATTTTTCCGCTAGAAAACACGGTCGCCAATCTCAATGTGGATATGGTAGGCAGGGTTGACAAAGCCCATGCCGATGACGAAAAATACGTTTATTTAATAGGCGCTGACAAACTCAGCTCAGAGCTACATGAAATATCAGAAGAAGCAAACACCAATCACACAAACATTAAGCTGGACTATACCTTCAATGCCCCCGACGATCCGAACAGGTTTTACTACCGTTCAGACCACTACAATTTTGCAAAACACAACATTCCAGTCATTTTTTATTTCAGCGGTGTTCATGAAGACTACCATGCGCCAGGAGATGATGTAGAAAAAATAATGTTTACAAAAACAGGAGAGATCGGAAAACTTGTGTTTAACACATCCTGGACACTCTTAAATAGGGACAAAAGAATCGTTGTAGACAAGGTTAACGACTTTCCCGAATAAGAGACTCGATGGTGTTTCTGAAAAACAGAACCTCTTCTTCATATGACTCCCCCGTTGCAGGCCCGCTGAAGCCAGAGTGAATAACAGGGTCTCCCTCAAAAGGTATAAATGCGGTGGTAGGAAATGACTTAACCCCCCCCATAAAAGAGAGGGTTGAGTCTGCGATTCTTTTATTTGCAATGCCACCCAATAACACCTCCCATGGGAGCTTCATCTCCTCTTTAAAGTCAGCGATTCGCTCAATAGCCTCCTCACCCACAGAGCGCTCAAACGCCATAGATACCACAATCATTTCCGGGTAGTCTTCACAAAGCTCTTTCAGCAACCGGGCCTCATCCATGCAGTTTGGACACCAAGTCCCCATGACATCTACTACAAGAACTTTGTAACCAGACTCCCCCAAACGCTCCCTGGTCCAAACTTCTGTTTCTCCCCCAGAATTCACCCCCTCGATAAAAACGTTTGATTGGGGGTTCCATTCCTGGGTAGCGCTCCAATCCACACGATTGTTTATAGACCTCACCCCGCTCCAGTTTGTGGTGTAGTGTGTTCCGCTTTTAAAAACCCCATTCGTAATGGAGTCTTGCGCGATGGTTCCCTCAAAGGAAAACAAATGAATCCCGTCGAAGTTTCCAATTTTAAAACGAGACGTTTCAGGATTTATCTCGCCTGCCTGGTAGCGATAATCACCGGTTGATGTTAAAAACGTGGCGGAAATAGAATCGCCTTTCTGAACCATTTTTAACTTCCCTAAATCAGTGTCCCAAACAGAGTTTTGCACGTTACCGTCTCGCACACTTTTATTTTTAACGGGCGCAATTTCTAACGGCACTCGGTATTCCTTTGTTCGAAGCGAATCAACCCAGTCACCCCTCCAAATCCTTTCAGCCCCCTCTCCCATCCATTCCCCCACGAGCGCTCCCCCAAAAACAGGGACAGAATATCCACCCCCAGAAACGGAACGCATCAAAACCCGCTCTTTTCCATTCATAAAAACCAAATCGTCTTGCTTTAAGGACACCAAAACATCTACGGTTGTAGAATCGTCCAAAGAAAAGGTTGCCAAATAAGCCTGATCCTCACCTTGTTTATCTACTCCAGTCGAACACCCGAGCATTAGCAAAACGGTCGTAAAAACAACCCCAAACAGTATGTTTATATTGGCTGCCAAATGAATTAAATAGAACCCTGTTTAAAGTTCAAATTTAATACCCTGTGCCAACGGCAGATCTTTCCCGTAATTAATGGTGTTTGTTTGGCGCCTCATATACGCCTTCCAAGCATCAGAACCACTTTCACGACCACCACCCGTTTCCTTTTCTCCACCAAATGCACCACCAATCTCAGCCCCAGAGGTGCCGATATTTACGTTTGCTATTCCGCAATCAGAACCAATTGCAGAAAGGAAAAGCTCAGCTTCACGTAGATTGTTCGTCATGATCGCAGAAGAAAGACCCTGTACCACTCCGTTTTGAATTGCAATCGCATCCTCGATTGTCTCATACTTCATGATGTATAAAATAGGAGCGAAGGTTTCGTTTTGGACGATTTGCATGTCATTTGTCACCTCAGCAATTGCGGGCCTAACATAACACCCACTCTCATATCCTGCACCCTCTAAAACTCCACCTGGGACCAACACCTTTCCTCCTTGGCTTTCAACGTCGCTAAGCGCCGCCAAGTAACCATCGACAGCCCCTTGATCTATAAGTGGCCCCACATGGTTGTTTTCATCAAGCGGATCACCGATTCGAACTTGTTTATACGCCTGGGTCAATTGATCCTTAACCTTGTCATAAACACTGCTGTGAATAATGATTCTTCGCGTACTTGTGCAGCGCTGGCCGCAGGTTCCAACAGCTCCAAACACAGCCGCAGGAACGACAACCTTAAGGTCTGCGTCCGGCGTAATGATAAGCGCATTGTTTCCCCCTAACTCAAGCAGAGAACGTCCCAAACGAGCCGCTACAGCTTGCGCCACCAGCTTGCCCATTCTCGTTGACCCAGTTGCGCTGATGAGTGGAACACGCTTGTCATTGCTAAGCATCTCCCCCACCTTGTAATCTCCATTAACGACACACGACACCCCCTCAGGCACATTGTTTGCCTTTGCAACCTCTACCCAAATGTTTTGACAAGCAATAGAACAAAGCGGTGCTTTTTCAGAAGGCTTCCAAACACACACATCACCCGAAACCCACGCAAGTGCAGTGTTCCAGCACCAAACAGCTACTGGAAAATTAAAGGCAGAAATAATACCCACAACACCCAACGGGTGATATTGCTCATACATTCTGTGATTGCGTCGCTCTGAATGCATTGTAAGACCGTATAACATACGGCTTTGTCCCAGTGCGAAATCACAGATATCGATCATCTCCTGAACCTCTCCAAGGCCCTCCTGATAGCTTTTTCCCATCTCATAAGAAACCAAAGCCCCCAACGACTCTTTCTTTTCTCTAAGCGCATCTCCGAATTGCCGGACGATTTCACCCCTTTCAGGCGCGCTCCACTTTCCCCACTCAACGAACGCCTTGCCCGTTGCCTCCATAACCTTTTCATAATCTGATTCGGTTGCAGTGCTTACAGATGCGATTTTTTTGCCATCTGTTGGAGATATTGAATCCATAGACGGACCCGAACCGAGGTTGCGGCCACCGATCATCACCCCCGAATTTGTGTCTTTTATGCCTAAATCTGAAAGAATCTGTCTAATATCCATCTAAATATGATAATTTTGCTTTTTACTAAGGTGCAAACATACGATTAGAATCCCCGTGAACTTAGAAAGACATAAAGAGCAGTATCGTTTAAAACGAAAAGAAAACATCGCTTTTTTAAAGCGATTGAAAAAAACGAACCCTCAAAAACTCGACTCAATTATTCACCCTGTTCACGAAGAGGTTTTTGCGTGTACAGACTGTTTAAAATGCGCAAATTGCTGTAAAACAACAAGCCCAACGTTTACAACAAGGGACATCACCCGAATATCTAAACGTCTGGGAATATCTCCTAAAGAGATGGAGGACAGTTATTTAAGAAGAGACACCGAAGAGGATTTTGTCCTTAAATCCACCCCGTGTGCTTTTCTAGGCGAAGACAATTATTGCAACATCTACGACGTAAGACCGAAAGCCTGTCAACAGTTCCCCCACACAAACAGACGAAGACAGCACCAGCTTCTGCATCTAACAGAAAAAAACCTGGAAGTGTGTCCGGCTGTTTTCGAGATTGTAGATAAGTTAAAGCAACAGCTCACGCTCCACAAAATCAACAAGTACGAGTAGTTGAATGCGATTTATCTTCCAAGATAAATCAGCAAAACACTTACATCAGAAGCACTAACGCCAGAAATGTTTGCGGCTTCTCCAAGTGTATTGGGTCTCTTTTCAGAAAGCTTTTGTTTTGCCTCTGCGCTCAACGAACCCAGTTTTGAATATTCCATATCTTCAGGAATATTTAACCCCCCTAGCTTAGACATGCGATCTGCCATAATCTGCTCTTTTTCAATATAACCCTCGTATTTAACTTGGATTTCGACCTGCTCTACAACATCCCTTACGTTGTCGTTTAGATGGTTTAGCTCTGGCACGTTCGCAATTAATGGGTTCAGATTTACATGTGGCCGGGTTAATACTTGTTTCGCCTTCACCTTCTGTTTCAAAGGTGTACTCCCCACGGCTTCAAGATATGAATTTGCACCCTCAGGGCTGACAGATGTCTTCTCAAGCGCCCGTCTTAATGCCTTAACGGAGGCTTGTTTTCTCTCCAGATTCCTCATTCGCTCATCTGAAGCCAAACCGATCTCATGCCCCAAAGGAGTCATTCTCTCGTCCGCATTGTCTTGTCGCAATAAGATTCTATACTCAGCCCTTGATGTGAACATTCTATACGGTTCGTCAGTGCCCTTTGTGACCAAGTCATCAATCAACACCCCGATATAAGCGTCAGACCTACTTATTGAAATCGGACCAGTGTTCCACGTGGAACGTGCGGCGTTAATTCCTGCAACCAAACCTTGACATGCTGCCTCCTCATATCCTGTAGTTCCATTAATTTGTCCCGCAAAATAGAGCGCACTCACCGAGGTGGTTTCTAAACTATGCTTCAGCTGAGTAGGAGGGAAGTAGTCATATTCAACGGCGTAACCAGGGCGGAACATTTTTGCGTCCTCAAAGCCAGGAATAAGTCTCATCGCCTTGCTCTGAATCTCTTCAGGAAGACTTGTAGAAAAGCCATTTAAGTATATTTCAATCGTCTTTTTCCCCTCTGGCTCCACAAACAACTGGTGTCTGTTTTTGTCAGCAAACCGATCAATTTTATCTTCGATGCTCGGGCAATAACGAGGCCCCAACCCCCTTATTCTTCCATTAAACATGGGGGACCGGTCAAACCCAGATCTCAATACATCATGCACATCATCATTTGTATATGCTATATGGCACGGCAACTGCTCGCTTAAATCCTTTCGTCGTTTTAGGAATGAAAAGTGCGTGGGGTCGTCATCACCTGGTTGCAATTCCATTTTAGAAAAATCCAGACTTCTTCCATCAATTCTCGGCGGAGTCCCGGTTTTCATTCGTCCACTTTCAAACCCCAAATCAATCAGTTGTTCAGTAATTCCAGTAGATGCTCTTTCGCCTGCGCGCCCCCCTCCAAACTGCTTTTCTCCGATGTGCATCAAGCCGTTTAAAAAGGTGCCATTTGTAAGAACAACAGCCTTCCCTCGTATTTCAGAACCCAAAGCAGTTCTCACACCGACACACCTCCCGCCTTCAACAATTACTCCCACAACAGAATCTTGCCAGAAATCCAACCCCTTAGTACGCTCTAACATCTCTCGCCATGTTTGCGCAAAAAGATATTTGTCATTTTGTGTTCTTGGGCTCCACATTGCTGGCCCCTTAGATCTATTCAGCATTCTAAACTGGATGGCACTGTGGTCGCTTACAAGCCCACTATAACCTCCCAAAGCGTCAACTTCTCTGACGATTTGTCCCTTTGCAACACCTCCCATCGCTGGGTTGCAAGACATCTGCCCGATCACACCCATATTCATCGTTACGAGCAATGTTTTCGCGCCAGTATTTGCCGCCGCCGCCGCCGCCTCATTGCCAGCATGTCCAGCCCCAACTACAATCACATCGTAAGAAGTATGAAATTTCACGGGTATCTTATTTTGTATGTTCCACGTGGAACAAATCTAAGGCTGCATCTTCTTGAGCGCGCATTTCAGCGGCCTCTCTTTCGGACTTATCCTTGAAGCCCAACAAATGTAGTACCCCGTGCGCCATTACTCGCCTAAGTTCTTCTTGTACAGCGACATTTTCTTTTTTTGCGTTTTCCTTGACCCGCTCATAAGAGATCATTAAATCGCCACTTATTTGGTCTTCTTCAGTATAGTCAAAGGTGATAATATCGGTGTAATAATCGTGATTTAGATACTTCTGATTTGTCTCTAAAAGAAGCTTATCGGAACACATCACAATTGAAATTTCACCCACCGATTTGTTGCGTGATTTAATGATTTGTTTTAACCAAGACTTCACTGCCAAACGACTCTTTACTCGGCACGGAATGTCGGATTCATTAAAGTGAATCATAGCTTAACAGTAGGGTAGGGGGTCATCCAAAAACGCCCGTGAATTTTAGCTCAACGATTCGTCCATCATCTTCGAACCCACATTCGTCTGCCAAGTTTCTCATGAGAAAGACACCCCTTCCGTTGGGTCGCTCGATGTTTTCAGGAGCTGTAGGGTCAGGAAGGTTTTCGTAATCAAAGCCCGGCCCCTCATCCACAACCCGAAAAAACAGGTCCTTTTCCCTCACGCTATATTCAACCAAAACACTCTTGTTTACATCAAGCCTGTTGCCGTGAACGATTGCGTTATTTACAGCTTCAGTCATTGCAATAAGCACATCGCCATAATGCTCATTAAGCATGCGGTGCTTGTCACAGAGTTCGTCAATAAGACGTTCAACGATGGCGATATTTTCTGGCTTCGAAGGGAAGCGTAATTCTTGCATGGTGGCGGTCATGATCGTATAGACTTATTGCTTGTCGTCTAAAGTATTAAAATATTCGTTGACTCTGTCACGATAATAAGGAACTAAATCAACGGGAACTGTTCGTAACAATTCAAGCTCATTCGCCTTATTCCTCAGGTAATCAATTACTTGAGGGGACTCTGGATGTAAACCCTGGTCTCCACTGCGTGATTTACGCTCATCTTTTTCCCCCCGCAACCTTTCAGCTTCCTCCGCTTCAAGGAGTCTAGATAAGATGTCGCGTTGTCTTTCCAGGGTAGAGATATCCACATTTCTGTTGATAAGATCCCTTTCAAGCTCCTCCATTTCATCGGCAATCTTTTTCATCTCGCCCCCATCCCCAGACCCGTCTTCGTTGAGCTCTTGAGCCTTCTTTTTTGCCATTTCCCTAAGGGCACCCTGCTGGGCTGCCATCTCAGCCAATTCACGACTCATGCCCCCTCCTTTTTTGCCTGACTCACCTTTGTTTGCGGCCTCACCCATCTTCTTCTTTAGGCCCTCAAGTTTTTTACCAAGCGCCTCCTGCATCTTCTTCATGTCACCCGCTTTCGGGGAAGGCTTAGACCCAGATCCACCAGGCTTGTTACAGTTTCCAGAACCGGGGTTTTTACACTCTTGCTTGTTTTGCATTTGCTGCAACGCCTCATCCAGCAGCAACGCCAAATTGTTAAAGGAGGTCATCACATACTGTTGATTCATGGTGATTTCCCCAGTTACCCTGTCACCAAACCCACCCAAAGCCTTCTCCATGTGATGATTTACAAGCCCTATTTCTCGATTAACACCTCCAGCAAGCTGACTTACCCTTAACGACAGAGCGAAAAGCGAGTCGGCAACCATCTTTGCCTCGTCTTTAAGTGACCTCTGAGTCTGCCCATGAATAACGTATCTGGGATCTTGGTTTTCAGTCGTACGGAGATCCGCCATCAAAGCCTCCTCTTCAAATGACAAGGTGACAATGTTCTCTAGCAAGGCTCTTAAAGCGTCCATATCCTCTTCTTCGTTTTCAGCCTCGGATTCCATCTGCATGTTCTCCATTCTCTGTGCCAACTCTTCCATTTTTTCGGCGGCACTTTTTTGTTTTTCAGCCGCCTTTTTTTCCTTCCCCTTGCTCAACTCCTCCGAGCTCTCCTTTTGTTCTTCTTGAATCGATTTTTCCTCGCTTTCACTGTCGAGCATCGGGTTTGGATTCTCAAGGGCCTCATTGTCTTTCTCTAGCTTGTCAAGCTTTTTTTGAATTTCTTCAAACGCGTTATTTAAACTGTCTTGCTCTTGCTTGAGCTCTTCGTTTGGGACCTCCTCTTTTTCTGTTTTTTCAGCAAGCTCTTTTTGGGATTCAGCCAAATTCTTAAGTTCATCAATTGCCTCTTCCATTTTAACCTCCCACTCCAGTTGTTTAAACTGCTCTAAAGCGCGGTCAAGTTCCTTTTCCATGGCGTCTTGTCCGACATCCATCTTGTCTAACTGTTCCTGAATCTCCTCGGGGTCCATGTCATCCATGAGCTCCTGCATTTTTTCATAGAGCTCCCGGAGCTCGTCCGACATCACCTCATCCATAAGTTTTTGTAACTCATCCTGCTTTTCCATAATTCGCTCCTCTTGGGGAGAAAACTCATTTAAACGGTCATTCTTCTTTTCATTTTCCTTTCGAACCTGTTCAATGGTTTCCTTTAGTTCTTGTTGCTTTTCAAGCAAATCCTCAAGCGCTCTTTTGTCTTGCCAATCCATCTCTCGCTCCTCACGCAGCCTTTCTTGAAAGGCCTCCATTTCTTTGCGCAACTCATCTGCTTTTTCAATGGCATCTTCAATAGACGCTTCTATTTCTTCGTTTGCCTCGTCCCGCTCCTCCAACAACTCACCCTCAGTAGGTGCAGAGAACACTCTGGTGGTGGTTTTTGAAGATTTGGCACCATTTACTCCATCATTGTCCCAGACCTCCATCCAATACTCCACAGCATCCCCTGCGGCTAAATCAAGAGACATCATTTCCCAAGTGAAATAGAACTCATCAGACTTCCCCGAAGGTCTATCTAGCGTGGTATACACGACGTCTTTCTCCCCCATCTTTTTTACGGCAAAAGCAAGTTTAGAAAACCCATAATCATCACTTACTCCACCAGAAAAATATCTCTGTTTTCTCACGACGCTATCCTCTACCTCAACCATACGAATTACAGGTCTCCGATCAGCAACTACGCGCAATGAGAACCTCATTGAGTCAACAGCACCAAGCGCGTCATTTTCAGGTATAAACCAGTAAGGCAGGGTAGATGACGCATCCCAGGTTGAAGAATAGATACGACCAGTTACATTTTCAGAGACCAGCAAAGAGTCTCCTACTCGAACCCGCAAACGGTCCACATCTTTCACCCGACACTCCCATCTTATACTCGTCCCTTCTGGGATGAGAAGGTCGCCGTGGTTGTTTTGGGTGATGACACCAAGCCCTGTGTAGGAGGGGGGTGAGGCAACAACAGAAAATTCGGTAACCGTCGGGACGGGAAGCGCAAGAAGTGTATAATCTGGAGAATTCCACCCATTTGCAGAACAACGAAATGTCACATCAGATCTTAACGCATTGAATGTATATCGAAACACATCGCTTTGAATACGCTCCATCCTGTATCGGTTCCCATCTTCTTCTAGAAAAACGGAGGAAGGAATAGTATTCCCAACGACCCTTATTAAAAAATCAAACCGATCCCCCACAGGGGCTTTCAGAGGTGTGGAAACAAGCTCAAACCTAAATGGAGCCGGGGGAACAAATGATGTGCGGTGCTGTATCAACCTCTCAGCAGGTTCAAAAACAACACCAGGTTTCCAAAGTAAAACCGCGACAAGAATCACAATTGGCCCTATCGCATACTTCAGATATTTCGAATTTTCTCTTAAATCGATCGCATTTGTGAAAGAAACAGGCCCTAGCTCTGCAGTTCTTTGGTCTATGCTTGCAAGAAGAAGCGCAACATTCGCCCCGCCTGTATCTGGCTTTCCATCCACCTGTCTCTGAAGCTGAAGTGTGTTAAGAAGCTTGTCTTTTACCTCGGGAAAGTGGTTGCCCACGATTTCGCTCGCTTCTTCATGGTTTATTATTTTACCTAACCTCACGAGCTTTAGCAATGGAACAACAACCATCCCCACAACGACACCGACCACAGATGCAGTAAATGACCAAAAAAGGACTGTACGACCCAGAATACCAAACCTTCCGAAATACTCTGCCAGGGTAAAAATTAAAAACCCCGCCGTTAATAATGCCGTAGCGATTAATAACCCTCTAATTGCCTTGTTGCGGTAGTATTTCCGCACAAACGCGTCTAGTTTTTTTATGAGAGATAGATAAGTCATCTTGGGACCCTTAAAGATACGTATCTTGGCCCTCTGTCCCTAAACGAAATACAATGATTGTGCTCCGCCATTTTTTATCCGTTTTTACGCTCTTCTTTGTTGTATCGATTTCCCCATTTTGCCAGGGTATTGTAATCAACGAACTAGATGCCCTAACATCTGAAGACCCTCAATTTATTGAGCTTTATGGATCCCCAAACACAGGTTTGGAAGGCTACTCTCTTGCAATGATAAAGTCGGTTTTTCTTGGAGGTGGGGCCTACGGAGTAGAGATTTATGATGCGATATCTCTTGAGGCTCAGTCTTTAGATTCGGAGGGTTTTCTTTCTATAGAACTGGAGTTAAATACGACAATTGCTGCAGTCGCAATTTATGAGCTAGATATAAGCATGTTGGTTGTCGGAGCGACACCTCCAGCAGATGATATCGTTGATGCAATTGTTTATGGAAACACTTCACCCACACATCCTCAGGCGGCCATTATTATCCAAGCCTTAATGCCTAACGGTTCGGGATTGTTATTTGAAGGAACAGAAGAAAACCCAACGGGACACTCTCTTTCAAGACTCCCAAACGGAGGAGATCCATTCGATTTAACTTCCTACACTCTTCAAGCTCCATCCA
>Ga0307984_1001151_pt1 | contig 11168 bp, 7 predicted proteins | sample EllFjometageno78_FD_203169 | JGI IMG/M metagenome (GOLD analysis project Ga0307984, IMG submission 203169) | Marine microbial communities from Ellis Fjord, Antarctic Ocean - #78 | ecosystem: Environmental > Aquatic > Marine > Unclassified | place: Southern Ocean | collected 2014-10-09 | reverse complement strand
GCATAGGTTGCATAGTCTGTGCAATAAGGTTAGCATCACGCTCAGCCTGTTGCTCTACAAACGTTCCATCAGCAGCATATATTGTATTTGGGTTTTTGACTTGACCACCCTGAGCCATAGCAGCGCCAATAGCACTAAACTTAGCAGTCATGGTTGGACTAGCATTAGCATAAGCATTAAGAGAAGCATTGCTCTTAGGGCCGTTGTAACCATTCATTGAAGCAATGCGGAACTTAGCCTCAAGCATTTTATCTACGCCACCACCTTCAACGTAACCTTGTACAGTGCCGCCCGTAGCCATACCCGTAATCGCATTTGTAGTGGGTTTAGGTGTGTACCCCGGCGGTACGTAAGTCATAGGCTGACCATTAATCACAGTTACTGTCAGTTCCTGTCCGTAAGGGTTACTGTAAGTTACTTGTTGGGAGCCTGCGTTTGGCTGTGAAGCACTAGTAAGTTGACCCGTAGTTATGCCCGTGTAGTTAGGATAGGTAGTAACACTTGTGGGTACTGCAGAAGTACCACCTGTCTCTACAGCATCCCCAAACGTACCTTGAATCATACCAGGAGTTTGACCTGTAGTACCTTGCATAGAGCCATACGTAGGCGCTTGAGTAGGGGCTGGTGTTACGTTGTCAGGTGAAGCTACCTGTACGTTACCCGTAGCTACAGGAGCAGCCGTATATGTAGGGGCAGCTACAGGAGCTTGAATGGTTTGGTCTACTACACCTAATGGAGTATCGTTGTACTGTGTAGCCTCAACCTTTTTCTTTTCTTCTGCGGCTGAGGAGAGCTTAGTTGTTAGATTAACCCCTGATGTGGACTCCCAGTCCTTGTAAGGAGACAACCAATCAGCGCCATACGCACTGACACCTATCATCTTATCAGCAGAATCTTGTGAGCCTGTTATTTGTTTTTGTATGGATGCTATTTGATTAGTAGCTGTAGCCACTTGCGCTGCTGTAGAGTTAGGGTTGCTAACAATAGCCTGCTGCTCTGCTAATGCTGGCTGTAGTGAGGCTACAAAGGTATCAGACTGGCCTTGCCAATCTGTGTTATACCAATCATCCTTGACTCCGAAAGAAAGGGCGTTATCACGTATGGTTTCTATATTGCCGCCAGCACCGCTACCAATGCCTCGCAGCATCTGTCCGTTTCCTGCGTAAAAGCCCATGCCACTATTGCCGTTACGGACAGTTACACCTCCGTACATCTCATTCTTTGCGCCCCTAATGTTATCAACAAGATCTTGACCCACTAAGCCGCTATTCATGATAGCGTTCCAGTCACGAGTATCTGTATTAGATCCTGACGTGGCTAAATCTGACGCCGTATTGAAGTCCACACCTCCAATATCCATTATATCTCGTATACTAGGGGGTTGCCCTTGCTGAATAACCCCGCCTGTGTACGTAGAAGTACCATCGTAAGTGTTAACTTCAGCGGGTGGACCTGAGGCTACTTGCGCTGCTCTGTAGGCGTCAGCTGCTGAGGCGGTCTCTGTTGCAAGTCTATCAGACGCCCCTGCTTCTTGTGTTACATTGATGTTGCCAACGTTGGTGTAAGTGCTTCCAATGTGGGCTTTAGCCGATTCTACTGCCGCAGCAGCGTCATTACCTGCGTTGACAGACGATCTACCCCCACCTGGGTGTACGGTTATGACACGGTTAGACGCTTCATCATAAATGATATTTGCAGTCTGCCCACTATAATCTATTGCCATGTTATTCTACCTTCACTTATCCATTGTCATATATACTGCGCCTGCGATAAACGTCAGTACGGCGACAGTGGTTACTTTTATTGCTGTTGTCCAGATAGATTTACGAGTATCACGCCAAGCTTCTAATAGGCTACGCATCTCAACAATATCTTTCTGTGCATTACTATCAAGCAGACCAATAGAAGACAGGGCTTCCTTAGCTCCTTTACGGGCTGCACGGTCAAGCATTGCTTCTAGTTCTTCTGGTGTAATAATGGTCTGACCCATGTGCTTTATAACCTGTAATTATTAGAATAAAGGGTAGTTAAGTTATAACATTTATTACTGTATTTGTCAAGTGTTACCACTTATCTTGTTTCACACCTATGATGTACATTAACACTACTAAAGCGCCAATACCTGCTAGTGCTACTGTAAGACCTATAGCCCAGTTAATACAGTTATCTATAAACTCTTGCTTCTTGTAGACTAGCTCACGTTGTTCTTTACGTTGCTGTGCTTCTATACGTACTATCTCGTCCCATGCACTAGGGCCATACGTCCAAGAGATATGTGCTCTAAGTTCTTCACGCATCTCTTTGAGCTTCTGCTTTTGTGACCAAAGATCAAGTGCAGTAGCTTGGTTGTCACTAAACATCTTGTACATGGGAGGGTTCTTAGCTTTGTCCTCCAAGAAGTCTAGGTCACTTACTGCCTTAGACCATTGAGAGACTGCACCAGTCATAGCACTTATCTCACGTCCTACTGCTACAGCTTTCTTAATACCATTATACGCTGTAGTAGCTGCAGCCATAGCTGTAAATGGATCAATCATTTGAACTTATACCTTAATTTTAAGGTGCCTACAGGGGCGATAGTTTTACAACTGTAGAGCTGTTAGAAAAGTAAGTCTGATTCGTACCTGCAAGATTCCAAGTAGGTTCTGTATAGGAACCCTCAACACCAGGCTTCCTGAGCAGTATGGCAGAAGCTACTTTATAAGTAGCGCCTAGATTACTTCCTTTACTAATAAAGTTATCATAACCTGCGGAAGGTAAAAAGGGCAGATAATTATTATTGTTACTTCCTGATGCCGTCATAGCTAGAATATAGTCATTACTGGATATATCTATAGGAGGAAAGGTGGGCCTAGCAGTAGTTGTACGGCGGGTTTCCTCAAAGGATATTTTACTAGGGTCAACACCCCTTACAACATAAACAAAGTTTACAGGGGCTGTATAGTTATTAGCTAGTGTGTTTTGAAACCCTAAAAGCATCCCACCCTTACAGGGGGACTTTAACACATGATAGAAAATAGCTGTAGAGGATTTGTAAGTACCACCTGAGTAATCCGTGTTTAGGAGAGTGAACATTGTAGGAATACTACTAAAAACAGGGTATAATTTAGACGTAGCATTAGAGGAGGTGTGGCAACCCGTACCAAACCAAAATACAATATCACCCTCTTGCATGTCTCCCTCTAACCAAACTCGTCCATTCAGTACTGTCTGAAGATCGTTAACATTAATAATTGCACTAGCAACTACTGTTACACCGCTAGAGGCTGGCTGAGCCACTTGACTAAATAGTGAATTTAAACTGCCCATGATTGTCTTCCTTAAACTTCTGCGCCGTAGTATGTAGTACCACCGTCTGTAGTAAAGAAATTTATAATCTTCTTTTTGCCGGGTGCGGGGGCCTTGGGTACAACGCCACCTGACCATTTGACGGTAGAAGCAAAAGATAAAGACAAGGGTAGCGCAGTATTAAATGTAGTAACACGTGATTTATATGCAGTAGCTGTAGAATCTACCAGCGTATAAAGCGTATCACCTACTCCATTAAAACAAACATAAGGATGATCATTTCCAAGGATAGTCATAAATCCAAACTTATTACTCGTATTTATAGTAGCTGTAGTTATATCCCAAGCCGTGCTTAAGGTATATACCTGTATATCCCTAGTCTGAGGGTAGGTATCCCTCCCTACAACATAAAAATGAAGGCCATCACTAGAAAAACGTAAACATTCAAAGAGATTTAAAACAGAGCCGGGAGTCACCCCCGTAGTGTTTAAGAGTATTGAACCTACAGAAGAAGAAGCAGTCTTAGTATCCCAGGCCGTGCTGAGTGTGTACTGGTAAACTCTAGATACAGAGCCATCTAGGATATAAAGTTTTGTTCCATTATCAACTATCTCAAAACTACTAAGGTCTGAACCTGTAAATAACTTACCGTTTGTATTACTAAAGTTAATTGCATCGTGGTCTGTAGTTGGTCCATAGTATATATTTTTATTTACTAATTTATATATTCGAGTTCCATCATCACTAAAGCTAAAGTCACGCCACAGGCTAGTTGCTGCATTACTACCAATAGAGGTCCCTGTTGTCACACTGTCATCTAGTGTAGAAATATCTGAAGGGTCAGAAATAGGAAACTTTTGTATGTAAATGGTAGCGGAGGGCTGGACAATAGCACTTAGTACAGAACCGTCAGGTTTTACTCTCATGTTTCTGTAGTTTGAGGTACTAGTACCAAACCCAATACTTTTGCTAAGGCCAGTAGGTAGTCCTTGTGGAGCAAGGTGAGTCTCACTATAAACTGTGGAAGATAATTCTAAAGAGAAACCGAAAGCTTTACCACTGTCAGGGGGGTTAGAGAAACTAAACGTTGTGTCAGCACTTAAAGAACTTTGAAAGTAATCACCTGTAGATAAGTCTAGAGTAGGCCCAGAACCTACCGTGCCTACTTTACTTACTAACCTACTAGCAGATAAGCCATTTTTTATTTTAAAGTCTACCATGTTTCACTTTCCACTAGGTATTATTTTAATAAGTACGTTGTGCCGCCATCAGAAGTTACAGCGTGAGAGGTGTAGTCTGTACTTAAGGAGGGTTCCCCATCCTGCCACGTAAAATTGCTAGGGAATGTGGCAGCTACTGTTACACCAAAAGGATAAACGTCTACTTTACCAGCCTCAACAACAAAAATCTTTCTTCCCCCATCAGCAGAACCAAAACCCCCAGTGGTAAAGCCTAAACCCCCTGCTCCTAGACCCGTAAACGAAGCAGTCGTAACATCCCAAGCCGTGCTTAAAGAGTACTCGTTAAAGCCAGTACTTGTGGCTACAAAAAACTTAGTACCATCAGGCTTAAAAAACATATCCTGTGGTGTCCCCCCAGAAAGCGTAAAGCTACCTGCAGCAACTCCACCTGCTTGGGACCATGCTGTGCTCTGATCATATTGATATATCTTATTGCCTGTAGTACCTGCTATATAAAACCTTGACCCGTCAGGCTTATAATAAAAACCTTTAGGGCTACCAGGTGGACTGTAGGTAGTAGACCCTACGTATGTCTCAGAGTCTATTTCCCAAGGTGTTGAAAGATTATATAACCTAAGGGATTTAGTACTAATTTCCTGTATGTAAAACTTAGTACCATCAGGGCTAAAGAATATATCACCTTGATAATTATTCCCTCCGCCATCACTCATAGGGCGAGTTCCAACTAACTCAGCCGTAGATACATCAAAGTTTGCCATGTCATAAGTATATACGTTAGCTGCTGAGCTAGATTGCATTACATAAAACCTAGTACTATCCTTAACGAAAATTCTTTGTAGCGTGGCATTTACTAGTGTAAAAGGACCGCTAAGTTTAGAGGACGGAGATGCATCAGCATTAACTATATCATAGTAAGACCTTGTTGCCGATCCATCTAAGTTAAGTTTAAAGTTCTGCACTTGACCACTAACAGGTGGGTTGGACAGTGCTACTGAAGTTATTTTATTTAGTGGGAGGGTAAAAACTTGTCCTGTAGAAAGGTCTGCATTTAAGTTAGTCTGAGAGTAGGTGAAGGAAAGGACTGAACCATCATCACCGAATAGTAAAGTATCATCAGGCTTAATAAAAAAACCCCTTTGAGCAGCTAGTAAAGCCTTTGAATTGAATGTTGATGTAGCTGCTGAAGCTACACTATAAGCTGTGGCTAGGTTAAACTCGTATACATCTCCTGCTGTTCCCTTAGCATAGAGTTTAGTACCGTCTGAATTAAAGGTAGCTGCTTGTGGATTAGTTAGCTCAGTAAAACGCCTAGACGAAGTTAACGTAGCTGTAGTAATATCTCCTGGTGTAGACAATGTATAAACACACATCTTTTGACCGCTTACGTACTCAGGTAAAAGGAGTGTTTGGTCATTGTTGTGTAATGAAGGACTACCATAAACGTAGGTAGCAGAAGCACCAAAGTAAAAACTTTTATTGGCATATGTAGCAGTGGATAAAACAAATGCAGTAGATAATGTATACTGATAAAGTGTATCAGCAGATGTGCCATTTATAAGATACATCTTAGTACCATCAGAGTTAAAACATAACCCATTCAGAGCACCTAAAACAGCTGAAACATCTAAACTTGTTGTGTGCGTACTAGCTACAGTTGTTAAATCCCAAGCAGTACTCAAGGCATATTCATACACTACTTTAGCTGTTGAAGTACCAAAGATTTTAGTACCATCAGTACTAAATGAGATACCATTTGTAGCGTTGCCTGCATGAGTAATTAATGATAGTGAAGCTTCTGATACATTAGCAGCATTTTCAGTGGAAACTGAACTACTAACAGTACCCGTCCTTTGCCGGATAGCCCCCCCTGCTAGTACGTAACCGTCTACAACAAAATCTTTATTATTACTCATTACTTCATCCCCGATAGAGCACGGCTTGCAGTGTAACTAGAGCCTGCGTTAGATGTTTCTAGAGTGACGATATCCGTAGCGTCTAGTACAAGTGCTCTAAGATTAATACCTAAAGAGCCGTCATACAGGACAGGGAAGACTTCCTTAAGGGAGTACTGAACTACGTAGTCCTGTGCCATGACAGCGTATGCGCTAGTTCCGTCAGGCTTGATGTATAGACTGAAGGAAGCACTGTAACCTGTATTAATAAATAAATAAGCAGATACCCCAGAAAACGAGGCAGTACTTACATCGTAGGCTGTACTCAAGTTGTACTTAGACACAAGTCCATTGCTTGCCAGCAAGAATATCTGAGTACCGTCTGCATTAAATACGCTACTGTAAATGCTAGATACAGTTAAACTTTTAGATGTATAGGATGCAGTAGATAAATCCCAAGCAGTGCTTAGAGAGTACTGTTTAACAACACTAGGGTCAGAAACATACATCTGAGTACCGTCTGGCTTAAAGTTGATATGCCACGGTTGACCCCCTGGCTCAAAAGTCACACCGTTGTCTACTAAGGTAGACACATCCCAAGCAGTAGTTAAGTCATACTCGTAAAGCATGTCGGGACTATAGTCGGATACGTAGACCTTTGTGCCATCGTCTTTAAAAGTTAAACCAGAAGGACCAGCAACGATGGTAGGGGACGTGCTTTCATATGCAGCAGTAGCCACATTCCAAGGAGAGGAGAGGGAGTACTGATGTATTCCAGGCGAACCAGAGTAAGAGCAAACATACATCTTCGTACCGTCAGGTTTAAAGGTCAGGCCTCTGTAGTTACCTGTTTGGCCTAGTGGATTAAGATAGATCTCACCCGTTAGTGGATTGTCATCCCTTAAACGGTAAGAGCCTGCACCCTCTTGTGTTACAAAGATAGCACCCAAGGTTGTATCTGTAGTGTCTGGAGCGTTAATAGCACCGATCATTGTTGGGTTTGTAACTTGCACATCAAAGACTGTACCAGTAGATAGGTCTACATTTTTACTATTTATAACTGTTGAATACTGAAATACTTTATCGGAGGAATTTCCAAGGATGTACATCTTTGTACCATCAGACTTAAAGAATATATCTCTTGGTGTAATTTCCTGACTAGCAACACTAAACGCTATAAAATAAGAAGCTGTGGAAATATCCCAAGCTGTGCTTAAAGTGTACTCGTAAACACTGTCTCCATTATAGCCACAGACCTGCATCTTAGTTCCATCAGACTTAAAGAACACACCTTGTGGGTTTCCTTCTGGTGGGGAAACACTAAAGCTTTGCGAGAAAGATGCACTTGAAACACTCCAAGCAGTACTAAGATTATACTCATGAACTGCGTCACTATTATCACCAGTGTGGTACATCTTAGTGCCATCGGCTCTAAAATAAAGACCAGCAGGATTAACATCTTGTGCTGATACACTAAAGTTTTGAGTGTATGAAGATGTAGATATATCCCAAGCTGTACTTAAAGTGTATTCAATTATATCTGCACCGAAAAAGCCTGCAATGTACATCTTTGTACCGTCTGACTTAAAGAAGAGACCTCTTGGACTAGTTTCTTGTGCTGCTACACTAAAGTTTTGAGTGTATGAAGCAGTAGATAAATCCCATGCGGTACTTAAATTATATTCGTTTACATCATCCCCAGACGCACCCGAAATATACAGCTTAGTTCCGTCAGGCTTAAAGAACAAGCCCTGGGGAGCTGTTTCTTGTGTTGCTACACTAAAGTTTACATCATCATAAGAAGCTACACTTAGAGAATAACCTAAAGGACCGTCATCCGTGACAGTACCCACAGTCTCCAAGTAGCCATTTGCGACTACACCATTCTTTACTTTAAAGTCTTTATTATTAGCCATCTTTCACTTTCCAGATTAGCTTAAGGTTATGCTAAGATTACCGCACTAGCAGTAAAGTTAGTAGAATTAGTAGACGCAGGAGTAGCTATAAGACGGACGTTGCCTGCACTAATGTCAACATCATAAGACGCAAGAGCCGTGTCTGTATTAACCTCACCATACTGTGTAGCCACAGCAGTTGTACCATCGTGTGTAACTAGAAGCTTTGTAATAGTACGTTCTGTTGCAACCGTATCTGTCGCAATAACGGTAATCTCAATACCCAAGGAAGTAGCTACAGCATAAGTTGATATACTAGTTGCGGATGTACTGGTAAGTGTAGCTGTCTGTGTATCTCCACCGCCGCCGCCAGCAATAGCACCCCAAGCACCATCGGCATAACCCTCGAACTGAGCGTCTTCAGAGTTGTAGCGGATCATACCGTTTGAAGCTGTAGGGCGCTGGGCAGTGTTACCAGAGGGAAGAAGTACAGCGTCAGTAGAACCACTAGTACTTACGTAGTTTGTACCATCACCTACGATAGCATTACCTAGTGTAGCTGTAGTGTTCGCTATGTCATTTAGTTCAGTAGCTGAGACACTGAAGACAGTGCCAGTAAGGGCTAAGTTAGTACCTGCAGTATACACAGCAGTAGAAGCAACCTGAGTAAAGGTAATGTTAGTTGTACCATAGGTAATAGAACCTGCGGTGTTCATTACATAAAGTTCACCTGCACCCGCAGTACCCTCAAGGACAAAGAACGCATCGCCCTGACCAAAAGAGTTAGGGTCAGAGGGGGAATAACTATCAGTGTCTGTAGAACGAGTGAGAACCCAGTTAGTACTACTAGATCCAATATTTGTTACAGTATAAATACCATTTTGTGTTGCATCGGATTGCTCGTACACAAGTACACGGTCAGCAACCACCATAGTAACACCATCAATCACTAAACTGGCTTGTGTGCCTGAATTAGTAATTGTGGCTCCTACACCATTTGTACCATTGTTATAGGTAACGTTTAAGTTACCCTCTTTTTCAACTCGTACAGGATCATGATAGTGTAGTCCAGCGGCTGCAATAGTATCTACATACTCTTTAGTAGCAGCCTGCAGTGATGATGTAGGGTCAGCACTAAGTGTCAGCGTACCCGTAAGGTCAATGTCACCCGTAATGTTTATGTCACCTGTACCAGTGATGTCGTTGTTGTTTAAAGTAAGGTTACCACCTAGTTGTGGGGTTGTATCTTCTACAACATTAGCTAGTGCAGAGCCTAGTGTGAAAGCAGCCTGTTGCCAGCTAGAGCCGCCCCATACGTATAGTTGGTTAGAGGTACTATCCCAATAAAGAGCGCCTGTAAGTAATGCGTTACCATCATTGTCTAGTGAAGGTGAGCTTGATTTAGACCCCAAGTAACGGTCATCAAACGCATCATAAGTAGTCGCAGCATTACTAGCACTTGTAGCTGCATTAGTCTCTGAAGTGGATGCGTTAGTTGCACTTGTAGCTGCATCACTAGCAGATACAGCGGCATCAGATGCACTAGAAGAAGCTGCTGTAGCAGACCCTAGGATACCATCTACATAAGTCTTATTAGTAGCGTCTGTCCCAGCGGTAGGCGTAGCTAGATCCGTAATCTTATTAGCTGTCATAGACAGTGTACCAGACATATTATCACCCGTTTTAGTGAGTTGTAACACGTCCCGTTGATCTACGTAAGCTTTAGTCGCAGAGTCTTGATTAGCGGTAGGGTCACCCAATCCCGTAATCTTACTAGTACCCATAGCGATAGCACCAGTCATTGTACCACCAGCAAGAGGCAACTTAGTAGCAATGCTGTTTGTAATAGTAGTGGAGAAGTTAGCATCATCACCTAGCGCAGCGGCTAGTTCGTTCAATGTGTCAAGTGCTGCAGGGGCCGTGTCAATGACGTTAGCAACGCTTGTATCTACATAAGCTTTAGTTGCTGCGTCTTGTGCATTAACTGGGTCAGTCACATTGGCAATAGTAGTACCTGTAACGTCAAGAGTACCGTTTACTGTCAGGTTGTTAAAGGAAGAGGCACCACTAGAAGCAGTAATATTTCCTGTTACATTACCTAGTACATCGCCTGTTACATTACCCGTTAGATTGCCTAATACATTACCCGTTAGATTTCCTAATACATCCCCTGTAAAACCAGAGTTAGCAGTAATGGTAGTACCTACCACAGATGCAGGAGTTGTAGCACCTATAACCGCTCCATCAATAGTACCACCATTAATATCTACTGTAGCGAGTGAAGCTTGACCAGTCGTGGTCACTGTAGTAAATCTACCTGCTGCTGCCGTAGATGCACCAATTACCGTAGCGTCAATAGTACCACCATTAATATCTACTGTAGCAAAGGTAGATGTACCCGTAGCAATTAGGTCTGCAACAGTAACAAGACCTGTAAATCCAGAAGCACCTGTTACTCCAAGTATACCCCCAACTGTAGTGTTACCACTAATAACTACAGCATCAATATAACCAATGCCGTCAATGTATAAATCTTTAAACTCAGCACCTGTAGCACCAAGGTCAACGTCATCGTCAGAAACAGGAACAATAGCACCATCTTGAATACGTACTTGCTCTACTGCTGCACCACCTACCTCAGAGAAGATACCAATACGATTATTAACAGTGTCTACTACTACTTTGTTGTTGCCATCAAGATCAGCAATGAGTGGAACGTAAGTACCCTCAGTAGATGTACCGTCATGCTTGTGACCTGTGCTGTTATTAAACGCATCACGGATAGCGTTAAACTCAGCGTTTACTGGTGCAGCTTTAATGACCGCATTAGCGATAATGTCTGCTACTGACTGTCTAGTGTAACCTGCCATGTTATAACCTGTCTCCTACCC
>Ga0307984_1001149_pt1 | contig 11183 bp, 7 predicted proteins | sample EllFjometageno78_FD_203169 | JGI IMG/M metagenome (GOLD analysis project Ga0307984, IMG submission 203169) | Marine microbial communities from Ellis Fjord, Antarctic Ocean - #78 | ecosystem: Environmental > Aquatic > Marine > Unclassified | place: Southern Ocean | collected 2014-10-09 | reverse complement strand
TAGGCAAGCCTCTCTTTACAGCTTGACGTACTGCTGGAAGAAACTCGGATGGACTTTTTAATCCTTGTGCTGTCAGGCAGAATTTAATCCCAGCAGAATGAAGAATAGAGGCATTGCTTGGAGCGAGTTCCCAGTGCTTTAGTTCAGTTAAAGAAATAAATCTAGCAAGAAAGGGGTCGCTGAGATCATATGGATTTGGATAGTTAACTGGAACAATAAGCGTCGCTCCGGTAGACTTTATTTCTTGAGCTCGCTGATAGCCATCGCCACCACCTAAGAGAATGTAATCCAAATCGAACTCCTTCGAAAGGACATCCGCGCGAAGAATATCTTTCCAACTTCCCGCTGAGAAAATGACAGGGACTTTGGGGTGTGAGTTGAACGCTTCTAATGAGAGATTTGTTCCCCCAGCAAGATTGTGAGGCGATGCGGAAGCGTACCACGAAGCATCGTGATATGTTTGGCGTAAAAGAGCGGTAGCTCCCATAAGAGAACTCGGATAAGATTGGCGAGAAGAACCCTTTCGGAAACTCAAATGTGTCGTTGCAAGTGCCAGTAACATTGCCTCACGGGCATCATCTACAGGCAAAACAAGTGCCCCCGAACCGCGCACAATGCCATCTGGAACATGCGTTAAGAGAGCTCCGAATCCAGCTTCACGAAAAGCCTTTGCATCTTTCTCTTCGGGAATAAATTTCTCAAAGGCATCAATTTCAGGACGGATGGCCTGATTCCAACCATACGCGCCTTTAATGTTGGTCTCATACTGAGGTGATCTAGACCACTTCGCAGGTTTCACCTCTGGAAGACCATATGACGAATGTAAGTCCACAAAAGAGGGGTAAAGATGATATCCTGTGAGGTCTAAAAGAACCGCTGGCCCTGTGATCGATTCCGGGTTAATATCTTGTATTTGGCCTCTGAAAAGAACCACAGTTGCATCTTCGAGAACAGTAGATGCATCAACATGCACCGTCCCATGTTCAAGAACTATTTTAACCAAATGTTTGTCTAACGTTCCGTTTACAGGAAAAGTAGAAGAGGCGGGGGTGGGGATTTGTGCAAAAACACCTGCAGCAAATAAGCAGGTAAGAAGCAGAGAGAATAGTATGCGCATGAGTTTCTTGTGTCTAGAGGGCAAGTTAATGACTCCTGAGGAATGTCCTGAATTATTCGGAAGTATCTTGCGGATGTTTAGTCAACGCAATAGAAAGCTATGGAAAACAACATGGAAACACAGAAATTCCCAACTACAGTGTACGCTGAGATGACACCAAATCCAGCAACAATGAAATTTGTAGTGGATAGACAACTCGTTTCTGAATTACACCAGTTGGATTTTCTGAATGCACAAGAGGCAAAAGTATGTTCTCCACTTGCGTCAGAACTGTTCAATTTCCCATTTGTAACTGGTGTATTTATAAGCGGAAACATCGTTTCGGTATCGAAAGATGAATCTTTAGGGTGGGAAATGATTGTCATGCAGCTTCGAGAATATATCCGGGAGTGGCTTGTCGATAACGAGTTTGCTGTCACGGAAGATAAAATATCTGAACTTGCTGCGTTGGGTGAATCAATGGATCAAGAAGGGAAATCAGCCGGTACAATCGAAAAATTAATTGAATCTGAGAACCTATCCCCTACTGAATTCGATCAACAAATAGGAGATCTCCTCAATGAATTTGTGAGACCCGCTGTAGAACAGGATGGTGGAGCTATCGATTTTGTGGGATTTAAAGAAGGTGTTGTTTACGTACAACTGAGAGGCGCTTGTGCAGGTTGCCCATCTTCCACTGAAACATTGAAAGGTGGGATTGAAACACTTCTCTCTGCAAAAATTGAAGAAGTGAATGAGGTTGTTGCGATTGCATAACAACAATGATATATACATAAATTATTTATATGCGTGTTTATGTTGTATCTTAATACCTACACTATAACATGTCCTAACATGATTAAAAGACTACTATTCTATTTCGTTTTCCTCACATTTGGGGGAGTTTTTTGGGGCCAAACCCCTTTCGGTCCACCTTCACTACAGGAAAAAATTGCAGAACACAATTTATCTGAGACATGTAATTCGGCCTCTAACCCTGGCTTGATTGGAACAGGAAGAGACGAGTTCTCAAAAGTCGATCCTCCCCTGTGGTTTACTCCTGGTTCTGATAGGCTCGCGAATATTGTGGTTAGCTACAGTCAGGGGTTTCCTGTAGAGGCTCAAACCGCTCTTGAATACGCCTTGGATATTTGGGGACAGCTTCTAAACACTGAAATTACGATATGGGTTAACGCTGACTGGGGTACTTTAAGTACGGGTGTGCTTGCTCAAGCCGGCCCCGAGACGTTGCACTCAAACTTTCCTGGAGCGACGTATGCAAATAAATATTTCCCAGGAGCTTTGGCAAACTCACTTTCTGTGAGCGATCTATCGCCCGGACTACCCGATCTGAATATTACTTTTGGAGATGAGATAAGTTGGTATTATGGTCTTGATGGCAACACGCCTGGCAGTCAATATGATTTTGTAACCGTTGCTCTTCACGAGGTTGGTCACGGACTAGGTTTTATAGGTAGTGCAACTCACAATGGAACCTCTGGCTTTACTGGGGTTTCTGGAACGCCTCTGATTTATGATGTTTTCGTTGAAACTTCAGATGGGACAAGCATACTTAGCTTTAACAGCGGAACCGTTGACTTAGGTGAGGCACTAGAAAGTGATGCGTTGTTTTGGAATGGATCAGAGGGGTGGGCTGCTTCTACCTCAGGAAGGCCTCGACTTTACGCGCCGTCAAATTGGAATGGAGGGTCCAGCTTTTCACACCTCCGAGAAAATAGCTATCAATCTGGAACTGTGAACTCCTTAATGACACCTTTCTTAGGGACAGCGGAAGCAATTCACGATCCAGGTCCAATTGTTGAAGGTATGTTTAGAGATCTGGGATGGAGCATGGATCTTATCACTGTAAACTGTGAGATTTTGTCAGCTGTTTCAGGCCTTCAATTGCCGTGTAACCCAGCTACAAGTACATATAGCCAACAGGTCGTAATCACCTATGAAAACAATCCTACTTTAGGTGTAATCGTTGTCAACGGCACATCTCATACGATAGGCACGAGTCCCCAAACGGTTACGCTCGTAAATCAACCCGCAGATGGTCTACCCGTTGATGTCGAGGTGTTTTTTACGGCTCAGCCTGATTGCATTGTGACATTCCCGGCTGCGTACACAGCAATCGATCCTTGTTGCCTCCATTTGAGAATCGCAGAGGTTAACCCATTAACAAAAACGGTGTCAATAAGTAACTCTGGAAGTTGTGACGATGTATTGGATGGATTCAGCCTGTTTTCCGACTTTATAGAAGTAGATCTCATATCTCTTGTGACTCCGGGGTATGTATTAGTTGCGGGGGGAACCGTAGAGGTGGTTTGGTCTGATTGGGACCCAACATTCATCTACACAAACGAAGGAGAATTATCGATCGTGAATCCCATAAATCAAGTTATTGACTATGTCCAATGGGGGAGTTCTAATCACGCCGCAGAGCTTAACGCTGTTGCAAATAACATCTGGGGAAATAACGACTTTATTGCAGGAGAACCTCCATATGTTTACACTGGTACTGGTGGATTCGGAGTGGCAGAATGGAGTTTTGTGCCTTATGTATGTAATGTCATAGACGCAAGCGCGGGAGTCACATCTGATTGCAACCAGACATCTGGAATATACACACAGGAAATAAACTTGACACTTTTGGACCCTCCTACCTCAGGGGAGATCACTTTAAATGGACAAGATTTCGTGCTCGATGGGAATAACACGAGCAGTCTTTCGGGTGAAGCGATACTTGCGACATTGACTTTAGAAGGTCTTGTTTCAGACGGCTTGACAGTTGATTTAAATGTCACTTTCGCCGCTGATGTTGCTTGTGGAGCAACATTCTCTGAATTGTTCATCGCTCCAGATCCTTGTTATTGTTTGAATGATGCAAATGGTGATGGGACAATTAACGTGGGCGATATTCTTCTGGTTTTGGCAGAATTCGGATGCGCGTCAGGATGTACCGCAGATGTTACAAATGACGGAAACGTCAACGTAAGTGATTTACTGTCTATACTCGCTGAGTTTGGGCAAGCTTGTGTTGTCTAGCTTACTTGATCACCGAGAGGCGCTGATTTGCTCTGGCTCCAGAATCGTCGATTACTTCAACGGTATAGAACCCTGAAGCGAGGTCTGTAAGGTCGAGCTGAGAAGTCGCAGAATGGGGAGAATAACTCAGAATAATCTTACCTTCAGGACTGAACAATCTCACCTGCATATCATTGAATGCTTCGAGCTGGATTGTTGCATGGTCTCGGGCTGGATTTGGGTGAAGCCCAAACTCAAATGCCGCAAGCGAAATTTGTTCTACATCAACAACTCCAGGATTAACATCGAGTCTTAATTCAGAAAATCCATAGCAATTTCCTCCGTGGTTTGACGTAATCGAAAGAAGAAGGTAACGCACGACAAGACCTTCAAAATGGGGGCCGGGTTCACCGAAATAACTATCTATACCCGGAGCCTCTTCGAGGTTAATGTCACCCCACCAATTCCATGTCGTTCCATCCACCGACCAATCCACAACCATATTTGAGACCCCTCTATCGGTCTCGCTTATGACATTGTAATTCCAAAAATGACTTTGATTTAGTTCGTAATAATCGCCGAAATCGTAAAGGATCCAATGACCCTCAGATCGGTCTGGATTCGGATTCTCCGTCTCAACACATGAAAGCCAAGAATCGTCTTCTGATGCAGAGTGCGCTCCTACACAAATTTGAGACTGAACGATGTTTGCGTTGAGTAGAATTGCAAAAAATGCAAGAGCGGTCAGGAAGAAATATTTATGTGATTTCATCATCGGGCAATTAAATATTCATGAATCCTATCGGGTTGTCCGTTCCCGGAGTATAAAAATTCTCCACGTTCGGGAAAATATTTGATAAATCTGAAGGTGACACTCCCAGCCAAAGTGCAAGTTCCGCAAAATATTGATCTGTAGAAATCTCTGGAATAAGAACCCCATTTCCAACCTCTAAATCTCCCCCTAAATCTAGAGAAGGGTATTGTCCATAAATTTGACCACCATTTACTGCTCCCCCAAAAATCATCGCATTCCCGCCCCACGCATGATCCGATCCATTCCCGTTTGATGTTAGGGTTCGTGCAAAATCAGAAATTGTAAATGTGGTCACCTTTTCCGACACCCCAAGCTCATCCATCGCTTCGTAGAATGAGCCGATCGCTCCACTAAGAAGAGAGAGTTTCGCTGCTTGATTGTTGATGACCTCTCCGTGGTTGTCAAAACCTCCAAGCTTGATGTAGTATGTCTGTCTCTCCATCCCAAGACCCCCTGAAACGGCAATGCTTTGGGCTACCATTTTCATTTGTTTTGAAATATTCGTATTCGAGAATTCAGTGGTTAAAGGATTGAGGTCGGCAAGGGCAGCGGTAAAAACATCGTGTTGATTTTGGGATGAATTCACCTTGTTTGCGTATGTCTGCTTGAGAATATCCGTGTATTGCTGATCCATAATGTTTGTAATCCCGTTACCTACAAGAACCGAAAAAGGGTCGGTTGTGTCTAGGATGTTTATCCCTACACTTCCCTGGGAAGTAATCGCAAACTCCTCTGCATAATTTCCAGCTTGCCAAAGGTTCGTTCCTGCGAGTGAAAGATTCATTGACATATCTTGATTTGAGTTGCCCGAGGCAAGAATGTCTGCTACTTTTCCGCCCCAACCTTTTGCTGAACGAGTTTGTGGCATCGAGGTTTGCCAATGTCTGGCTTGATCAGAATGAGACTGTAGGCCCAAAGGAAGTGGAGCTGTGCCTGCTAGAATCTGTGCTTTTGTTACCGGCTCGATCAGCGTTCCAACGTTAGCAATAACAGCAGCACGTCCAGAGTTAAACATATTTGCAACTTCAGGCATCGCCGGATTTAGTCCGTAATTAATCCCAGATGGGTCGGTGTAATTCAGTGGCAAAAGATCGCCTTGAGGCAGGGCCAAATTTGATCTTGTCGTAGCGTACACATTATAGGGTTCCGAAGTTGTAGGAACGATCATGTTGTAGGAATCGTTTCCTCCTGCAAGTAAAATACACACCAAGGCTTTATAGTCGTCAGGGGGTGGAGCAGCAACCAAAGAGTTCATCATTCCCAGTGTCGTAAATGACGAAAGGAAAGCCGTTGAACCCATTGCAGCACAACCTGTAGTACCTATGAAATTCCTTCTTGATATTTTATTTTTCTTGTGCATTAGGTCAGCGTTCTAAATCACTTTTGAATGATATAATCAGGTGAAATTAACAGAAGGTAAAGTGCAATTTTAACTCGATCTGAGGGGTCTAATCCTTCGATATCTACAACCTCAGAAATCTCATCTAGCGTCTCCGAAGACATTGTCCCACCTGCAAGGAGGATATTGAGACGGTCGACCATTGCGTACGTATCTGTTGACGCCAAAATGATTTCATCATTAAAGTTAAGAGCTACATGGTCTTCTGGAGATTCAAAACCCATGTCCCACCAAGGGTACCCTATTTCATCTGGATGAGCCATTGTCACAGACTCCATAAAGATCTCCCCAAAGAACATGTCGGAAATAAGATTGATGTATTTAATCGCCATCGCTGAGTTTAACAATTCAAATTCAGGTGCGACTAAGGAAGAGTCCGACACGGGACCGGAAGGAGCGTACGAGGGAAGAAAGAAATTAAACACCGAAGATGATGCCATGGGATGTTGACCCATCTCATCCGCTAGCCATCCAACACTCCACATTTTTCCCGACTGATTTGTGGCATCAAAGGCTTTCAAAATTTGCATATACCGCATCATGGGTTCGCGCATTTTCCCACTTGTAGCGTCATCAATCCAAGAACAATGTCTCGCCTCATCATCAAGAAGAATCGCCTTCACAACGGCTGCCAAATCTCCCCGAACACCTGTTCCGTTATTTACGAAAACCGACGCAACACGTTCAATGTACTCCGGAGAAGGATTCGATTTCACCATTCTCTGAATGAGTAATTTACTTACGAAAGGGGCTGTGTTTGAGTGGTAAAAGAGGAGGTCCAAAGCCATGTCGATGTCCTGACCGCCTAAAGCTCCATCTACCGTGGCTCCTCCGTTAAGCAGATGCTTGACACCTTCCTCATGCCATCCTTCAAACATCACCATAGGCATTGTGGAGTTGATATGTGGTACGGTGTTATACCAAACCCCCCATTGAACTATTTCCTCAGAATAATCAACCCATGGCGCCCAATATTGTGCCGGTCCTAACCCTGTAAATACCCGCGCAAATTCACCGATGTCGCTGTTGTCATAGGTCGGTACGGGTACGCCGTCTTCATCTGTTACAATTGTACCATCTAGCTCGAGTTGATAGATCCCAATCGTGAATAATTGCATCAACTCTCTTGCGAAGTTTTCGTCTGGATGGATGTTTTCTGCTTCGTTTGTAGGCGCATTGTTTATTGAACTGAGATAGTATCCCATCGCAGGGTGATAAGTCACTTCCTCTAGTAAATCTCTATAATTTCCGAAGGCATTTGAATACAGAACATCGTAGTACGATGCCAGTCCGAATGCATCCGATTGTAATCTAGAATCTTCCGACGTCACTAAGATTTCGCTTAAAGACAAAGCCACCTTCTGCCTCAGAAGATCCTCACCTTTCATCGCGTTATTCCACCAAGCCATACGCCAATAAAAACTCGCCGGAAAAATATCCTCATTGCCATTGATTATAATCTCACCCCATTTATCATAATATGCTTGAATGAAATGATCCCAAACCATGCGTGAAGTATCCAAATAGCTCATTTCAGGCAAAAGAACTTGCGCGTCTATCCAGTTTTCAAATCCTTGCTCAGAAAGTATTTCGATTTGCTCGTAATTGACACCTGTGGTCGCTTGTCCAAAAAATCTTGCTGCTTCACGAAATTGCTGATCCAACCCCGACCCATTCATGGTATTGATACCTTCGCCTAACAGACCCGTTCCGCTTGTAGTAACAGTGATTCCAGTCGTATGTCCCGCTCCGAGATAATCTGAATGAGGTGAGGTTTGGGCTGAGAAATTTGCTGTATAAAACAGAAAGCATCCATATAAAACCCAATCCTTATTCATTTTTTTCAGATTAATTTAAAATCACGTGTTTATATGACGGCCTACCTCCATCAAGGTTTAGTTGTAAAATATATGCTCCTCTTGAAATTTCGGAAACATCTATTGTCGTGGCGTTTTGTAAAGAGTAACTTCTCACAATACGACCTGAATAATCTCGCAAAAGAAGCGCTGCTTCGCCTGAAGTTGCTTCAAAAATATTTATATGAAGTACCGTCGAAGCCGGAGTGGGATATATCTCGAAATTAATGCTCTCAAGCTCATCAATGGAAACTGCCGTGATATTTACCGAAAGGCAAACGGCTTCGCTAGAGCATCCGCCACTGTTCGTTTCTGTAACGCATAGAGAGCCCGCCCCAGAGCTCCACCAAGACACGCTTACATCAGAAGTTCCTTCTCCATCTGTAACATCACCGCTTGTAGCTACCCAATCGTACGTGCTTCCAGTAGTGTTTGGGTATGAGTATGACAAGAGCATATTTGCAGAGGGAGCCACTTCTCCTGAAATCGCATACGTACTCAAGTAGCTACAAATTGAAGGGTCTGGAATAGCTGTAGCTGAGAAATTACACGCATCTGGATCATTACATCCATATCCCAAACAAATACAATCATCTTGAATCACATCGTCAAAAGAATACTGGTCTCCATCATCACAAGGGTTTCCCGGCAAAAAACAAGTAGAGTCGTCGATTGTCGCTTCCATGTCGAAGTTGCATGCCGTCGCATTCGTACAGCCAGCACAACTTAAAAAATCACACGTTCCATCATCAACGGTCGCGATATCATTGAAATTACATGCCCCATCTTCGATACAACCATAACATGTGTAATCACAATTCATGCTATCGTCTGTCGCAGTTGGATCATAGTTACATGCATCTTGCTCGTAACACCCTTCGATTTCAAACTCATCACAAACTCCATCACCGTCAGCGTCGTTGACACATTCACCATCAAGGTAGGGATGTTCAACCTCCAAAAGCTCTGGACAAGTTTGAACCAAATTGGTTTGGTCTGCATTAACAAACGTTTGAAAACAAGTCTGAAGCGACCAATCACCGCAAGTGGTTACTTGTGTGATCAAAACGCGTAACTCCTCTCCAGCCAAAGCATTTGGTGGAATGCCTATTGCGAATACTGCTCCGTTATCGGTAGATCCGGAGCAAATTTCATTTCCTGCAGGCATTCCTATCGTACTTGGGAGTTGACCCGCAGCGTCTCCACTTGTCATTCCTATGGTCCAATACGTGTCGAATTCATATTCCGGGAAAGTGCTCCAAAGAACAGAACTATTTGTCGCATCCATCGCAACGGCACCATCAACGGGATTGTGACAACCACAAGGCGCATTTATATACATCGGAGGAGAGCCCTCGGCGCCTACATCTGACCACAGAGCGCTGATTGCGTCGTTAGGGTTTGTAAAGTTTGCGTAGACACGATATGTTCCAAAGAATTCTAAGGCGCTCCCTTCCTCTAAAAACATGGTGTCTAATTCAACTGTATAGCCAGCAAACTGAGCGTTTACAGTTGTGAAATTCATCGAAAGGAAAAATGTCGACACCGCTAAAATCTTACAAAAATTATTCATCATATTCCATCTTTGTTTGGTACACAAGTTAGTGCATCAAAGTGTAAATTGTCTTGCCTTTCTTAAGGCTCTAAGAGTTCATGCCGTCTTCTATCTCTTCAGCTTCAAGAGGGATGTGTGCCATGAGGTCAACGAACCCATCCTCTGTGATTACAACATCATTCTCCAAGCGGATTCCTAGTCCTTCTTCAGGAATGTAAATCCCAGGCTCACAAGTAAAAACATTGCCCGCTTGCATAGGCTTATGCCAGTGGCCCACATCATGTACATCAAGGCCTATAAAGTGTGAAGTCCCGTGCATAAAATACTTCTTGTACGCTGGCTGACCTGGGGACTGTTTTTCTACATCGTGTTTATCGATCAACTTAAGATCTAAAAGTTGACGTGTCATAAGCTCCCCGACTTCTTTGTGGTAATCATGTAAACTCACTCCTGGACGAAGTAGTTTCATCGCGCTCTGGATCACTGAATATACTGAATTGTATACCGCTCTTTGCCTGTCGGTGAATTTCCCACTCACAGGAATACACCTTGTCATGTCAGCTGCATAGTTTCCATATTCCGCACCCACATCTAATAGAATTACGTCGCCCGCTTTGCACTCCTTGTTGTTTTCTATATAGTGAAGGACACATGCGCTAGGTCCACTTCCAATAATAGGTGTGTAGGCAAAACCTCGAGAACCTCTTCTCAAAAATTCATGCATAAACTCTGCCTCAATCTCGTACTCCATCACACCTGGTTTTACAAACTGCAGAACGCGATCCAGACCCGCTTTCGTGATGTCACAGGCGCGTTGCATCTGAAGAATCTCTGACTTCTGTTTGACGGCGCGTAAGTCATATAAAAAAGGTGACGAACGGGCAATTATGTGATTCGGATACGTTGCTTTTATCCGCGCGTTTTCTCTCTTCTCTCTCGTTTCCACAAGAGAACTCGCTCGCGTATGAGGATTGTCGTTTAGATATAAAACATCCGATTCGGCCATCAGGCGGTGAAGTGTCGCGTCAAATGCTGAGAGCCATTGAACGTTTTGTACACCTGTTTGTGTTCGTACGTCTGTTTTTGTGAGTTTTGCCCCATGCCAAATCGCAAGCTCTTCGCTCGTCTTAATTGTAAAAATAATCTCTCTATCCGAAACCGAATGAGCGTCTGGGAAAAGAAGCAAAATTGTTTCCTCCTGATCAACTCCACTCAGGTAGAAAATATCGGAAGCTTGCTTAAATGGCAACTCTCCATCGGCACTGGTGGGGAAAATATCGTTGGAGAAAAACAAGGCAAGACCCTTGGATTCCAACTGTTCGGCCAAAGCTTTTCTATTACGTGTGTATAACGCAGAGGGTAATTTTTCGTAACGCATAGCTGCAAGGTACTACCTTCGAGCCATGAGTGATAGCATTTCTACATCTTCTGCT
>Ga0307984_1001146_pt1 | contig 11191 bp, 6 predicted proteins | sample EllFjometageno78_FD_203169 | JGI IMG/M metagenome (GOLD analysis project Ga0307984, IMG submission 203169) | Marine microbial communities from Ellis Fjord, Antarctic Ocean - #78 | ecosystem: Environmental > Aquatic > Marine > Unclassified | place: Southern Ocean | collected 2014-10-09 | reverse complement strand
ATCAAAAAAAGCAGAACTTAATTTCATTTTACTTCCAGAAGCTTTCATTCCTATCATAGTCATGATGCCTGCTTTTAGCTTCATCATATGTTCTGGATTAGTTGTTTCATATTTAATAAAAGAACCAGAGCCTAATAAAGACCTTGCCAAGTGACTCGTTGGAGACATGACTTGTGCTTCGTGATAGAATCTATAGTTGTTTCCTACAAAATGATCGAACCTAATTTGACTACCTATGTATTCAATAGCAGCTTTAATATTTAAATTAACTAAGTTATCTTTTTCAGTGTCAGAAAAGTCACGCATCTCTTTCATGCTATCAGTTACTATATCATACTTAGAAACTGCTTGAGTCCTTCTACCGGTTTCTCCCCCATACTGAATAGCTTTATATTCTTTGTGGTCAAACAATGCTGTTAATACGTTGTTAGTAAACTCTCCAGTCTGACTGTTAAAGCCTAACATTAATCCTAGTCCCCTGCTTTGAGCGTTTAAAGTAGTATGAGGAGTATTATTAAGAACATTAAGCGCTCGTCTATGTAGCTCTTCAAAATGTTCTGTACTAATATCTTTGTTTTGCATCCATTCATTGTATGCGTCTGGAATACCTTTTGCTCTGAAGTCTGTTTTAGAATCACTATAATCAATAATACCCTCATCACCTACTCTAGGTAACTTAGGTGGAATATTTAAAAGATAATTCATCATGTTCTGGTCTTCATTAACCCAAGCAGCCATTTTTTCTGTCAATTGTATTCTATCTCCTAAGACAGAAGGCAACTTAACAAACATTTCTTCACCAAAAGTATCCATAGCTACTTTCTGTGCTATCTCTCCTAGTAGTGCCATCTCATTGCCAGTCATTTTCATTGCACCTGCTTGTGCAATCAAATACCCTATGCTTTTTTGACCAGCAACAGTCTCATTATACATTTCGTTTTCTAAATTACGATAAGCATCTCTATCATCCTTACTCCAGCTATCTAAATCAGCTTGATTAGCAGGAGTTTGATTTAAATCTTTTATTCTTCTGTCTTGAGCTACCTTAGCACTAGCAGAACTTTGTAATACAGCTAGTATCATAGCACCGGCTAATCCCATAGGACTATTGCCATCCATTAATTGAGAAGCAGGAGCTATGTTATTATAAAGAAGTTCAGTAAGTGTTCTAGGACTTACGTTGTTTCTTAATAACATACTTTGTATTGCTTCCATGTCAACTGGATTCTGTAAAGCTTGGTCTGAAGCTAACAATCCATCAAAATTTGTTTTAAACTTTTCAGCAAAACCTCTTAAGTTATTAAATTTTGTTTCATAAATTACAGGACTTAATTTGTCTCTGAGATATTCAAGAGGAACATTGTTTGCAACGTTTGATAAGTTTGGTTTTGAAGAAGACAACACATCTATTAAGCCCATACGTGCGTTAGGATTAACTCCGTCTTGGTATTGTACATTAGCTCCCTGATTAAATTGCATCTGACTTCTGCTTTGAGGGGCAGCAAGTCCTGATTCAGCAAATTGAGGTATAGAATTAGCTTGACCACCTCCTACATCAAACCTATCTGCAGCTGTTATCTCTTCAGACTGAACTTGATTGCCTGGAAAGTTACGATCATTCTTACGTCTTTCAGCTTCCTCTATAAAAGTAGAGTTAGGCATAGCAGTACCATTAGCTGTTGTAGTTACTCCACCCATTCCACTTATTCTTTGTGTTCGATTACCTATATTTAATGACTCTTCAATAGTATCTCCGGGCATTAGAGGCTTTGTATTCTTTTGAAGGTCACTCATAGGAGATATTTCTTTTAACAACTCATCTAATTTTTCTTCTGCTGAATTTGGTTTTTTTGCAGCCTCTCTATTTAAACGTTTTTGATTATACTCTTGTCTAACCTGTAAGGCTTTCTTCTTATCAGCAGCAGTGTTAGTGCTAAATTGACTTGCCATTATCTATCTCCTAATATTGGATTTGTTATTGTACCTATTGGATCTTCTCTAAAGCTTTGCTTTGCTCCAAAGATAGGAACCATTTTTAAAGCTGCGTTAATTGCTGCATCACTCTGCCCTGCAATAGTGTTCTTTCCTATCTTAGAAAATTGTTTTACATTACCCCATGTTGGACCCATTAAACCTTCCATTGAATTCCAAACACTAGACTCTCCATATATAGGATTAATAGCGTCAAATAAGAAATCAAATGGTCCTAACATTCCAGAGGCTTGCACACCTCTTTGAACCATTTCTGCATCATCTAACCAGTAAGGTCTGCCTTCTGTTTTCCATTCGTCTTTTAAAGCTTGTCCTAAAAAACCCATAGCAACTAAGCCTGCCATAGTAGTAATAGCATTTAAATCTACGTTTGGATTTTTACTTATTGCTCTCTTAACTAATCTAGGAACAATAGAAGCAGCAAAGGTTAATATGTAACCTCTAAATTGAAACAACAAAGCATAATGAGGGTCGTTAGATATTCTAGACTTAGTAGCTGCTCCAGGATTAGCAAGACTGTTATCTACCCATTGCTTCCTACCCATATCCATAATATCTTTTAATTCCTTATGGTTCTCTGCAATCTCTTGTTCTAAAAAAGCATATTGTTCTGGATCACTGAAGTCTACGTTTCTAAATTTTTTATTAACATCGTCCTTCATTTTTTTCCACAACTTAAGTGTATGAAGCGGTGGCATTCTTGTTTCAGCCATTAAATCATAAGAACTTTTAACATAAACAGACATAGGCTTCTCTGAATTACCTGTTAAAACTCCGTTCTCATCTATGTTGTAATCTAAATAACCATCTAGCACATCCATGTGATGAAACAATGCGTCATTAGCAATAAAGTCTGCACCTATTCTAGATAAATCTGTTAAAGGTTTAATTAAAGAAACAGTAATAAAGATAGAACTAATAGCAGAACGTAATCTGTTTGATTCTATTTCTTCTGCATTAAGACCTTGCTGTCCTATTGCACCGTACTTAACACCACCCCAACCTGCAGCACCAAACCTAAGTCTATTAGGTGTCCAAGAGTCTGAATAATTTTTTCCAAACTTACTGTAATTTCCTACTATATCTTTTCCAGATACATAATAATGTTTTGCTACTACACCAGATATTTTCTTTAAGTCTGCTATAAGAGGTCTACCACCATCGTCTTCTTGTATTCTTCCTAATGTTGCTGCCCATAATTCAGGTAACTGAGCCGGACCAGATGTTCCTAAAAGAGTAATCAAATTAAAACTAGTAATGTTAGCCTGAATTTCTTTTAGCATTTGGTTTTGAATAGGATTATAAACTCCCATCCATATTTCAGCTGCACTAATAATATCTGAAGCAAACTTTGGATCCCAACTTTCTCCTGCATCTCTCTTAGCAAGAGCTAAGGCATCTAAAAGGTGTCTCCCTTTTCTACCTATAAAATGGTCAACTAAAGCGTTGTGAATTAATTCTCTAGAAGTACTTTCTAATCCCATAATCATATCTTGATTAGCAAACTCTTCCATTCCAGGAATATTAAAAGGATTAGCAGCTAATCTTTTAGGTAACAAGGCAGCAGGCACAACATCTTTTATACCTTTTCTTTTAGAAGATTCTACTGCTTGAGCATACGAAGAACCTTCAGGAGCATCTTCAATAACTTTAAGAAGATTATCTATATCCTTGTCCTTACCCCAACCAGCATTTTTTAGTAGTTGCCTTACCTTAGCTTTATTTTTCTTTACTAAAGTTTTATCTGGTCTTAAGTTACCTAATAACTGACGACCACTCATACCTATATTTTTTCCAGTTATAGCGTGTATGTCTCTGTTTAATTCAGTAGCTACTGTGTCTATATCAAACATTAATTCTTGTTGTTGTAATACAGTTAAATTATCATTTAAATTTTTTAGGTTTGCTTGCTGTTCTTTAGTTAACCCTACTAATTTTTTGCTTCTAACATCTGCAGCAAAATACAATTGAGCTAAAAACTTTTGCATCTTTTGTCTACCTTTTTTTCCCTTACTTATACCTAATAAAGCTCTAGTACTAGTAGAAAGATCCATTACTAAATTAGAAAACTTAGAGTAAGCTTGATTCTCTATATCTTGTATTGCTCTTCCAGCTAAAACATCTTTGTTAGTAGCAGAAAATAAAGACATTATAGCTTGCGCTGAAGTACTGTTTTGTGCTTTGAGATACATATCACTCTTCCAAAACCATTCTAAAGGTCTAGATATAAAGTTCTTTGGAATGTCTTGTACCCATTGCATTAACCCTTTATTTTTTAATTTATTGTCTATATCTTTATGTTGGTCTGCTTCTCCTTGTACTGTTTCTCTTTCATCTACTGTAACAGGTACTCGAATTGTATATGGTGTTCCTTCTGGTTGTGGACCAACATCAAATTCAGAATTGTTTTGTGAACCTAATTCAGCACCAGACCTTGCATTATTAATTACACTTCTATACCAATCTTCACTATCAATTTCATTATCAGAATTAATTTCACTTTCAGAAGTCTGAAATTTAGTTCTTAATTTTCTTCTTTGATTAATAGCTATAGGAGTAGAAATTGCTGGAGATAAAATACCACCCATTGTCATACCACCAATTATAGCATTAAGAGCTCGATCACCTGCTTCACTGTTTTCCCATTCTTTATTTGAACCTAAAACAGCTGCACCATATTGAGCCATCTCTTGACCTAATTCTGTTATACCTTCTCTTGTAGCACCTTGAAGTAAGTCTCCACCCGCTTGTTTCATTATTAAATTTCTAGCTAAAGGTAAATCAACTAAGCCTGTTAAACCTAAAGAAGCTAGACTTGCGTCTGTAACAAAAGCTTTTTGAACTTTTAATTCTGCTTCTTTTAAAGTCATTGGTTTTAAATAACCACTATGGAACACACTAGTATTACCGCTTTTTATATTCTTTTCTTTTCTAATTTTATTTTGTTCCTTCATAAAAGCTTTAACAATTTCTTTATCACTATTGTTTTTAATAACGTCAGCAGCTTTTATTATGCCTCTTAAACCTAACCTATCTAAGGTAGCCATTACAATACCAGCTGTTAACGCATAGCCAGCATTCTTCTCACTCATAGTGCCTTCCATATCATTGTATGTTTGACCACCATATATAAGAGCCATAGGCAATGCGCCCGCTGCTAAGGTTACAACTCCAGCAGCAGTTGCTCCAACAGCAGCAGTTACAGCTGCAGTAGGTATTACAATAGAGGCAGCAGCAGCACTACCTGCTATGCCTAATAAATAAGGTGTCATCATACCACCTAATCCTGCTATATATTCTCCTGCATCTTTCCAACCTTCAACATCAGATACAGAACTAATATAAGTAGGCATTTCATTCATTTGTCTTTCTAACTCATTAGCTTCAGAAGTATTTAATAACCAGTTATCTTCATTGCCTAACATGTCAGCCCAAGCAGCATTAATACCTTGCCACCCTGATTTCATGCTAATAATACTCTTGTTAAAAGAAGTTCTTATAGGGGAATAAGCAGTGTTATCAAACTTAGCTCCAGGAGTATGGTACTTAACTTCCCCTTTAAAGAAAGGATTATACTCATCACCTAAAAAATTATTATATTTAGCCCATTCTTCTTCATTAAAAGCTAATTCTTTCATAGGACTTTGACCAGTCCTCTCAAGCTCGTCAATGTTATTTATTCTTTGTAATTGTAATTTTCTTCTAGCTTCAGCCCATATATCTTTAGATTCTATTCCACTATTTTCTTCAAAAGCTCTTTGAGACTTTCCATCTCTATAAAGCTTGTAATGTCTCTCACTAGTAAAATCATCAGGTCTTAATATGCCTTCGTAATAAGACCTATCAGTAAAGTCTTGCCCTTCATTATTAGTTAAATTAATTAATGGTCTACCATGTACGTCTTTTTTACCACTCTCTTGTACACGAGTTGCGCCCATACTTTTAGCTAAGTCTGCAGCCATATCACCTAACAAATGACCTTGTGGATCTTGTGGTTTAACACCCTTGTCTGTAAAGTTTTGAACTTCAGGAGCGTCAAGACCTAAGATACGCATTGCAACATCACCTTGTTGCACTGTATCATAGTCTAAAAAATTTAAATCACCTGCTGTTTTATTAGATAAGCCAGCTAGGTATTCTTCAACTGAAATTGCCATAACTTCTCCTGTTATTTACGTGTTCTCTCTTAACCAATACATAAATGGTAGATACCCTGCCTTGTAACCAGCTTGAGCACTTATCATCCAGTCGTTTCCGTTTAATTCTTTTTCTTTTGCATAAGCTACATAAGCTACACCCATGTAATCTCTATTAATTACAGCATTCTTTAATCCTTTTACATTAGGATTTTCTTTAGCAAAATTATTAAACCAATCTTCAGCATTAATCTTCATTCCTTCCCAAGCATCTCCTTCTAAAACAAACTTTTTATCTTGATTTGGGATTAAAGAACTTGTAGCACTATCATACTCTAATTGAAATTCAGGTGGTTCAAATTCAGTATAATTTATACCAGCTAAATTAATTCTAGCCTTAGTAATCCTATCATTAACAAAATTAATATAAGACTTCTTTGGAAATGCAGAGTTATCACTAGTTTTATTCTCTATGAAATCAGAAGCAGCATTTTCTAATACTTCATACCATACAGAGTCCATTCCCGGACCAACATCAACACCATCATCTTCTAATGATTGTAAACCACCTCGCATTTGTGTACTAGCTAAGAGGCTGTTTACATAAGTATCAATATGTTCATCGTCTTTAAATCTATTATCAGTCATTAAAGAAGCTATATGACCTTGTAACTTTTCAATAACTCCGTTACGATGAGACTCTACTTTATCTGGTGGATAATAATCTCTAGCAACAATATCTATCTTAGCTAAATCATCAAAGGTAAGAATCTTTCCTTTGTAACTAACTACAGGTACACCATCACTTCTAGTAGTCATCTTAACTTTTATAGGTGCTTTAGTTGTACCTAAATTAACCCACTTAGAGTCTTTACCAAACTCAACTTCGTTATCTTCACCAGCTTTAATTCTTTCTAGCTCTGCTTCATCTGCAGCTACTTGAGCAGCATCTGCTTTCTCTTGCATTCTACCAAATGAATAAGTAAACGCATCACTTGCACCATCACCCATAAGTAACCTAAAGGCAGTGCCAGCAAGTGCTTTAAACAGTTGTGGTCTCCATTCTTTTAATACACCATTCTCTCTTAAGAAATTAAGGTAAACTTTTTTCCTTGTAGCTGGGTCTTCATTAAGAGTTTTAAGTTCAGCTTCTAATTGTTTTATAGATTTAACTGCAGCAGGACTTTCGTTAATTATTTTTTCATCATTCTTTATTTCTGCTTTGTTATCTAATTTAGTATTAATTTCATTTTCATCTACAGTACCATCATCATTTACTTCTATGCCTGTTGCAGCAGTTTCAGTTTCTTCAGTATTATCTTTAGTTTCATCACCAACAGGTACAGTAACATCAGGTGCAAATGTTGGTACTTTCCCATCAACATAACTTTCTGGATCGTCTGGATTAAATAAATGGTTAGATGTAGATGGAAACATTTTTTCTCTAGCAGCAATTCTATCTTTTTCTATTTGAATTTTTGCAGCTTCAAGTTGAGGGTCTGGTTTACCTTCATAAGGAGCTTGAGCACCATTCATATACTGTACTGGTTTTTCTGCGCCTACCTTGTTTGCTCCATCTTTAAAATTTCTAGCATTATCACTGTACAAATTACTCATTGCACTTTGATTTTTAGGAGGCTCATAGCCCGAACCTGTTTTAAAATAATCGTCACTTTTTTCTAGAGCCATATTGTCAAAGAAACTTCCAGCGTCAAAACCTTCAAACATTCCTTTTGGAGCTTTTGTTTCTTCTGGGTGAGTTGCTCCATCCATTATGTCTCCATTAGGCATTACATGTGTTTCTTTTGTAGATGTTTCTTTTTTAGGTGCTAATTTTTTAGTAACAACTTCTGAATTACCATCATCATCTTTTTTAGTTACAACATGTGTTTCAGAACCATCATTTAAATTTACAGTCTCTGTCGTTGTAACTATGCTTGCAGGAAAATTTTGTTCTGTAAAATCGTAAGGAGCCTTAGCACCATTCATATATTGTATTGGCTTCTTTGCACCTGCTTTATTAGCTCCATCTTTAAAATGTCTAGCATTATCACTATACAAATTACCTATTGCACTTTGATATTTAGGAAGCTCATATCCTGGACCTGTTTTAAAATAGTCCTCTTCTTTTTCTAAGGCTAATCTTTCAAAAATATTCATTACTATCTCCTAATTCTTTAAATCAAATGTATCACTTATTTTTACTGCATCATAAGCACCTTCTTTTACTTGAACTGAATACCAATCATCCCAAAGTAATCCTGATGCTATACCAGTTTGAACTTCTAAACCATATTTCTCTTTGTTAGTAAAGAACCATTTAACAGGACCTTTTGAAAACTCAGCCCATTCTTCTGGGTGTTCATTAAAATGTTTCCAAGCTGGTGAATTAACACTGTCTCCAAGTGGACCTGCTATCCAACTAGGTAATGGGTTATTAGGAGTACCCATCCAATGTCTTACTTCATCCATCATATCGTCTGCTCTTTCATCTTTTGTAGACAAGTTCCACTCTGAAGAGCCCATTCCATCTTCTAACATGTCTTGAACATAATCGAAAGCGTTATCTTTTTGATTACTTAATTTACTATTTTCCCACCAGTTGCTTACACCTGTTTTATCAGGATCGTTTACTTTATCCCTATCTGTCCAAGCATTTAAATAATTATTATCACTAAGACCTTGAATGTAAGGAGTTATTTCATCTATTACTTCTGCTCCACCAGATTGGTCAGCAGCTGTAGCATCGTCTTCAATAACTTTAGGAGCAGCTATTCTGGCTGCTATTTCTTTAGAGCGTCTATTTAATTTTTCTTGTTCTAAATCGCTATACGTCATAGGAGTCATTACTCCAGTCCTAGTGTTTACATTTTGATCGAATGTTTGGTCACGTTGATAATTCATTTGTTTATTTTTTGCTTCAAAAGCAGCTTCAGCTTCTTTCTTTTGTTTTATTTCTAATTGTTTCATTAACACTGGTACTTGGTCAGACCAAACTGAATCTGCAGGTATCTCATAAGAACCAAATAAACTTGAACCGGGTTTTTTAGTGTATACCCATTTACCAAGTGCTTCATTCCAAGCACCTTCAGGAGCCATATATTCTGTACCTGCGTTTAAAGCCATTTCACCAGCCATTTCAGCAGCCATTGCTGAATAAGGGTTAGGTGTATTATCTATTGCAGGCGCTCCCGGTGTACCTATGCTTCTTCCGTCTGCAAAACCATTCCATCCAAGTAAAGAAGTTGCTGGATCATATGCACTAGCCATAACTAATACCTCCTGTAGGGTTACCATGTCTATCAAATCTAGATTGATATGTGTATCGACCTCCATCTTTATTTTTCATATAATTTTGCCATGCTGGAGTATTGTTATTCATGTCAAGGTCAGTAACAACCATTGGAACAACTGGGTTTAAAGGAGAACTAGAAGCAACCATACTAGAAGTATCTGCTAGTGGTGCTTGTAAATTAAGGGTAGGTGTAGTAGCCATTTGTTGTTGCGTAATGTTACCTGCTGCAGGCATCTCTTGTGATGCATTATAACTACCTGAAACAGCATCAGCAGCTGCGCCACCGGCTGCACCACCTGCAGCAGTAGCTCCTGCTTTTAAAAATCCCTGAACTAATTGTGCCATAAATCCTGGGCTGTTATCAATCTCTGGTGCTTCAGGGTTTTTAAAAGCAAGAGACTTTAACAAGTCTTCGTCTTGTGCCATGCCACCTACCATAGAGGGGTTAAAAGCGTTTTGTCTTGTCATCATTATCTGTTCTCCCACCATTTAGCTATTGGACTCATTAAAGATGCTAAATCAAAATTACCCGGTATTATACCCCTAAGTCCAAGAGGGTCTGGATCCATTTCTTTAGCTTGTTTTTCAGTTAAATGAGGATTAGCTGATTTAAATCTTGCTAATTGCAAATCATAATCTGTTATTTGTCCTTCCGCTTCCGCTGTTGTACTAAGAGGACCATGTACCATATCACCTCTACGATTATTAACTGATGAAGCAGCTGAATTAGTTATAACTGCTTCTTGAGCATTGTAATGAGGACCATATGGAGCATTTGGTGGTGTGTAACTACCTCTATAATAATCATTTCCTAAAGTAGGAGGCATTACTTTATTATCAGAGTCATAAGCGCTTTGTGCTGCTATAGTATTTCTATTCATAAGAGTATCACTTATACTTAAAGGGGCTCTTTCCATTACTTCCATTTTACTTATAGCCTTTCTTTCTTTTGCCTTATTAGTAGCCATTTGTTGTTGTCTTGCTATCATATCCATATAACTCATTACTTACCTCCTTGACCTTGTTGCGTAGTAGTAGTAGATTTATCTGCTATACCATGAAACAAAGAAGCATATTGTGACAAACCTTTATAAGGAGCATCCGCTTGATTTTGAGATTGTTGCTGTTGACCAGCACCTATTGCTGCTAATCCTTGGGCACCTGTTCCTTGAGCTGCAAGAGCATTTTGCTTGTTAGCAAAATTCTGTGCTTGAGCTGACTGGTCTATCTGTCCAAACTTTCCAGCTAAATCATTAGCAATAGATTGTTGATTAAGCATTTGTCTAGAGCCACCTAAACCACCTGCCCTACCTGCATTAGCTGAGTTTATACCAAGCGCTTGTTGAGCTTGTTGTTGAGCTCCCATACGCATACCAGACAAATTAACACCTTGATTAGCTTGAGCAGCCATTGCTTGTTCTAAACCTGTTTGAGCTCCAGCAGAAGCTATGCCTTGATTTTGAGCATTTATTTGTGTTTGATTAAATCCTGCTACTTTACCTAGCTGACCGCTTTCATAAAGGTTTTGACCTGAATTAAGCATAGAGCTAATCTGAGGATCGTACTTATCAGCAAACCCTGTTGTAGCAGTAGTAGATTTATTGTCACCACCCTTTGTGTAAGCAATGTTAGAAGAATCTACATAGCTAATCTTACCGTGTCTTATTACTTTACTAGTGCCCATATCAATTGTAACACCATCATAAATTTTAACCATTTAAATCTCCTTTAAGCTTTTTCGCATTGTAGTGTATTGTTCTTTCCAACC
>Ga0307984_1001145_pt1 | contig 11201 bp, 9 predicted proteins | sample EllFjometageno78_FD_203169 | JGI IMG/M metagenome (GOLD analysis project Ga0307984, IMG submission 203169) | Marine microbial communities from Ellis Fjord, Antarctic Ocean - #78 | ecosystem: Environmental > Aquatic > Marine > Unclassified | place: Southern Ocean | collected 2014-10-09 | reverse complement strand
TATAAGGCTTATATAGTGCTTATATAAGGCTTATATAGTGCTTATATAGTGCTTATATTGTACCGGCTTATATGGTGCTTAATTGGTTGGTGGTGGTGGTGGTGGTGGTGGTTTTATATATATATAAAATAATACTTTTATACGTTCTATTTTACACTAATGATATAGCTATTATATTAAGCCGATCAATTAAGCTAATCAATTAAGCCTACAAATTAAAGCATTAAGCCCACCAATTAAGCCGACAAATTAAGCCGATCAATTAAAAAAAATAATATTATTATATATAATTTAACATATTAAAAGTTAATTATTTACGTAATGAGGGGCAAGTTTTAAGCAAGTCTAATATTCACACTAGATTTTCAGATTTTGAACTTTTATTACACTAGTGCATAATATATATTTTTGTTCCAAACTATTCTATTTATTTTTAGTTATATTGTACATAAATTGTGTAAAGGGTAATTATGAATGAAAGAGATCAAAAAAGGCAGGATAATAGAGATGCCAAAGCCTCTAAAAAGGCTGATGATTTAAAGATTATTGATTCTACTGTTGTTAAGTATGATCTTAATGATTTAAACATTGATAAGGGAGCTGGTAAGGCTACAACTTTAGTCAGTTATAAAAGAACAACAGAAGTGGTTAAATTAATTCTTAGAGGAATAAGATATACAGACATAATGGAGTATTGTGAATCTCATTGGGGAATAAAAAGAAGGATGGCTAGCATCTATTATAAAAAAGCTCTTGAGACTTTTGCTAATCAGTTTTCAGAAGAAAGAGATTATGAAATAGATAAGCATGGTATAATGTTGCAAGATTTATATAGCAAGGCATATAAGGCTGGAGACTTGAATTTATGCAGATTGTTGCTTCAAGATGTAGCTAAGATGAAAGGGATTGTTGTAGATAGAGTTGATGTTACTAGTGGTGGGGAAGGGTTTGTGTTTAATTACTCACCTCCACAGGAGGAGATATAATATACCCACCCTTAATATCCAACTTCACTGTTCTCTGCTCAACTTTGTTTCGCATTTTACAGCAAAGAGTTTGAAAGATTAAAAAGAGTAAACTAACGGCACGAAGATAATAAAAATAAATGACATATATTGGAAGCTTTAGCAATATAATAATTAACAAATAAATAAAATAAAATGGCAATAACATTTACGTTTGACGTACTAACAAAGGCAACTCCCCCAACTCCTTCAGGGATAGCTCCAACTATAATGAGGACGATTTCAAAGTCTCTCTTAGAAAGCAGGAGTGTAGATTATGGTAAAAGCAAGGGATCTATAGTTAAGAATAAACTATTGAAAAGTGATGGAACAATAACTGAAGTTTTTTCTGAGTCTGATGGTAGGGTTAAAGAGGTTAAGACTATAAGAGATATTTATTCTGCCTCAGATTCAAAATTTATTGAAGAAGTTATAAATGGCGTTTCAATAAGATGGTCTATGAATTTTAACGCAAAGAAAATTGAAATATCTAATATTATAACCATTGCAGAAATGGGAATGATTAACTCAGGTTCTTGGCTGTCTAATTTAAACACAATAACTGCTCACGATTATTCCGGCACTCTAACTTCTTTCACTACTGAATCTTTAACAAATTCTAATGCAATGAATATATTAAGAGATGTGGATTTTGTAGAAGCTGTTAAGGCCGCTGTATTAACCTTAAATTCTCCTGCCAAAGTTGCTAGTCATATAACACTTTTCAATTCATTAGTTGATTCTGGAGTTTTTCCTTCTGATGTTGAAAAAATAAATCCTGAGTCAACGGCAGACAGGTTTTGGAATACACTATTATAATTAAAACAAAAAACAATGAAAAAATTTATAGAAGGTCTTGAAAAAGGTTATGGTTACAAAATTGGTTATTTAGAAGTTACATTTGGAATTTTTGCGGTAATATCCATGTTTCCTGTAATGATTACGTATTTATTTTTAACTAAATTAATAATTGATCCAATCAAGAAGTTAATTTGGAAATAGATTTTAAACCAACGCCAAAACAAGATAAAGCCTGGGAGTATCTTCATGATAAGGAAACAAGTGAAGTTTTATTCGGAGGAAGTGCTGGGGGAGGTAAGTCTTATTTCGGAGCAGCCTGGCTTTTATATTCCTGCCTTCGTTATCCTGGCACACGCTGGTTAATGGGTAGAGCTGTACTAAAAACTCTAAAAGAAACAACTTTAAACTCTTTTTTCATGGTTTGTAATGATTGGGGAGTGAAAAAGGGAGAGGTTTACAAGTTTAATGCCCAAAGTAATGTTATAGAGTTTGTAAACGGAAGTACTATACTTTTAAAAGACCTTTATCAATATCCTGCTGATCCGAATTTTGATTCACTTGGTTCATTGGAAATTTCCGGTGCTTTTATAGATGAGGTGAACCAATGCACCGAAAAAGCAAAGAATGTTGTGGCTTCAAGAATAAGATACATGCTTTCAGAGTATAAATTACGCCCAAAAGTGCTTATGTCATGTAATCCTGCTAAAAACTGGGTGTATGACTTCTACAAACAAGACAGAGATGGTACTTTGGCTACTCACAAGAAGTTTGTTAAGGCTAAATTAGCAGACAATCCTCATATATCTGAGTTTTACGAAGAACAACTAAAGAAACTTGATCCTGTTTCAAGGGAAAGACTACTTCATGGTAATTGGGAGTACGATTCCGGAGAAGATAGGCTTTTTGATTATGAATCTGTATTAAACGTATTTACAAACTCATCAGTAGGTGCAGAGGATGGTGAAAAGTATCTTTCTTGCGATATAGCACTACTTGGAAGTGATAAACTAGTGATTTGCGTATGGAATGGGATGGTTGTGGAGGAAATAGTAACAAAAGACAAGACATCTGCCGATAATGTAGAGAAACTGATAAGAAACCTAGCTAATCTTCACAAAGTACCACAAAAAAACATCATAATTGATAGTGATGGAGTAGGTCAATACCTCTCTCATTACATGAAAGGAGTGCAACCTTTTGTAAATAATGCCAAAGCTTTAGATAAAGAGAGTTATCAAAATTTAAAGACTCAATGTTATTATAAGCTTGCAGAGCAGATAAATGTAGGTAATGTTTGGATAAAATGCAATGATACAGACCTTAGAAACAAGATTATTGAAGAATTAGAGGTAGTAAGAAGAAAAAATATGGATATGGATGGAAAACTAGCTATTTTGTCTAAAAAAGAAATGAAAGCAGTTTTAGGACATTCACCTGATTTTGCTGATGCACTTATGATGAGAATGAGGTATATGTTTAAAAATGGCAGGAAAATAATGGCATGGAGGTAGAAACTATATTTTTGTTCCACAAACTTCCATAATATTTTTGTTATATTGTCATTATGAACGACTCAAAAGAAATATACTGCCTTAATAGCATACACTCGGTTATAGTTTCCTCTTTTTTACAAAAAATAGAAGATATTATTGAAGAGTGTTCTATGTATGATGAAGATGTTGAAGAGTTTGGTGATATTATAGAAAATTTGATAATATATCATAATACTTTAGGGGTTACTGCAATGGATGGAGAAACCACTTATGAAGAATGGTATCTTTCGTTGCCTAACAATGTTTATTGGGCTGCAACAGGATATTTCGCTTCATTAACCGTAAGTAAAAATAAAGATAAAGATATTGAGTTTTTTAGAGAAAAAATGCTATCTTTGATTACTAAAACAATCAAATCGCTTAATTCAAGTTTAATAATACAACCTTGGACTGAGAATGAAAACAAAATACATTTAAACTAATGGCTGAATTTCAATTAAACGAACAAATCGTAGAATTACCAGATAACTGGTCTCAAGTAACATTTGAGAGGTTTCTTGGATTTGCTCAAATATGTAAACAATTTAAAGAAAGAGAAGAAGTAAAGAATGATTCTGATGACGTTCAATTAGAGAACGCTTTACAAGATTTAGAGGACAATACTAAGATATTATCTTATTGGTGTAAAATGAGTACTGAAGAAGTTTCAATGATAGACTTAGAAGATGCAAATGATATAATGAAACATCTTGCTTATCTAAATGAAGAATATCAGCCTATAAGTATAGGTTCTTTCACTATTGATGATCAAAAATTCTTTTTACCTGAAGATTTGATGGCTAAATCATCTTTTGGTAGATATGTTGAAGCTGAACAGCTTGAACTGCAAACTAAGTTGCTTAAGAATGGGAGATTAGAGATAATGCCTAGACAAGTTGCTATATTGTGTAAGAAAGAAGGTGAGACGGAAAAGCTAAATGATGATATAATAGATAAAAGGGCAATTATGTTCAAAAAACTTGATATGGCTACAATTTGGGATATAGGTTTTTTTTTGACCAAGTTAGAACAAAAATTGACACTGACTTTCCTAATCTCTCAGGGAGATCAGATGAAGGATCAGCAAAAGCAAGAATTGCAGCAAAAGGAACAATAGATGGGTATGGTTGGTTAAATAGTATATATGACACAGCAAAAGCAGGTATTTTTACAATGCCTGATGAAACGCCAGTAGATAGTGTTTTATTAACTAAGTTGTATGAGATAATTACATACTTATCATGGAAATCTGCTTGTGGTAGTTATGAGGAAAGAGTAAGTGAACTAAACGAAAAAGGACTAAAATAATGGCAACAACTTTAACTAAATTAGTAACACAAATGAATACCTGTGCTACTAGTGCAGGATTTAATACATTTAAGTTTGGAAAATTAGAACACATTAATTTTGATCATAGTATTGAGTATGATTTATTGAATCTTCAATATCCAAGTTCAAAAATATACGATCTAAATAGCTCCTTACAAGTTTATACTTGTCAAGTAACAGTAGCTAGACCTTTTTCAAGCTCAAACAGAACTGGAGTGCAGTATTTAGATAATGTTCACTTAGTAATGACTTCTCTGGAGCAAAAGCTATGGAATTTTTTATCTTGTGTATCTTCTGCTGATTGTAATAATGTTATACCTAAAGATGCAATATCAATAAGTAGAGATAAAGGTACTTTTAACGATAACCTAGTTACTCTTGATTGTACTTTCAATATAGAGGTATTTAGTGATTGTTTTGAGGTTGATTGCAATAAACCTTTCGTTCCTGTTTCAGATCCTAGTAGAGTTACTTATAATTGTGTGGAAGGTACTTGTGTTGATCCTTTAGATGGTTCAGGAACATTTACAGGTACTTATGCCTTAAGCGATTGCAACACTTCAGGATGTGGATCTAAGAGACCAGAAAGAGATGGCAGGGAAGATGAGGGTGATGGATTAACTGAGGACGCAATAAGAGATGCTGAATTACTAGATTCAGATCCAGATGGTAGAGATAGATAGTGGCGAATATTACAAATATAGTCTCTGTAATTAAAGGTGCTTCTAAGACTGCTGAAAAAATGTTTAAGCAGCAGTTAAATAAGAGAAGAGAAGGTAGTCTCAAGAAAATGAATGATACAGGCTCTTTAAGAAACAGTATTAAGGGAGAGGTTGTTGATCAGGGAGGTGGTCGTATGGTTTTGACGGTAGTAGGACTTAGATATGGGGCTATGCTCAATAAAGGTATTATGGGAGGTCTAGTTCCATATACACAAGGAAGCGGAGATAAGGGAAAGAATCAATACATTACCGCTTTAGCAGCATGGTGTGCTAGGAGGTTTAAATTAAATAAGAGAAATGCACTTTTAATGGCTTTTCGTATAGCTAGAAAAAGAAAATACGAAGAACCAACAGGAGCTCCTCATAATAAAGGATGGATTGAAGATATTAAAAAAGAAGTAGATAAAGCATTAACTGAGGAGTTTAAGAAAAAAATAATGATTGCAATCAATAAAGATGTTTATGCTGCTTTAGACAAAAAAATAAATTATTAAAAAATGGGAAATTTTACCAAATATAGAGACATTAATAGATACTGGAAAAGCGTTTATAGACCGATAATATGCTCAGTTAGATCTACAGATTCAGATATTGCTTTTTGTAGAGGCGAGATCATGGTTGAACAGACTTGGGATTCAGGTGTTTATAGTCCTACAGGAATTGTTATAGACGGTCATGCCAAACTTAAGTTTGCAGGAATATATGAATTTAATTTAATGGATCATTGTAGGCATTTTGTTTGTAGTGGTAGTTTTTTAGCAGATTCATCAGGAAATTTTCAGATGCAATCTCAAGGAGAGTGTTCTAGGTTTAAAATTGTTATGTGGCCTGTTAGATACAGTGGTGTTTTACAAAACGCATTATATGATGACTTAACTGATTCAGTTAGTTCTAATATATTTATTGGAGTAGGAGCTACAACTCATGACACGCAACATTATAATATGAGTGAGAATCTTCAAGATATAGACAGCTTGGTTTTGGGTGATAATGGATGGATTCTTCCGAATGTACATAGTTTTTTAACTGAAATGCCTGGAGGTACTCAAAATAGTCCTTCACAAATTATAAATAGAGATGAGGATATAGATAGTTCCTTGTATGCTCTAGTTGAGCTTGGATCTGTATATGATACATTTTTGATTTATTATAGAGCATATTTGAATGGATCTTTTGTAGGCATGACAACAATGCAACCAACAACTACCTCAACTCACATAAGAATCCCATTACATCCAGATAGAATAGAGCAGGAGTACTTAATGCACACTGGTAGTGCTTTGAATCTATTTGTTGACGGTTCTGGAAATCTTCTATCAGATAGAGTTTGTGTATTTATGACTGCATCAGATAGTTCTAGTGTTGCACAAAGCATTTATCCTACTTATACTGATGAATACGGAAATTTCGGTGCTAAATGGTATAATTTTGCAATAAGTGAAGAAAAGAATGATGGTCATTGCCAAAAGACAAAATTTCTATTTAAAAACCATCTTGGAGGTTATGATTTCTTCAACTGCTATGGTACTATTAGTAAATCTGTCTCTACTTCTGGTCAAGAGATGCAAAGTCATTATGGTTTAACTGGATATACTCCTTCATCTCAACATACAAGAAAAATGCTTTGGACTCAAAGAGAAGATGAGTTTAGTGTTTTCTCTCAACCATTAACAACTGAAAAAGCAGATTGGCTTGCCGGTCTAATAACAAGTCCACAGGTTTGGGTTGAAGAAGATATTAAAGATGGATTTTATACTAAAAAAAGAAAAATACCTGTAATTATAGATCAAGCAAGTTATAGTTTACACACTACAGAAGATAGTGTTCATTTTATACAGTTTAAATATACTAAATCACAAAGAAGAACAACACAAAGAACATAAAAAATGGCAAACGGAACTCCAGAAAATGTTGTAATAGAGATAGGGAAAGATGCAGGAACTACAACTATAAGTACAAGTATTCAGACAGGAACTGAAACTACAGTAACTTATAATGGCTGTGTTAGTGATTCTGATGCTGAAAATGTAGCTTATGCTGTTGATCATATAAATTCTTCAACATCAGTACAAAAACCTAGTTGGATATTTTTCGCTATAATTAGAATACCTGGTGCTAGTACTAATTCCTTAAGTGGAGGAATGATGATTGGATTGAATCCAGCTCAAATGAATCCAGCAACAGGATTTTCTTCAGGAACTTTTACTACTTATGGAGAGCTTGGTGGAGTTCAAGATTGTAATTTTGATTCACTAGTATTAAATTCAGGTAATCCATCAGGAACTTCAACTCCTGTTGAGTTAGACTTTACTGGTAATGGTGATGTTAAGGTAATCCATTACAGGCCTAGTATATTTGAGGCTAATAATTCAGTTATATCTGGTTCAAGTGCTGCTTATCCTCCTGGTTTTGACGGAGGTGTTGGATCTAATCAAGACGTACCATGGAGAAAATGGAGTATGGATTCTCCATCCTACCAAATTATTAACGCTTTTTACCCTAATGGTAGTTGGATTCCTCCTGTTGATCATAATACTATGAGTCAAGGGGCTAGCTTTGATGGTTTATCTCTTTATTTTATTGACGCAGCATCATACGACTATGATGGTAGAATTGTAGCACATGTTTTTGATGTAATTTCTGCTAATGGTAACAACATGTATCTTCTAGGTAATGGAACTGATGCTTCATCTGATTTAAACGTAGGGCCTTTAAGCGACCAAGAAGGGTATAATTACTACATGTATGCCTCTCCATTTCAGCATGGAGCTAATTGGAGTGAAATCAGACAGAGTGGTAATGAGATAGTGTTTAGGCCAATGCTGGGTAATCAAATGTTATGTAATAGTTATTATGGGGCTAAAACAAATGCTTTATCAAGTAAGCAGTGGAGAATTAATCCATGTTATGATTTTCTTGATAATTATTTTGGGATGAGGAATAATGATTTCTTAAAAGATCATGATAATTGGCATATTTCATTTACAGTTGGCACTATTGATAGTGGTCTTGTTTTAAATGTTATGCAAGGACAACCTTCTACTTATGAAAGTGATACAGTTTTTGATAAAATTGCTCTATCTATAGATAGTCCTGGAGATTACAGTATATGTATTCCTTCTTTAATGATGCAATTTCAAGAAGATCCTAATTGGAATGAATTTCAAGGTGGTTGCATTAGTGCTAATCATGGAGTTATAACTCCTATACCTGTAGGAGCTATATTGTTTGATGTAGGATTATCAGCAGGAACAGCATCAAATTATTATGGTAAAGAAATAAGGATAACAAATTTAGATGTACGTAAAAGCACGCCTGATTTAACAACTGTAGTTACTCCAATTATGACTCCTGGTCTTGGTTATGATATACCTCAATATGATTGGTCAAGACTTGATGTTATGGATAGAGAGTCTATGCCTTTATCTTTAAACTACTCTATAGCTGATCTTCGTAACTTAAAGAAAAAAAGTGTTGGGTTTTCTAAGACATTTGAAATACCTGCTAATCAGCATAATGAAATGATATTAGGATCAATGTTAGGAGTAGGATCTGAAAGAGAAATGATTGACTGGATGGCTGCTAGAGTAAAAGTTGATGGAGTTGTTGTTTTTAAAGGATTAATTAGAGTTGAAGAATCAAATACAGGTAATGGAGGATCTTATAGATGTCATATAATACAAGACAATATAACTTGGATTGGGAGTATGGCAGATAACAGTATATGTGATCTACCTTTATTGGTTAGTTTAGATTCTGATGGAGAACCAGAGGAAAAAAAGTTCTCTACTGTTACAGCTAGTTGGGGGAACACTCCTGATAATGCAAGTTCTTTTTTCGGATTAGCAAATTATAGTCAATGGAACGCAAATGCTGCCAATGGAAGTTACGATCACAATAGTGGAGATTTTCATCCATTTATATTTACTAAAAGTATTATTGATGAAATATTTAAACAAACTGGTTATACTTTAAATAGTGCTTTTTTTAACACTCCTTTCTTTAAACAACTTTGCCATCCATACACTTCAGGAGAAGATTATGCAGATGTTAAAAATATTTTTGGTGACTCAGGTAGTCATTTTTGCCACGCAACTAAAGCTTCTGGTGATAGATTTAGTGTTGCAGATGCTGATGGTTGGGGTGGGGTAAGGGTTCAAAGTAAAGTTTGGGGTTTAATTGGTAATCCTGGAAATCATTATTCATCTGGAACATCAAGTGGTAGTGGTTATCAAGTGCCTTTCACTGGTTATTATGATATTTATGCAAGAGCCCAAGTGGAGGTTCATACTTATACAGGAACATTTTGTGGTCATACTGATCATTGTTATGCTAGGTTACAAATTACTAAAAACGGTGCTGTTATAGATAACTTTGGTTTTACTCAAAGTGGAACTAATTTAAGCACTATGGGAGGTGCTGATCATTCAAGCTGTAATGAAAATGGATATAAACAACTGGAGAGAGGATTTCAAATATTACTACAAGCTGGAGATATAATACATATTAAATATCTCGGAGAAAATTATGCAAATTATTGTTCTTTCAAGATTTGGGTAAAAGATCAAGTATTTAATATATTCCCTGTGCCTAGCAGTATAATTCCTCCAGCACCAACTGATTTAACTAAAGTTCTGCCTTGTATAAAACAAACTGACTTTATATTAGGTCTTACTGAAATGTTTAATTTACAGTGGTTGGCAGATGAAGAAAGAAAAATGATAAGTGTTGAGCCGTATGATGATTTTTTCGGATCAGGAAGCATAGTAGATTGGACTGACAAACTTGATCACACTCAATGGAATGATAAGTTTATTATAGAGAACTTAGCTAAAATAACTGTCTTTCCTTATAAATTAGATTCTAATGACAAGGGTATGGAGTTTCTTTACTCATGGAGACTAGAAAACGGATATGATCAACTATATAATGCTCATTATGAAGATAATGGAATGAGGTTTAGGAAAGAATACGTAGAAATGGGAACAAAGGTTTTCCATAACTTATGGAGTTTTAATGATTATGATACATCTATTAGTGCTGGATGGGGATGGGGAGATATGACTTGGAACGGCCCTGCTGACACTAATAACCCTATAATGCCTATACTTTGGGGTACAGGTGGTGGAATAAATAATACAAGTAGAACTCCTTATAATACCAGTTACTCTTCATTCTCAATGAGAATATTAAATTATTACGGAAAAAATTATGATGTTTCTACATGGAATTATGTAGATGAAAATAGTGTTAATCATAATATGGATCATTTCCCTTACACTGGAATGGTTAATAAATATGCTAAAAGAACAGGTGCTTATGATCCTTATTGCTTGACTTTTGATGACCATGAGCATAAAAATTCAACTGTAGTTAGCCCAGGATTATTTAATAAGTTTTGGAGTAGAGCTTATCGTATGTTAAACGGAGGATCTTCATTAAGAACTTGCCAAATGCACCTTACTGCAAATGATATGTCTACTTTTGATTACAGAGATTTAATTCATTTAAAGATTGATAATGTCTCTACATACTGGACTGTAAATAAGATAATTGATTTCAATCCAGCTAGTAATGATTTAACAACAGTTGAATTAATTGAATATAAAGATAAAGTTGTTTCAAGATCAAAAACAAAGAAAGCTAGACCTAGAGGTGGTAAGAAAAACGTAGAAACTAGATCTGTTCCTTTTATGAAATCAAATTTATCTAAAGAGCAAGAAGCTGTTGTTGAGAGAGATAATAGCATTTTAGATATTGAAGTTAGAGATAAGGATGCTTGCGTAATGTATGTTGAAGAAGCAGACGGTTCT
>Ga0307984_1001143_pt1 | contig 11210 bp, 2 predicted proteins | sample EllFjometageno78_FD_203169 | JGI IMG/M metagenome (GOLD analysis project Ga0307984, IMG submission 203169) | Marine microbial communities from Ellis Fjord, Antarctic Ocean - #78 | ecosystem: Environmental > Aquatic > Marine > Unclassified | place: Southern Ocean | collected 2014-10-09 | reverse complement strand
GATATAGTTTGTAAAGCAGCGGATCTCATGTTAAGAAACATAATGCTTGCTACAGATCCATTAATATAGTTTAAAGTTTTATTAAACTCTTTATTATTACTATCACTTCTAGTTTTACCTTTAGACATTCTTTCTAATACGCCTTTAAGGTTTTTAACATATTCTCTTCCAAAGCCAGCTTCTAATTTGTTTAATGTTTGTTTTGTAAATATAGCGTCTACTTTAGCTTGCCATGGGGCTAAAAACTTAGCTCTTACGCCCTCTGTTGCATAATTAAACAAATCGTATTGTATATTGCTTCTAAACCAATTATTGCTTGGATTAGGATATTTTTCTGCAGTTTTAGTAATTTCCATTATCCCTTTAGCATAAGCTTGCAGCCTAGGTGAATTAAAAACTGCTCCAACCAATTGAGCTTTTTCACTTTTTTGAATACCCGGAACCTCTATACCTAGTCTTTCCCATATATAAACCCTAACTGCTTGATCTATGTTGTAACCTAGTTTTTTTATTCTTTTTACGGAAGCAACTTCAGCTTTATTGGTTCCTAGTTCTTTCATGCTAGTTTCTAAAGCTTTAAGATCAACAACTAAATTCATTCTATAAATACTTAAAGCGTTTTCTGCTCGAGTATAGTCTCTAAGAACATTTTCTTTCATGAAAGCCATATCTGCTTCCCCTTGTTTCCCTTTTCCATATAACTTATAAAGTAATCCATGAAAATCTTCAGCATTAGGCGGTAAAAAATATTCGTATCTACCTTTCTTTCTACCTAAGTTATAAGCTGCAGAATCAGAAATATCATTTTCAAAAGATATTGCGCCTTTTGTTTTTCTAAAAATCATTTTTTGAACTTCTTTTTCAAGAATTCCATCAGATAATTCAGCTGGACCTTCAATTACTATTTCAGATAATTGTTCTCCAGTAGAAAATTTAGTAGAATTTAAATCTAGAGCAACTAACAATTCATTGTTATTCTTTATAGCTGCTTTAGTAGTAGGCAGATTTTTTAACTGCTGATTAGCAGCATTTTCTATAATTTCCTGTAAAGCAGTCTTTTTGGTTACGTAGTTTACTGTAGTAGCTAGCTTTTGAAAAAACAAAGGATCAAGCTTTCCTTCTAGCATTTTTCTAATACTGATTAAGTTTCTTTTAGTATCCTTACCAGTTCCGGCTGCTATTTTTAATTCCGTAGGTAATACTGTAGTTGATCCAATCAAGTTGTCAGCAATAACTTGTAAAGAGCCTCTACTATATTGGCTATTGTAATAACCTGTTAAAAGCTCAATATTATTCATATCCAATAGCTCCCCACTAACTAACATCTCCATAGCTAAAAGTCCAAATTTTTGTTTAGCCAACAAGTGTTCGTTGCTGTTTGTGTCTAATTTAAACTTTTCTTCACCTCTAAAATTATATTTAATTAATTTAGGTCCTATGCCTGAAAAAGAAAAATAAACATCTAAAGACAAAGATCTAGCTCCTACACCATCGTTATTTAAAAGAAAAGTTGCAAAAGCGTTTGCTACATCAATTTTAGAATTTTCTGGAGCAAAATTAAACAATTCCCCATACATTCTTAACATCATTTTAGTAATACTTTTTTTGTATTCAAGATCCGCTACCCCTGCTTCATTACTTTTAGTTTTTTCTTGAAACTCTTTCGTTTTGTTTAAAGCACTTTGAAAATCAGTAACTCCTTTTTTCTTTGGCTGTAAGTTAATTTTGTCCGCAATGTTTCTTGCGTTATTAATGTTTTTAGTAACAATTGTATTATTATCGTCTTTATTTAAATCAAGTTCACTTGCTTCTTTTGCTTTAGTTTTTGCTAAATTAATTAAATTAATTAATTCTGAAGAAGGTTCAAAACGCACCTCTGTTTTACCGATAAGCTTAGTAATTTCTCCTCCTGGTTTACTCATCATGTCGTTAAATTTGTTTAAATCTAACCGTATTCCGTCGGTAATTCTTCCTGTATAACCAAGTAAGTTAGGTAAAACCAAAGATTTTGATAAATCTCCGCCTACTCCTTTGGTAATAGCCTCTTTAATTGGATTAATGTTTTGTATAGTCTGTACTATAGTTTTATTAATTATTTCATTTTTTGCTAATTGTTGAGCGGTTAGGTCTTTAGGAGCAACAGCAGTCACTTTTTGTCCGTTTACTTTAGAATCCCCAAGACCTCTTTTTGTTTTATTAATATCAGTAATGTCAATACCATCTAATCTATTGACAACATAATCTTTAATAACCTTAGTCATTACCTCATGAAGGTCTGGATCTGTTTTCTTTAATGCTAAAAAATCTTCATCTTGATAATTATTAATAAACTTTTTATATTTCTCTAAAATTAAGGCAGTGTTTTTTCCTAACTGCTCTGATTTTTCCTCTACCAGCTCAAAAAACGATTTACCTGATTTAGATTTAGTTTTTGTTTTGTTAATTCCTGATCTATTTAATTCAGTTTGCATAGCTGCAAAAACAGTTTGTTCTAGCTTATTACCTAATTTTTCTTGAGCACTTTCAATGAAAAGTTGTCCTTCTTTATCAAGAGTTTTATCAAAAATAATATCGGTACCTAATTCTCTAATAAAAGCTTTTATTAAAGATTTTTTTCTAGCTTCAAGAACGGTAACATCGACTCCTCCTTCGGGTAAAAAATAATCTTTCCATTGTTGAATGTCCCTAATGGTTTTTGAAAATTTAAATCCTCCAGCAGCAGTATTCCACCTTGCTTTAATTTTATTTCCTCTAGAATCTAATTTGTTAACTTCTTTACCATTTACGATTTCCGTAACAAAAACATTTTCAATTAAATCATTAAATCTTTTTGTATAAGTAGTATCTGTAAGAAAATTGTCTCTGGAACTATAAGCAGCAGTTATAAAAGCTTTATATTTTGCAGAATTTATTGAGCCTATACTTTTAGCAAATTCTTTAAATGCCGATCCATCTTCATCTTCTATTTTGTTTTGTAATGTTTTAGAAAATAAATCTTGCTTTTTTATTTTAGGAGGATCTTTAAGTAATTTTTCATATAATTCATATAATCTTCCAGCTTCAATTCTTTCTGCTGAAGCATTATTAGGATCATTTTTTATAGTTAATTGCTGAGATACTAGTTCGTTTAATATTCTTGTAACTGCAATTTTTGGTGATCTTCCGTTTTTAATAATCTTAACAGATTTATTTGGGTACTCTATTTTTATTTCATTTTTAGGAAGTCCTGTTAAAGTATAAGTGCCTGAAAAAGGTATTTCAACTGGACCTGTATAATTAACCCCTAAATTTTTAAGAGGTACACTTTCTAAAACATTATTAACTTCAGCAGTAATAGCTTTAGTAACCTTAGGATCTAAATCTAAGTTGTCTACAACTTTTTCAACTGTTGATCTTTCCTTTCCTGTGCTTAATTCTACAGAGCCTTGTAATTTATCTCCAGGTATACCGGTAGATTCAGCAGTAACTGTATCATAAGCGGTTTTCTGTCCTTCGGCTACAACGGCATCGACACTAATCTCAAACACCATGTTTTGAAACTGAGGCATTTTATAAATTCCATTAATTTTATTTGCTAACTGTCCATTTATATAAGAAGAAAGAGATGCCTCTGGCAAAGTGCCTAAAGCTCTGCTAATTAGATTTTCTACATTAAACCTACCCATTTGTCTTTTATTAGCTTCTATTTTTGCTTGCTCGTAGGTTAATCCTTTTTCTCGAATTTCTCTAATAAATAACTGCCCTACATGATAGGATTCAACTAATGGAGGAAGTTCAAAATAAATAGCTTGCATAGTTATATCTGATATATTTCCAGAATTAGCGCTAGGAACATTTTTTAGCTGACGGTTAACAATTTTGCTAACAGGATCTTGGTACATAGCAGTAGCAATAATTGCATCACTTAAAAAACCTTTTTTGTCTTTATTATTATTATACCAATTGTCAACTCCATCAGAAATTTCAGAAGTAGATTCTACTACCTTATTAGAATTACTTGGTAATTTAACTGTTTCTGCGCCTGAATTTATATTAAATTGTTTAATTTTTCCTGTTTTATCCATTTTTGCAGCAACGTGTTGCCACTCTTTAAATAAGTTTTCCCAGCCTTTTACGCTTTTTCCTCCTTGTCCTACTTTATAAATAAACCTTAATATATCATCTCCCTTTTGAATACCACCTTTTTTTAAATTCCAACCTACTATTTTTCCTGTTTTACCGGATATTAAGTCTAAAGTGTTTTGAATACCTTGTTTAATGCTACCTATAACGCCTGTGCCTAATAATGATTCTTTGTATTCTTTTTTATTTAAAAACTGAGCGATGTAAAGCAAGTACTCTTGATCTTGCTTTTCTTTAGGCTTATCTTTATGTCGGTCTTTAATAAATTCTTCAAAAGGAACCATTTCTCCTGAACTATCACGATAAGTTCTACCCTTTAAAGCTGAATTTACAGCATCTTTTACGTTTTCTTTTAAACTTTGAGCTATTGTAGGATATTTTTGAGCAAGTAAATCCAACACAACATGTCCTACTTCATGCTCTAATATACCTAAAGAAAGATTTTGTAGATTTAAATTTATTGTATTATTTTTTTCATTCCAGCTTCCAGCTTCAGTGCTTTTACTTTTTTTATCAAGATTAAGTTCAACCTCTATGCCAAAAACATTTTTTACAGCAATTTTTATATCGTCAAAAGATTTATTAATTCTTTTTTCAGTTTCTGAAACCGCACTTTCATATTTTTGTATAATATCAAGAGCTTGTTGTTCGCTTTTAATATTTAAAAATTGGGGCTCATTTCTTCTTTGCTCAGGAGTATTTACAAATTCAATAGCTATATCTACATTTTTTCTTAAAGCAGCTATATCCATTTTATTATACTCGTAATCCATTAAGTCTACTATAGCTTTTTGATTATTATAAAGTTCCACTAATTTTTCAACTGCTGTTTCTGAAAGAGGTTGTTCAAGTTGAAGATCTTTAGGTATATTAGGATTGTTTTTTAGCAATTCAGTATACTGATCTTCAGTTCGTTGTACGATTTCATTTTTTGCTAACTGAGCTTCTATTGTTCTAACATTTTTACGAACAGTACTCATTTTATTAAAATCTCTAGCCTTTAGTCCAGTCATTCCTATAAAGAAAAACGTAAGCAGTTCGGTGTACATGTTTTTTTGAAAATCTATGTCTTGTCCAAATTCATCTACACTATAATGTTTTTTAAATTCTTCAATAAAATCCTTGTTTTCTAAAATTGCATTTTTAAATGTGGAAGTTAATATTCCTCCTTGAGAACCGATTACCCCACCAGGAGCTGATAAAATATTTCTTGTAATATTACTAAAAGGGGCTAAATTCCCTCTAAATATTCTAGCTTGTTTAGGAAGAAATAAACCAAACGTAGAAGCTCCTACTCCAAATCCAAAACCGGTTAGAGCATCAGAATCTCTATCAAGCAATTCATCTACAAATGTAAACTTAGCTTCTTCTATAAGACCCTTAGTTAAAATAAATTTTATTTTGTCAAGAAACTTTCCTGATTGACCCCACTTAGCTAAACTAGAGGTAACTCTAGCCCATGCTAAGAATCCTCCCGATAAATAACTAGCTAATATCCAAGCGGGTATTTCTGGAAGAAAATTTCCTACGCCCTTAGCTACGTGCATTGGCACACCTACTTCAAAGTTTTTTTCCTGCTGCTCTGTTGTAAACAAACTATTACTGTTCCATATATTTTCTAGTTTAGTTAGCTTATCTTGATTAAGATTTCCAAATAGTTCAGTATTAAGATAGTTTCCAAAAACTCTATCTGTAAGAGCTTTAATAAAGTTAGTAGGAACGCTGGTTTCTATACTACCAGGATCTATGTTTAATAAAAAAACATCGACTAAAGCGTTGTTTGTTAGATTAAGTGAAAGTTGTTGCGCATTGTAAGTATCGTATTCGCTGTTAGATATGAGTTCTTTTATATCGCCTCCAGCTAAATTGGCAACTTCGGAAGCAATACTTTTAGATTTTACTATTTCAAAAGTTTCTTCTAAGTTTGTTCCAGTGGCTCTTAAAAAAGCAAGATCTTTTTTCTTTTTAACAAAAATTTCATTAAGAGTGCTGGATCCTGGACGTATGTCCATAACTGTAATGTCTTTGTCTAATAATCTATTCAAGTTTGTTAATTCGTAACTATTAGAAGTAAATTCAGCTTTTAATTTTTCTCTATCAGTAGGCAAACTTATTTTTATAGCATCAACTTCAGGACTAAAATCGAGCGCAGGTGTGTTAGTAAGATTACTAACTATGCTTTGATTAATATCTATAGGGATTCCAGCGTAATTGTAAAGTGGGGTATAGCTTGAGTCTATTTCTTTTAAAAGCTCTTTTGCTTGCGTTTGCAAATCTGTTTTTTCTTGAGCTTGCTGCGCCCAGTATTCAAAAGGCTGATCATCTACAGCGTCCAAAGTTAGTTTTCCAAAACCAAAAATTTTTTGATTAACTACCGCTAATTTCTTTTTAGCAGTAGGTAATTTTTCTATAACATCTTGTACTGCAACTTTAGATTGCAAATCATAAGTTCCGTTTGCTTGAGCAATAGAAACTATCTCATCTCTCTTATTGGCTTTTTCTTGCTGCTCTTCGTTTATTTTATTTTGTACAAGAGTTATCGCTAGTGCTCTTATTTCACTTCCGTCTAAAAAAATGTTAGTGCCTGTTCTTCCCTGCATAGCTTTAACAATTTCTTCTTCAAGCAAGTCAGTAACTTCGCCTTCAACATTCATGTTCTCTATAGAGCCAGTGTTGGGAATAATAGGTTCTGTTTTTCCTGTAAAATCTATTCCAAATGTAGTAACAGGTTCTTCCTGAAATATTCCTTTAGTTAAAAAATCTTCTGCTACCGCTTCTGCAAGGTTAATATCATTTTGCTCAGCTGTTTTATCTTCTTCGGACCGTAAAGTTGATAGATCTTCATTAATAAATCGCTTGATTTCTGCAACAGAAGTAGCTCCTGTAGTAAAATCTGGAAAATCAGTTGTAATATTTAAGTTTATTTCTTTAAGGTCTGAGCCTCCGTGTATAAGAACCTTTTTGCCTTTAGACTTTACATATTCATCAAAGCTATCTGGATAAACAACATCATCTATATTTTTTCCTGCAAAATCTTTTAAATACTTTTTTTCGTAAAAAGGATTTCCAGAACCGTCTGTTGGCCAAAAATATCTAGGTTTTGTTTTTCCTATTGTTTCAATTTCTTTTTTTATTTCAACTGTTCTATTTTTGTTTTTATTTAAATTGTCAAATCCAAAAGTAGGCTGTGGCTCAGCTTTTATTTCTACTTCTGTAACCGAAGAAGTGTCTTCCGAGCTGAATTCCGTATTTTGTGCTGGAGGTGTTTCCGACACTGCATTCGCATCCTTTGCAATGTCTTTTTGAAAAACTGAAGGAGTTATTGATTTAGCTTCTTCTGCTTTAGTTTCTTCTTCTGTTTTTACAGTAGCGTCACCATCTCCTGGTCCATCTCCTGGTCCATCTCCTGGTCCGTTTAAAGAATCATTATTTATTTCTTCAATAAATTTTGCTTCAGGAAAATCAGATAAAAAAGTTTTTTCTCCTTCTGGATTTACGGTAAAAACTTGCTCTTTACCATCTACCATTGCTTTATATACTTTTATTTTTGCCATAATTTATTCTTCAATATTGTATTCGATTCTTACTTTATTTTGTATTTTTTCTGCAAATTTTTCTAATTGATTGCTATCTTTAATTCCAGAAGTGGATTTTAATGTATTTAGCAATGACTGAGTATCCATAATAGGAATAGTTACATATTCTGCAGCTCTATATTCTCCTACTCCAGGCCTACCATCAGATTCGTTAATTAAAAATTGCAAAGCTGGTTGAGGGTTAATAACTGTTCCATTATTTATTATTTTAGAAGAGCTAACGGTTCGGCTACCACCTTTATAATATATTCTAGAGTTATTAGCTATTCCCATATCTGCAATACTTAAATTACCTTCAGGATTAAAATTAACAATAAGTCTATCTACAGTTTTAGCATCTTTAGCGCGATCTTTAGGAGTATATTTAGTAGCAGTTGTTTTTTCGTGAATATACCAATTATCGTTTTCATCTCGTCTTAAATCTTTATTAGAATCTAGTACACCTGTTATTGCGGCTTCTTCTAAGGCTTCTGAATATGTAGTATAAAATTTTTGTTTATCTTCTTCCGAACCTGTTATCTGGTCTTCAACCTCACTCCATTTCATTCCTAGTTTTTTAATTGCGTTTCTTTTTTGATTAATTGTACTAGGCTTAAACTTATTAGTTTCTTTTAAAACACTTGCAGCGATTGGATCATTAAAAAAAGCTTGATTTACTGTTTTACCTGTCACTGAAACAATTTCTTCTTTCAAACCATCTGTTCTAAGGCGTTGATTAAACATTTCTTCACCAAAGTTATCCGTAGCTTTCGTGGATATATTATTATTACCATCAGTAATACTTTTATTTATATCAGTTACCGCCGATGTAATTCCATTAAGCAATTTATAGGTTGGGTTTTGTATTTTTTCACGAAATTCCATATTAGTAGCACTCCATTCAAATTCTTCAAGATTACCTTCCGCATTATAATAAACACCGGAAACAACGTAACTTCCATCATCGTTTCTTTTTAATTTATTATTAGGATGTATGCTTTTATTTGTTTGAATTAACATTGTTTCCAATAATATTAATCCATCGTCTTCTTCTCCTGTTTTTGTGTTAACTACGCCTTTAATTGCTTTAGCTGTATTTAGCGAAGCTGTATCTTTTAAAATTGCTTGATTAGTAGAAATACTCCCTATGTAATCATCCCGCTCCATTCTTACATCATTAATTTTATTGTCTAAGTTTACTATATCCTGCCCATACGCAACTTTATTTTCAGGGGTTGAAAACAATGAAAGATTTTTAAGCTCATTAACTTTGTCAAAATTTAAATACTGGGAGTTGTTCCAAGAAGCCGTTAGTCCCTGGTTGTTAGCCTCATCGTTTTTAGCTCCTTCAGCGGTTTTACTTTTATTGGTTTCTATGGCTGATTTTGCTATAATGGAAGCAATTGCATTATCATTTTTTGCTTGATTTTTTCTTTCCGCATCTCTTTTAGCCTTGTTAACGGCGAGCGTTTTAAAGCCAGAGGCAACTTGTTTCTGAACGTTGTTTTGGAAAACAGCGTCCGAATTGTCTGTTATTATTTTATAATCTTTATATGCTCCCATTTTTTTTCTTTACTTATTTTTTTTATCGTAACTCATTTTTATTTTCTTTTTAGGCTTATTCAACCTCTTCATCCTCCTTGTCATCATTACCTCCTCCAGTATCGCTTCCTAAAAACCCTGTTACACCTCCAGTTATATTTCCTATAGCACCACTAAAAGCAGCATTTGCAGATGAAATATCTTGTCTAGCTTGAGCCTCTTGTCCAGCTAATCTATCTAAACTCATTATATCTCTAGCCTCTTGTTTTTCAAATTCAAATATATTGCCTTTAACACCGGCATCCTGAACTCTTTGTCCTTCGGATATGTTTATTCCTTGTATTCTTCTTTTTTCAGCTAATTGTTGCTCTTGTAGTCTTTGCTCTCCTTGAGCTCTTAACTTTTCATTAGCTGCTTCTTGGGCTTCAATACTAGCTGCAACATCTTTTTTACCTCTTGCCGCGGCTTGTGCTAATGCTGTAGCTCCACCGGCGCTCGCTCCTGTAGCCTGTAGTGTATCTAGTGTATTTGCTAAAGCAAGATCTGTTTGTTCCATCTGGATCTCCGCAGCCATAGTTGCAACCCCTAAATTAGCCATTGGATTACTAAGCTCTCCTGAAAGATCCGATGCCATATCTGCTAAAGACTCTACTCCTGAGTAGGGATTAATAATAGCCTGTCTACTATTTTCAAATTCTTGAATTCTTTGTTGCATTTGAAAAGCATCTTCTTCCGCATCTCGTTTATCTTTACCAGCTTTAAACATACCGACAATTCCTGTCACCATACCTACCGCTGCCATTGCTACTTGTGGTCCTGGCATAATTTTATTTTTTATTGTTATTAATTTAAAATGACTTTACAAATCCTGTACTAGCTGCAAATAATTCTTTACCGCCTAGGTCATTGCTGTTATTTACCTTCATTGTTACTTCTCCATAAAAACCCTTAAGTCCTGAAGACGATTGTCCCCAAACTACCTCTCCAAAAGCGGAAGGAGAATTATTAACTAAATTAGCATAATATTTGTTTTCTTTTACTTTAAATGTATTTTGCAAAAGAGTATTTTGTATTTCTTGAAGAGTAGTTGAGTTAGTAGGAGGTGTTATGGGAAAAGAAGTATCTACATCGGTTTTAAAGCTTTCCATAATCCATCCAAGATCACCCTCGTAGTTTATTGTTTGAAAGTTTTTTACCATAGAAGGGGCTCCGTTAAATACAAAAGTTACTTTTGATTCATAAGACACTCCATACCAAACAGATCTTGCTTGTGATGAAGGGTTTAATTTATAATGCTGATATAGCTTTCCTCCTTTAGTAGAATAAAAATTATTGTTAAGACTAATAATCTGATCAGGTCTGTAGCTAAACAAACTAACCCATCCTTTTGCAGTTTCATCAAAAGCTAACGTTGAAAACGTGCTCTCTCTAGTAGCTCTATCTTCTTGTACCGAAACTACATATTGTTTATTGTGAGCGTCCCACCCCCCTATAATTAAATTATTATTAGAAGAAGCTAGCTTGTCTCTAAAAAAGTCAGTCATACCATAATTAGATATTATGGTTATACCATCCATAGACAATCTACACACAACGTTTTGTTCTCTATCTGTAAAGTATTTTCTATATCCATTAACAGCAAAAGATTCTGGATCCGTTGATATGCCATATTCTCCAGCAAAAGCAACGTTTTGTCCTATAACTAAATTACGGCTAGTAACGCTAGCATTTCCTTCAGCAGAATATATAGCGTCTTTATCTATTAAAGATTTACTAACTTTTTCTTCTTGAAATATAATAAGATTAGTATCTTCAGCATAAAGTTTTTGTATAGAACCATTAGCTGGATCTATTGTTCTTGTTATGTCTTCGCCTACGCTAAATTGATTAGTAGCATTAAATCCGGTTCTAGAGTTGAATACACCTGAATGTATTAATCCACTAAATCTGTTTATTTGCGCGCTGTTATCA
>Ga0307984_1001141_pt1 | contig 11231 bp, 6 predicted proteins | sample EllFjometageno78_FD_203169 | JGI IMG/M metagenome (GOLD analysis project Ga0307984, IMG submission 203169) | Marine microbial communities from Ellis Fjord, Antarctic Ocean - #78 | ecosystem: Environmental > Aquatic > Marine > Unclassified | place: Southern Ocean | collected 2014-10-09 | reverse complement strand
CCCACTGATGGTGGCCCACCCCTCATCTGCGGAGGCACCGTAGTCAACTCCCCTGACCCCGTGAAGTTCGTCGATGACAACCCCGGTGGCATCAGGATCAATGCCGCTCGCAACGATGTCGTAACGATTTCGTACATCATCGAGAATTCCGGTGACGTAGAAGCCGACATTCCCCTGGATGTCTCCAGCCAATTCGGAGCCTTCCTCGTCAGCGTCAACTCCGCTGCTCCCGAGCATCTCACGGATTTCACCGTCGTCACCGTCCCGGCAAATAGCTCGCGAGTGGTGAAAGTGCAGATCCGCCTCGCTGATCCCACCCGCAGAGATCTTCCGGCTTTTGTAGACCTCGATTTAGTCAGACTCGATGGAGCACTCATTAGCGGAGTCAGCACCTCCGTCATGGTCGAGCCCCTGCCCGATGGAGCCGGGAAAGTGAGATGCGTCGGCTGCAAAGCCATCCAAACAGGAGATCCAGCGATGCCAATTAGCTACCGCCTCACCATCGAAGTCCTCTCGCCATCGGCCACGGTGCAAGTGGAACAAACCGCCACCCTCGAACGCTGGAGCGCAACACTCATCCGCTCCACTAGCAATGGCCCGGCTGAAAGCGAACTCACCTTCCCGCAGGGCCTTCACGAAATCTACATCGACCACCCCGGTTCATGGCACTGCTTCTTCCGCACCATTTCGGAATAACATCGTAGAACCCATCCATGCCTCCGGGATCATTTCCCGGGGGCATTTTTTATGTCCCCGACACAGGCCGTCTTCGGCCAAGAGCCAAGAAGAACACAGACACCTCTCCCTTTTCTCCCCCCTCCGCTCCGTCCCAAAGGCGGCTTCAAAGCCCTCCCGCCAAAAGAAAATTCCTAGGAGTGAATCCTGATCAATTTCTCTGTCTCCAGCTCAAAGGGGGGGACGAGGAAATATCGATGGCCGATACTGGATCGAAATTTCGTCATAAAACAAAGGTGTTTTGATCAAATTTGTCGAAAGACATAACGATAGCCCACTATTGTCTTGTCGTATTTCCTTCGAGTTTGATATGACTACCAGAGTATTTACACGTGGCAAAGATCCACCGATTCACTTTAAAAAGATCAAACAATGAAATCTAAATATCCATTTGTGGCTAGGCTCTTCTTCGCGCTTGCGATTACCGGAGTCATCTTGATCCCAGCCTCGTTCGCTAGCCTCGCCCTGTATGATACCGCGATCGACGACGCGCATGGCGGCGGAGCTGGCACCCTGCCCTACGCGGCGGCACTGACCGCACCCGAAGTATTCGACGGGAGCAACACGAGCGCATTTGACTTTGGAGCGATCGCCGGAGATGCCACCTTTGAATTTATTATCAGCGGAGACCCCGTTGCCGGGGAACGAAACGGCTACATTGGAAGAGCCGATGCCAACCCAGCCAACAGCCTTCGCTACGAACAGTGGGACGACACCGGCCAGCTTGGATTTACCCGGGCAGGGGTCGCTGACAATGCCTTTACCGCTCTCGATGCCGCGTCTCCGTCGGTTGACACCCATGTGACCTATCGCTGGACTCAAGCGACCGGCACGATGGATCTCTTCATCAACGGCGCGGCCGCTGATTCCATTACAGGAGCGACCTTTGATATGCCGACCGGCCCCGGGCATTTGGGGAACGTTTCCGCAGATGGAAATGAAGGAATGATCGGGACGATCCACCGCATTACGACCTACGATAGTTCGGTGGATGACGCCACGATTCAGCAACACGCGGACGCTTGGTTGGCGACCGGGGATCTTAGTATTGGAGTGCCGGCGAACGTAGATCTCGCACTCAATGGGCTGGCGCAATCGTTCGGACTCGCGGTAAAGAATTTTGGCGAATCCAACGTGCTGACCATCACAGCGGTCACAGTGGACGGGGTAAACGCCGGCTACTTTACGATCGATACCGCCTTACCGCTCAACATCGATCCGGGTGGAGAAGCCGTATTGGACTACACGGTTGATCCGGGAGGAGCAGGCGGGGAGGTCGAAGCCAAGTTCACCATTTCAAGTAATGACGCGCTCAATCCGGAGGCCGAAGTGCAGCTCTCGGGGTTGATCCGCGACCCGCAGATTAGTGTCCAGACATCGCTTGATCTCGGTGTCTCGGATGTCGAAGTGACCCAGATGATCGAGGTGCAAAACCTTGGCGGGGCTCGTGCCTTGACGTTGGCTACGCTCGAGATCACTGGTATGGGTGCCGCCAAATTTTCTGCGGTCGGCCCGGCAGCCATCGCTGCCGGTGGCAGCGGAAATATTGAGGTTACTTTCACTCCGGATGGCTCATCGGGCGAATTCAATGCCCAGCTCGAGATCGGCAGCGACGACCCAGGGAGCCCGGTTACGATCGTAGCCCTCAGTGCCATCACTCCGAGCGGCGATGGTTTCCTCGCTGCCTACGATTCGGTGATCGCGGCTGATCACGGAGACGGTGCCGGCCTCATTCCCTATCAGGCCCTGCTGAGCGTGCCGGCGGACTTTGATGCGACCAATGGCAGCCCATTCGATTTCGGCCTTGTCTCTGGCGATGCAACTTTCGAGTTCATCCTCGAGGGAGATCCTGAAGGCGGTGGACGCGATGGCTATCTTGCCGTCGCTGAAAACGCGACCTTCAGTCTGCGTTATGAGCAATGGGATGACACTGGTTTACTCGGGTTCACTCACGGCGGCGTCGAGGATTACGTGTTCACAGAAGAGGACGATGCGGCATTGCTTAGCTCACCGACCAGCCCAACGCACGTAGCTTACCTCTGGCAGTCGGCTCTGCAGACGATGACGCTTTATGTCAGCGGGGAACTTGCTGGAACCCACCAGGGATCGAGCTTTGAAATGCCTACTGGTCTCGGCGTGCTCGGCAACAATGCCGGAGGCACCGAAGGGATGCTCGGTAGCATTCACCGGGTGACAATTTACGACAGTGATATTGGCGGGGACAATATCATTCGCCATGCCAACGCCTTCGTCACTGGGGCGGGAGCTTCTGAATTTAGGATCATCTCCGTGGACCTCAACCAAGAGAGCGGACTAGTCACCATCGTCTGGAACTCGATTCCCGGTGCGCTTTACGCGGTTGATACCTCATTTGACCTACTTGATTGGAGAGAACTCGATGACAGCGTGACTGCTGACGATACCACTAAGTCGTTTTCGGCACCGAGCAGCTTACCTGTAGGTGAGACGAAGATGTTCTTCAGGGTCAGACACCCGTAGCGAATCGGCCCCAACCTTATTCCAATTATCCGCCGAGTTCGGATCGGTGCCTTCAAAAAACTCCAGAAGGTTATCGCGCCCGGCCTTGTCGGGGTCGGGATCGATCTCTGGATTTGGGAGGCCGTTTGCGGTTCTCCAGGCGAGGTAGTTGGTGCCATCGGTTTCTCCGGGAGATCCTCCGACAGCGAGACTTGCGCGCCAGCTTGCGGGGGCAGCGGGGTCTGGAACAGGCTGCTGGGATGGATCGACTAGAACGAGAGTGAAGCCCTCGCCATCCGGGCTTTCCGGTCAAGGTGATTGATCATTGTAAGTGAATGCATGTAGACGGTATCGGTTGCGTCGATGAGGAAATAGACCTCGGCCGGAGCGCTCCAGTCCGAGCGGTCGAGAGTGCGGGCGTTTGGCAACTTGATCACCTTCAATATGGATTTTTCATTCCCGAGCCTTCTGCAGGAATCATGCTCTTTGGAGCCTCGATCCTACTTCTGCGAAGAAAAAAGAAAATTCCTAGCAGTCAGTCCGATTCAAAGGAGGCAGAGTGGACGCGTAAAGCGTGAACTGACTCACCACGAGGGCTTCGCCGTCCACATCGCGCAATGACAAATTCATTATGCACGCGTCATCCTCGAAGACGCGAAGCAAGGCGATCTTTCCGGTCAACCAGTCCACATCCGCTTCTTCAACACCAACAGCCCGCGCTCGCGACATCTCCCTAACTGCTTCTTCCTTCCGTTACCGTTCATTGTTCCGATCTCGGTCTGGAGCTCGGTCTGGAGCTCGATCTCTCCTCGACCGATCCCGGAGTTCTAGTCCGGGCCGTTCCAATTCCTCTTGCCGTCGATCCAAATCCCTAACACGAGCCTCAATTTCATGATGTGCTTGCCTGATCTCCAATTCATGACGAGCCTGCTCAAGCTCCATTTCGTGACGGGCACGTTTGAGTTCCAATTCATGATGAGCCTGCTCAAGCTCCATTTCGCGACGAGCCAACTCAAGTTCACGATGTGCTAGGTCCAGTTCCTTTTCACGAATCTGCAATTCCTCGGCGAAGCGGCGCAATTCTTCATGCTGGGCCATCAACCGTCCATCATCATCGTGATGTTTACCGCGATCCCCATCGTGATGTTCACCGCGGTCCCTGTCGTTATGTTCGCCGCGATCATCGTCATGATGTTCGCGCTGTTGTTCCTTATGTTCGCCGCGGTCCCCGTCGTGATGTTCGCCGCGGTCCCTGTCGTGATGTTCGCGCTGTTGTTCCTTATGTTCGCTGTCCGGCTCGGCGGTCACGATCGGCGCGCGGCACATTGCGACGGCGATCAACATTAGAAAAATGGCAAGGGAGTTCATAATATTCGATGGTTGAGTTCCTTTACATCACTACATCGCAACCTTGCTAAGTCAATCCATAACCCAAAGTTCACGGATCCCTACGATTCTCTTCTTCGCGCCCTCTGACTAACATTTCATCCGACAGATATGTCGAGCGACCTCGAAACAGTAGATCTCAAAGACGTCCGCCTTGCCGCGTAACGAATCGCGCCCCATATCGTTCGTAGCGCCATGAAGCGAGAAAGCCCCTGTCAAACCAATGATCGCTCGCCGATCCCTTAGATCGGCGCCCTCAAGCTCCCAACCCCAAAGAAAATTCCTAGCAGTGCTGCCCTTGGGCCGGGATTGGAGGGGGGCAATGCCCTTGTCGAGGGGGCGGATTCGGCGATACTTTGAGCCGTGAAGCCCTATATTCAATTGGACAAAACCAGTCTTCCCGATGGAACCCTGCTCTCCCTGCACAAGCAAGACGGGGAATTTGTCATGCAATACAACGGGTTGGAGTTGATGAGCACAAACCTCACATGGTCCGAACAGATGCTTGCGGATTTGGGCTGTGTCGATCTGTTGGAAGGGGCGCCGACCCGGCCGGAGCACCCGCGGGTGCTTATTGGCGGGTTGGGCATGGGATTCACCCTCAAGCGGGTTCTGGAGTTGGTGGGCTCACCGGCCACCATCGATGTCGCGGAATTGATGAGTCGGGTCATCGAATGGAACCGCACCTACCTAGTTGAGCACAATGGCCCCTTGCTCGAAGACCCGAGAACGAACGTGATTCTAGCCGATCTCTTCGACTGCCTCGGAGAAGGTGACCACTACGATGCGATCCTGATCGATATCGACGACACGCCCGACGCGCTGATCACGGTGGACAATGTAAAGCTCTACACGCCAAGTTTTCTGTCACTGCTGCGGGAATCGCTCAATCCGGGCGGATGTCTGGCCTACTGGATGGCGATGCCATCGCCGAAACTCGAGAAGGCGCTGAAGAAAGCCGGCTTCAATTTGGAGGCGCATCCGGCGAAACCCCATGAGCAATCAGAACGGGCGATACACCGGATCTATGTCGCCCGCCTGATTTTGTAGTCGCCGCTCGATCCGATCTGCACTGCGCGGCGGTGACCATAAAACCTGTCCCAGACTTTCCTTCCCTGACGTTCCCAGCGGAAGACAATCGAGTCGCCGATCATGAGTCAAATTTCCAGTTCGCATGGAAGTCCGAAGCGCATCTCGTTTTGTATCCTAAGGAAGAACCGCCATCTCCTTCAGCCAAACAAGTGATTCCTTCTCCCACCCATCCCACATGGGCCCTGTTCTCCGTTGAGATCGCAATCAAAGCGTCAGACGATTTGTAGGAAATTCATCACAGCCCCAAAGCCTTCCGATTCGCTTCCTTCCACTCCGCACCGAGTTCCTTGAGGGTCTTCCCGGTCCACTCTTTCCAAAGCGCTTCCTGATATCCTTCGTGAATAGAAAGATTGATGTGGCGCATCAGGTCTTCGTCGTGATTCTTGACCACCCAATCGAAGAAGTGAGCTGTGATCCGGTAGCTGCTATCGTGCGAGGCTCTCCCAAAGTTTCTTCTGGTAATACGTGCGCCTTGTTTCTCGGGTTCAAAGAGGAACCACCGGATGTAATCCGCCGCGCCCTCGGTAACCCAGGTGGGAAGACGCTTCCCCCGGGTGATGCGCCCATTCTCATCACGACCCGCGAATTGCACGACGTGAACAATCTCATGAATGCCCGCACCGACGGCTTCGCCGCCGAGTTCGCGTCGCATGAAGTCCGCATTAAACACCACCGCAGCTCCACTGGCATAGGCCGGAACTCCGCTTAGGTTTTTAGGAAGGTTCTTGGCCGCTCTCAGCGTGAAAGTAATCTCAGTCGAGGGTGCCACTCCGGGAACCGGAAGCATCGCGATGATTTTGGGATACCACTCGTCCATCACCGGAAGGAGGTGCTCCTCCGCCCACTCGGCGAGATCGGGGGCTTCGGTCGCATCAAGGGTGTAGGTGAATTCCCCGGACTTCGAGGGGAACTTCTTTACGATGGGCTCGGGCTTCTCGATCCGAGTCACTTCCGGACCATTGGCATCGATCACATCAATCTCACTGAAGAAGGTCTCGTTAAAATTGCCCTTTGCCCGATTCGGCTTCACTTCAAACAAGAGGTGACGGAATTGCCCCAGCGATTTTTCATCAGCTCCCCTGATGAGAACCCCGTGCTGCCCGGCGGGAGCTTTCGAGGTGTCGACTTTCTCGATCAACTTCCAATCGCCTTTGGGGGCCTCCGGCCATTTTGGCAGCTCGGGCTTCTCGACATTCGTCCCATAAAGAGCGAACCGCTGCGCCGCTCGGGTGCTATAGTGCCACGAATAACTGGCAACCGAAGCGACCTCGATGGACTTTCCCAAATCTACCAAAACCAATCCACCATTGCTCCCCTGCGCAAAAAAGAAATTACGGGAAGGATCATCCTCTCCGCGCGGAATAAAACCATCATTCAAAACCGTAAGAGAACCAGCCGCCCGGTCCGCGGTTCCTCCTACCACTCGAAAAGTCGCCTGACCCGCCGCATCATTCGTCGCCGGAGCCGGGATCTTCTCGAGCTGGAAATGGGAACCATCACTCCGTCCACTTTGGACAACAGCATAGAGAGAAACAAGGGGAGTCAAACTAGCGAAGAGAAGAAGAGAACGGTGATTCATTAATGAGAGGCTGAAGCTGGAGGAGAAGTTAAGTCCCTAAAAATATCAAATACGACCCCGCTACCATAAGATTTAAAAAAAGATCCAGCGGGAAGCCAAATCACGTTGGCGCCACAAGCGAAGGGAATACACAATGGAAGCAAGGATCCCCAAAGCCACGCCCAGCTCAAAAAGAAGGACACCACTACTCGCGACCACCAAAAGAAAGGGCCAGCAATACCGGAGAATCTGGACCACCTTAACCAACTTACCACTGTCGGTATGCGGAGACCTCCAACACCATTCCATCCAACAGTCCACCGTCACTCCAAGGACCTTCTATTGCTTTTTAGTGATAAAACTTAATACTCTGAGGATTTGACGGATTTACATCGATCGTGTCAACTTTGTGGATGCGAGTCATTCCCGTTTTCGCCTTCCTCCTATCTTCACTGTCGTCCCACGGCCAGGTCCGCATCAACGAATTAATGGCTTCAAACGTGCGGTCGTTCCCGGACGTCGCCGACTTCGACGATTACCCCGATTGGATCGAACTCCACAACACGTCTCCGGAGACCCAATCGCTCACCGACTACTATCTCAGCGACGACCCCGACACTCCCACCAAATGGCAGTTCCCCTACGGTTCCACCATCGCAGCGGATGAATATCTCGCCGTCTTCGCCGACGGTTTTGACGTCGGCAAAGGCGAATCGTATCAGCGCGAATATTGGCCGCGTTCCAGTTACACCACCATCAGACATCACACCAATTTCAAACTCTCGTCCTCAGGAGAAACCCTCTTTCTCCACCGGACGGTTCGCGACTATCAGTTCCCACTCCCACTCGCCTCGACCTGGAGATACTACGATGCCGCAACCCCGCCGGCAGAGACATGGAAAACCCCGGGATTCAATGACAGCTCTTGGTCTTCTGATACCGCACGCTTCGGATACCTCGCGCCCGCTCTACCGGACCTCGTCACGCAAATCGACTTCGGCGACGATCCCGCAAGTAAACCCATCACGACCTATTTCCGAAAAAAATTCACTATCCCGGGAAACCTCTTCAGTTTTGGCGATCACAGTATCACCTTCCGCTACAACGACGGAGCGATCATTTACCTCAACGGCCAGGAACTGGACCGTCTCAATCTTGGAAACAGTGTTTCCCACGGAAGCAATGCACAAAACGAGGTCGGATCCTACGGCGCAATCGCCGAGAAGACCATCGAACTCCCGAATGACCTCGTCATTCGCGGTGAAAACATCTTCGCTGTTGAGCTCCACCAAGCCTCCGCCCAAAGCGAGGATCTCTTTTTTGAGTTCACCTCAACCATCGCAGGATTTTCCGGATTCAGACTGAGGGATTACGGAACCGAAACCCAGGGCAAGAACTGGTCATACCTCGACGACAACAGCGAACCTGATTCCACTTGGGCTGACTACGACTTTGATGATTCCGCCTGGTCCACTGGAAACAGCCCCATGGGCTACTTCAATGGAACTATTAATGCTGACCCCACGCTCACCCTCATCGACTTCGGGGGCGACTCCTCAAACAAGACAATCACGAGCTATTTCCGTTCAAATTTCACGATCGCTGACCCGGCGGGCGTCGCCGGTCTCCGCCTCACTCTCGATTCCGACGACGGAGCCGTGATCTACCTCAACGGCGTGGAAGTCGCGCGGGAAAATCTCCCCTCGAATGCCATCGATTCGACCACACTCGCCACCGATGAGACCTCCGGTTTAGGCCGGGCCACTCGAAGGAAATTTCTCATTACCGACAATACCAACCTCGTCGCCGGAGACAACTCCATCGCGGTGGAGGTCCACCAATCAAGTGCCCGCTCTCCGGCCATGCTCTTCGACCTCTCGGTTGAAACTTACACCTTTCAAGCCCTCGAGTTGATCGATGAAATCCCTTTCGCAACCCAGGTCAGTGACGTCTCGATCGGCCGGAATCCGGCAAACCCGGATCAATGGGTCAACTATGCTTCACCCACCCCGGAAACTCCCAATTTCGGCCCTACCGTCACCTCCCTCCGGGAGGAAAGCACCTCCGCTGACATCTCACCCGCCGCCGGCCTCTCCCCGGACTCCGTCAGCGTGTCAATCTCAGCCGCCGCCGGTGACATTTATTTCACGCTCGATGGCTCAAATCCCAACGTTGAATCTTCACTCTACTCCGCACCATTCGAGCTGACCGAAAGTACCGTGGTCCGCGCACGCGTCTTTGAACCAGGAAAAGTTGCTGGTGAAATTGTCACCAGCACCTACCTGATCGGAGAATCTTTTGCCAGCGGCCTTCCCGTCCTCTCCCTCTCCGCGCCGCCGGAAACTCTCTTTGGAAGCCAGATTGGTATCTACGGATCCAGAAATGCAGCTGGAGGAAACGTCCACAAGGGAGTCGACGCTCCTGGCCACCTCGAGTTCTTCCCTGTCGATGGCAGCGAGGGCTTCGCCGTAAACGGAGGATTTCGCCTCGGCGGTGAAAACAACTGGGCCTCCCACGCCCAGAAAGCGTTCAACTTCGCCACTCGCGGAAAGTATGGCGATGATGCAATCACCTACGACCTCTTCCCCGGTTCCGGCATCCCGCAATTCACCGCCCTCACCATTCGCGAGGGAGGCGACGATTGGTCGCAAGCTCGACTCACTGATGGAATTTTTGAACCCCTCACCAAGGAAACAATGGAGGTCGAAGCCAACCGCATTCGCTCCGCCGTCCTCTTCGTCAATGGCGAATACTGGGGACACTACAACATCCGTGACCGCTGGGATGATAATTGGTTCTTCCAAGAATACGGTAGCAACGATGGCGCGTATGATCGAATCATCGCCGGCCAAAGTGGCGCCGACAACGGCACCCGCGATGATTGGGACGCCCTCTACTCATTCATTTCTTCAAACGATGTGAACGACCCACAAATATGGGCCATTATCGAATCCCGCATTGAGATCGACAGCCTCATTGACTTCGTGATCGCGGAAAGTTACGGGAGAAATTCCAGTTGGGGCGGCAACCGCGAATGGTGGCGCGACCACCGCCCGGGCTCCAAGTGGCGCTGGTTCATCCCGGACATGGACCGGACATTTGGCAATACCTCGAACTCTGCTCGGTTCGCCGATCTGATCGACAGAGAAACCACGACCCAGCATCTCGCCAACAGTCCTCTTTTTCGGGCAAGACTAGCCCAACGCAGCGCCGCTCTGATGGCTTCCACTCTTTCGAAAAACCGCGTCCACGGACTGATCGAGACCCTCGGCGGAGCCACCGCCCCCGAAATCCAGCGTCAACTCGACCGATGGGGCCGTCCCCAGATTGATGAATATCAGAACTCCCTTGACCGCATGAAGAATTTCGCCAGCGATCGCGCGAATGGTTTCCTTGCTGAAGTTGCCAACGAGTTAAACCTCGATGACGCCCTCTCCTCGAACCTCAACAAAACCGGAGAAGGTTCGTTCCGCGTCGCCGGTATTCCCGTCGCAGCACAAACCCTGGCTCTCTTCCCAAACATCGAAGCGACCATCGAAGCTCTCCCCGCCCCCGGCTATCGCTTCGACCACTGGACCGGAATCACCGGCGATGCTAAAACTACTTTCGTCCTTCCCACCGATCAAACAATCACGGCGCATTTTATTGCCGATTCCTCCACCGGGACCTCCGGAACCCTTAGCTCAAACACCACCTTCTCCGCCGCCAATTCACCTTACGTCGTCACCAGCGATCTCATCGTTCCGGCAGGCGTCACCCTCACCCTCGAACCCGGCGTCGTCCTCGAGTTCCAGCAAGGAGTGAATCTCAGAGTCATCGGCACCCTTCTCGTCAGAGGAACCGCCGCCTCAAAAATCACCTTCCAGGGCCGCCACGGAAGCACTTGGGGAGGCGCCTCATTCGAGCAACCCACCACCCAATCCATCATCACCCACCTCGTCCTTCGCGACGCCTCCCGTGGCGTCGATGCCAACATCTACCC
>Ga0307984_1001140_pt1 | contig 11236 bp, 13 predicted proteins | sample EllFjometageno78_FD_203169 | JGI IMG/M metagenome (GOLD analysis project Ga0307984, IMG submission 203169) | Marine microbial communities from Ellis Fjord, Antarctic Ocean - #78 | ecosystem: Environmental > Aquatic > Marine > Unclassified | place: Southern Ocean | collected 2014-10-09 | reverse complement strand
CTCTCGCTGTGAAATCCCCTGTCTTGAACTTAAAGAAGTCCGTCCAGGTTGGTGTTCCGCTTACTTCATCCTGTGTCGTTGCGATAAACAGATCAACATTTACTTCGGAAGGAGCGTTGTCAAAGTCCGTATATGAATCAACATTCCCCGCTCTCGAATCAAGAAAATCCCCGATCTGAAAAGTGTTGAATGTCACATCATGTGTGATCCTGGTAGTGAAGACCTCACCCAAATCAGAACCCGCAAACTCAAACGAACCTTCTTGATCTACCCCAGAACTGTAAGAATCAAAAAATGTCCATGTGTCCAGCAAATCAGTGCGGTCATCAAAATCTGTGATCGACTCAAATTTCAGCAACCCGTCAACAACGTCCAGGCCAATTAATGTTCCTATAAAATCAGGATGAATATTTATGCCTGCTACTGGATTAAGTTTGACTATGTTGGGAACTGTCGTTATTACGAAAGAGGTATCTGTTAAGGATTCGTTGCCAGTTGAATCAACCGCCCTGGCTAAATATGTTCCAGCCAATAATGGGAGTGTCGTGTCTGTGTTATGTCCTGCGACTGCTGCCCCGATATCTGTTGAGCTAGTCCATTGGGCAGACCCATCTGTGATGTTTGAATGCCTGAACCTTATTTTCCCCCCATGTCGAACATCGAGATCGGGATGCAAATCCCAACTGATATTCGCAAGGTTATTTAATGCAACAACTGACAAACCAGAAACGTCAGCAGGGTTCGCAGTCAATCCTAAAATAATCTCATTTGTTAATGTCAGGTAAGGTGACGATGCCCCTAATATATTTATTGCTTTAACCCTGAAGTCGTATGTCCCAGATGCAATGTCATTGAGAAATTGGGATGTCGTACCACCATCAACATCTCCCAACTCTATATAGGTTGAATCAGACGATAGCTTGTATTCGACTCTATAATTTTTAACAAAACTATCAACTGAAGCCGTCCAACTTAAATTAGTCTTGATCTTTAACCCTGAACCGTTAGTAGTTATAAAAAGGGATTCTGTTGAAGTTAAACTTGTTGGTGCAACAACATTAAAAGGATCGGGTAAAACAGTGTTTGGAGCAGGGTCAACAACTGTCTCTTCCCCAGAGTTCCAATCATAAACAGCAGACGCGGTTTCGCGCAGCAACAAATTAATTCCCAGTCTTGGAGAATCAGCATCTCCGCGCTGTGCAAAAGACCACTCCTCTATTGAAAACACTTTGCTTGTCCAACCCATTCGCGCATTGGTCACGCTAACGGTGTCTCCGGCTTGTAAACGCATACCGTTCCGCAAACTGACTGGCATCAGCACTGTTATTTGTTGCCGTACCTTCTCAAGTTCTATCTTCGCAAGTCGTTGTGAAGTTGCTGCCGAGGTTGTGAAAGAAAAATCAAAATCTCTGGCGATAACCTCGCTCTGATCTTCGGTTATATAAGTTGAATTACTTATAACTGGCGCATCAGTTGGTTGGTAAAGATTATTTGGGTCTGTGTAAACACTTCGGGCAGTGTTAAAGATCGCCCTGCGTCCTACTTGTGTTGTTATCTGCAAGCCGCCGTCAATATCATCTTCGTCCAGGGTGATAGTTGGGGTTACATAAGCACCCACATAAATATTCCATTCCCCGCCCTGGTAAACCAACTTGCCAGCGCATGAAGATAAAAGCAGCCTTATGATGTCTTTTGGTTGTTCGCTTGCTTCAAAAGTCCCATTGCATGAATATCGGTTTTCAGTTCCTCCGGCAGATAGTGCTACATTTTCATCGCAAACATTGGCAGCCGTTTGGAATGATGCCTCGTTTATTCTTGCTGCTGGTTCGCCAAGTCCGAAAGAAGTGTTTGTCAAATAATCTCTAACACAAAGGGCTGCATTATTGGAATAGGCTGTACTGGCATCTCTAGGATCATAAACTTTTCGCCCTTGAACTATTGCCGTGACATTGGGCGCACCAGAGGAAAAGGCTTCTAGTTCAAAAGTAAATTGCGTGTATATCTTAGCTCTGCCAGATTGTTTATGGCTCGATGTCCATACTCCTTCCGATCTTGTTTGCAGTGCAGACTGTAAAGCGGAATCTCCTGCCGTTGTACCTAACCCAAAATAAACATCAACATTGTTCGCGAAATTTGTATTTGTGACTGTGTTTGATGAAACACTCGCAGCCTTGTCATTTATATATAATTGGCCAATTGAATTAACTTCATGGCCTGCAATAGTAATCAACTGATGTAGCTTATCGTTGTTATCTGTTGAGCTTAAAAATGATATGATTCCACCAACGCGCATTTCTCCATAAATAACCCTATGCGCCGCAATCGGTTGCCTGATTGATAAAGTCCGATCTTTCGCCCGTTGTAACGAACCACCAAAATCCCTTTTTCTCGGTTTGCTCTGTCCAAATACACTTGAGATTACTGCGGAAACCGCAAACGATGCGATTGCTCCTATAATTCCCGCTGTAACTGCTCCAATAGTGAAGCCTGCAACAACTGCTCCTGTCACGGCAGAAGAGACTGCCGCACCGACTACTGCCGCCGCTGCTCCTGGCATTAGTTAGCCCCCCACAAATAACTATCATTTAATCGAAATTCCACACCTTGCTCCTGGCATTGCTTTTCAATCTGCATAATCCATTCCCGTTTTGCTTTGCGTTTTAGTCCCCATGTTTCCTCGACCACGCCGACCATATCAATGTCCGACAAATCCATGCCGCTGAATGGCCCAAGAATTGGACTCACTGACAAGAACCTAAACTGTGCCGGAATCTTCCGCAAGTAATCCACTCTCCAGGAGTATTCGCCCGACTCAACTGACACTCCCATGAAAATATTCGGGGTCCATTCCAATTCCTTCGACACGCAATATGCCCGCTCAATGCGCTTCGTTAATATCTCAAAACTGTGGTGTCGCGCTTTGTTCATTTCTGCAAATATCCGTTTAAGACTTTCAACTGATACCGATTCATGGAAAAGATCGCTCCCCAATGCGACTGCGTAAACTTTAGGGATCAAGCTATCACTGGGATCATTCAGGTTTTGCATTTGCTCTGTCGTTGTGTAATCCATGCCATTCTTCTTGTAATGCCAAAAAGATGGGCAACTGTCGCATCCTTCAGTGAGCCTTTCGCACCCTGTGACTATTTCCCAGTTTGTCCTCACACTTTCCAAAATCTGAACCCGCTCTCTTTGCTGAAAACTTGCAACCGCCTTGTTCCAGCTATATAAATATCTCCCGACATTCCTATTATTCCAAGTGTCGGCAATTCTTCGTTTATAACCGTTGGGACATTACATAACGCAACATCACCGCGCCCTGCGAAACTCATTGACACTTCATCCATGCCGAACTCTCCAGCTAGGCACTCGGCTGTCTCTTCAAGACCTCCACCCGAAAAGTCTTTCAACAAACTATATGCCCCCGCTTTGTCTGCATATTTATCCCTAAACATATATGCGGAATCATCGCCCGTGATAGCTTCGATCCCGTCACAAGCGAATAAGCAACAGTCATGTTTGCCCCACTTAAACTTCTCATTACTCCTCGACACAATGAATTTTGTAAGAATTGTTTCCCACCCTTCAATGCGAGTCATCAGGCTCTCCCAAAAATAATAACTTTATCCTGCAAGCCTGGAACAAACTCAAAACCTTTATCACCTGAATTTGCGGAATCTGATTTCTGGTCCTCGTCTGTATACCGTCTTATTCTCGCCCGCTCTAAATCAATCAATCTGTTTTCAGCCTGGATGGATATAGTAGAAGTTCCCGCTTGTTCCGTCAGAATAGTCACATCAGAAAACCCAACGAACAACTCATAAGGATCGGCAATCAATGCTCCTGTGCTTGTGTTGAGTAAAGCCATCCAGACTTGACACAATCGCCCTTGCTGTATCTGCCCCAATGCGACTGCTATCAGGTCAGACGGTATGCCAGAAAGCGATAAAGTCACCCCTGTTGCCGTTAAATCTGTTCGCTCACTTTGTGTCGATACACCGCCGAATGTTCCTGTCCCAATATAGGTTTCAGAGTTATAAATTAAATCCCCGATCCCAGACCAAACAAGGACATCCCCCCCTGATGTGTTCACCTTAACCAACATTACAGGGTGAACTTCATCCTGTTGAATAGCAGTATCAAATGCGGCTGTAAGATTTCTTGCCACTAAATAACTCCTATTGCTGAAAATGCAATTCCGTATTTTTGCGCCTGTTGCAAGTCCCAACGCATCTCATTCGATGAAAGCCTGAATAGTCCTTTTGCTGATGCAACTGTCAATGCAGCATTGTCAGCGACCGCAGTGTTGATGCTAGGCCAAATGTCAAAAGTTGCGTTTCCTGATGCGTCTGAATTTGCATCGCTAAGAACTTTGTAAAGTTTAGAACTCGAACTATTCCCCAACTGGAAATAATCCCCGGCTTTAAGGATTCCCGTTTGCGATAACGCCCACCCGTCAGTAATCAAACTGTTTCCTGTTTGCGATGCCCCATTTACAAGTGGTGTTCCAGTTGCGACTCCTCTTGCAGTAGTCCCAAGCGGATCGCCTAAAAGAAATGTTCCCTGCATACCATTGAGCGACAATAGAAACGCAACCCATTCTTCTGATGTAGCTCTGACCATAGGCGGTAATCTTCCTTCAAACTGCCACCATTGTCCTTGGTGTTTTTGTACTTGTTGCGCTCCAGTGAATGGTGATCTTGAAACACCGACAACCGATTTCGCTGTCATACTTGCCGAAGCAAACCCAACATTTGTCGGGTGAGATAGTGGATAACTTATTGCCATTTAACTAAACTCCCATTGCGCTGCTAAATGCTCCGCCTCTTTGCCGCGCATCTGCAACAGCGTGTTTAACTTGTTCCGTTATTTGTGGCATCAAGCCCATAAGCTCTGCCCTGACTGTCCCCTGGACCCCGGTTGTAATATTTAGCGTTACGTTTGTCGTGCTACCACCACCGCCGATCTTATCGTTAGGAATAATAGTTCCACTCGCTCCAGGGGCAAATATTTCCGGTCCACGCTCTCCAACAATTATTGGCTTGGACCCTGAAACGGAACCTCCATCAGCAAAGAAACCTCCGAATATACTCCCAAAGTCAATCGATCCCAGAAAATCGCCAGCCGCTTTTTTAAGTGGGTTAATCGCTGCAACCTTGAAAAGTTCTTGCCCAATATCAAACAACGCCGCAAGAGCAACATTCTTCAGCGAATCAAATGCGTTTTCCCCACGCTGTAGACCCTCAACTAAACCATCGCCCATCCGATCAAAAACCCTCTCAGCTATTCCGCCCACTTGTTCATTAATAGAAATTATCTCTTCTAGATGTTTTTTCTGTGCAATAAAAGCAGTCAACCCTTTTTCCTCCCGCTCTGTCAACTTGCGGCCAAGCCTGTCTTCGAGTTCAAACTGATTCTCAAGCAAAACTGCAATTTCTTCTTTACCCGCTGCTCGTTGTTGAAGAACCTTCAAGTCCTGTTTCATTGATCGGCGAATTGTTTCTTCTAACTTTTTTTGCTTTAATAAATTATCAAACTCTTTCTCTCGTTTCTTTTCCAGAATCCCCAGTAAGTCAAGATCATGCGGATCAACCAGCTTTATGCTCCCTGATGCCGCGGCCCCCGCGCTTCCTATTGGTGCTTTCTTGCTTACTGAAAATGCGCCATCTGCTCCCCCCCCTGGCTTCCCTGCATTTACTGCGACGATAAGTTTTTGCACTTGTTTCAATGCGTTGTCATCAAATATTTTTTCCAGCCCTGGGAACCCTAACAAGTTGGCAAGTTTCATCCCCACTAGGTCAATAGCGAACCCAATAGACCTGACAGTGCGCTCCCATATCGAGAACTTACTATTCGTGGTGAGAATAATATTGTCTCCGTTTTTCAACCCCACAAGGAAATCCGTCAGTGCTTTAGCTGAATCTTGAATAGTTGGTGCGAGTTCCAGAAATGCTTTTGTCAGTTGAACGCTTATAACCTGGGTTGTGATTGAAAGCTGATCGTTCATCGCTTCAGCATTTTCAAGCAAATCTTTATCTATAATCAGCCCAAGTCTATGTGCTTCCTCCCGTGCATTTGCAAACGCATCCGCACCACCCTCGAAAGCCGTTGTAATCAGCTTCCCGGCTCTCCCAAGTGCTGCACTGGATAGGGCCAACTTATCTGACTGGTTTTTTGTCCTGCCAAGCGCACCGAAAAATATATCTAAAGCCTGCGTTGTGTCTTTTGCAGAAACTAATTGTCCCAAAAGTGCTTCGTCAGACTTTTTAAGGAAAGTTGTTAATGCGCCTGTACCAACGCGAGCTTCACCAATTGATTTTGAAAAATTCAATAATCCTTTAGTCAGGACATCGCCCTCAACCCCGGCAAGCCCAAAAGCAAAGCGCATTTCCTGCAAGGCATCAGTTGTCACCCCGATCCGGCCTGACATTTTCCTGATTTCATCGGCTGTGTTCGCAGCATCCTTTGCCATCTTCGTGAACACACCAATGGACGCGACCCCTAACAAGGCAAAGGCCCCTTTTGCACTTAAAAGACTGTCCTTCATCCGCTTCAGCCTGCCCTGAACAGAATTAAAAGCGGTCTTTGTTTTATCTTTTCCGGTTATGTGTAATTGGGCTTCGCTGACTTTCTTAGCCATTATTTGTGTTTCTCATTTTGAATTTTAAAATAAGCTAACCAATGTATAAACTCGGACACGGACATTTCCATCATTTCATTCATCGTTTTCCCTAACTGCTCACCAACAAAGAATCGAGAAAATGTTTCCGTGTCCGCTGTTAGTTTTTTTCCGCATCTTCAACCGTCCCAGAGCTAAACATCTCCGCTATAATCTTTTCTACAGTTCCAAAACTAACATTGTTCAACAGAGCAACTTTGTCATCTAATCCAAACAGCTTTTCTCCCTGCTCGTCTTCCGCTTTCATAATCAACGCATAAACAGCCAGCCGATAAGGTGAATCTTTTGCCCGCCCGTTGATTTTGTCTTGCTCGTCCAGGGACAACGGACTCATGTAGACATCTTGTTCCCATTCTTGAACGTAAAAGTGGACACGTTCCCTGTTGCTGAAATTAGCTTTTATTCTGCTTATTAGTTCTTTGTTGCTTGCCATTTTAGACCTCGCGTTTCACGGTGGTTCCGTTTGGTTAATTAATTAAACAACTGCTGCTGTAAGTGCGCCCGTACCTTTGAGCGAATAACTTGCCTCAACTATTCCATCTGTTGCTGCTGATCTGGAAATACTTGTCACCAGGGCAGTTCCCGAATAGAAAGTGTCACCTGTTACTGCGCCTTCTGGATAAAACTTTAAAGACACGCTTGCCCCAATTGTTAAAGCACTCTGCGCTGTATCGGTTTCATCCCAAAAAACATCAACAGAACCATCCCATTCTTTCGTTCCAGTTTGAAAAGTCTTTGAAGCATCACCGATAGTTGTGTCCTCGATTGTGTTCATTGACTCGCTCACGCTGTAACTCTTAATCTCTGCAACTGCATCCGTCCCAATGTGGACGGTTCCCTCGGAACCCAAATGATTTGCCATCTATTGCCTTTCGGCGGGCATAAAAAAAGCCCACGCTCTGCGCTTTAAGCGCAAAACTAGGGCATCGGGTAATCCGTTGGTTCCTAGATTATTGGTTTATGATTTAGGGCTTCGGCGTGCCGTTGATCCCATCAATCGTGATTAAACTCTCTTCATCCAGTTTTAAATTTTCTGTAACTTCGATCTTTATCTTTTTAGATAAACTCCCTTTGTAAAATGACATTGTGATCGTGCCTGAAAACCTGTTTCGGGTCAATTCACTTAATCTTTCTATCAGTTTTTCCATCGGCTTTCGGTTTTTCCTGTTTTTTGTTAGCTTCTTCCGTCCAACCTTTACCTAAGTAATAGTCCCGATATTCCGGCAAAGCCACAACTGGCTCGCCCCCGCCGGGAGGGTAAACTGTAATCTTTTTATCTGCCATGTTGGTCCTCCGTTAATTTAATACTACGTCTGGTGCGCCCTGTTTGATCCTGTATCGTATAACCCAGAGCATAGACATCCCAAGCACTGGACTGTCTCCCGCGCCTGTTCTATCCTCAACCGTTGCCTCTGATAACCAAATGTCCTTGGCCTTGCTGCCAAGAGTCAGATCGGATTCCAACGCAGCTTGAACCTCTTTCCTGATTGTGAAAAGGCTGTCTTCTGCTGTCGTTTCACTAGCTGACTTTACGATTGCATCAATGGCAACAGTCAACAAATAAAGCTGTGCCTTCTTGCCATCCGTCTGCATTGAAGTCGCTTCTTCTTCCATTACGTCTTCACGCGCATAAATCAATAAAGCCGGGAGCTTCGATTCTGTCATTGTGTGAACGCGAGAACGAAAGACATTCGAGCCTGTAGTTAATAGCCCTGTGCAAGCTGTGACAACCGCACCCAATACCTGTTTTGCAACGTGTTCTGCCATCCTAATCCTTTAAAATAATTGTGGCCTGGTTCCCTGATTCATCTTTGATAATCGGACCAGCAACTCTGAATGTTGTGCCATTAATCAAAAACGTGTCATCCTCAACCGCCGCTGTAACATCTGAATAAGCACAAACAAACATGGAACTCTTCGCTTCAACCTCCACATCACCTATATCTACAAGCTCGGTTTCGTTGTCGAATATCCCTTTGACTGAAGAACTTGTTGCTGCACTCACATCAGTGAAAGTTGCCGTGACAGCAAAGTCTCTGTCGTTAAAGAATGGTCCTAATTTTTCAATAAATGCCATTTACTTTTTCGCTTTTCCAAATATTGGTTTCTTTACTTCTTTTGGCTTTGGCTCAACATTCCCAGGACCAGCAGCTACCGCTCTACCGATTCCATAAAGGAGAAACTGGTCTTCCTCTGAAACTTCCACTATTTCCCCCTCGCCGTAATGCTTGCCACTGATGTGACAGTCTCTCGTTATTTTTACCTTTACCATGTGTTAGCTCCTATTTATTTAAAGGGACAGGGGCCTCTCAGCCCCCGCTTATCCCAGTTTGACTTAGGTTGTAATCATGTCAGAAATTGCTGCGAAACTCTCAGCGTGACGAACTGCAACGTCAACATCTTTGAATACCGTGACACGGGTTGCGCCTGTGCTTGAACCAGTATATGGATCAACCAGAACATCAACTCCACCCCATTCTGCAATAATGACATCGGCAAAGTTCCCAAAGATCATGGCTGAAAGTGCTGACCCTGACCCCTTGGTTAAAGCACTCGGAACATTGTTGGTTTGAGTTACATCGTATCCAAAAAGCTGGTTGCCAGCGTCCATAATATGAATGGAATCGGTCGAAGCAACTTTGAGTGTATTCCGAAGTTTTGCAACTGCTTTGGCTTCGGTTAAAAAGCGCAAGTTACCGAGCAACGCATTATCAACAGAAACCTCTCTGACCAAGTTGACAACGCTGGCCCAAGTTGGAGCCGCGCCGTTGGTTCCAAGTGCAACCGAACCAATACCAGAGGTCTGTAAAATACCAGTAGGCTCGTTTGAACCACCGCCGTTAATACCAACTGCATCGATTGCAGAAGCAACCTGGTTCACCATGTCATTTCTGAAAATGGATTCAGCAGAAGGATCGCTCTGGATCATCAGCTTCCGACTGATGTCTATATATGCGCCAACAGTTTTTGGTGACATTGTGATCTGTCGAACAGTTGGTGCGCCTTCGGTTGGTGCGGCATTCTCAGCCACCCAGTAGGCAGTTGTCTTTGCGTTCAAGGCTGGGATAGCAACATCACCCTGCAAGCCACTCATCATGGTTGCGCCCATTTCAGCTAATACCAAACGTGGACGTAAGGCATCAACGAAGTCCTGTCCCATGTGATCCGTGCCTTTGAGGTTTCCGCCTGCTGTTGCAGAACCAACCGTCAAATCACGTTGTCCCCATGAGATATCATTCGGAACGAAAAAGCCTTTTGGCTCTTTGCCCAAACGCTTGGCAATTTCATCACTAGCTTCACGTTCAAGACCCGCCTTGGTCCAATTACCACTAGCCGCAGCACTGATAGCTCTAAACATAGAGTAAGAACGCTTCTCTTTCACTTCCATGTCCAGGTTATCCGGCGCAGACTGTACTTGTGGTTTTGGAGTAGGAATACTTTCGAGAATAGCTTTTCGCATTTCATCAACGCTTTTGCCGGACTCGATCATCTGTCTTGCGGTATCACCCTGGGAGAACTGCTGCCCGATAGCTGTGATTTCCTGAATACGTTTTACTTCTTGATCCCGTGTTTGACTCTTGATAGCTTCAATGTCAATCTTCGGGGATTCAACGACTTTCGTTTCTTCTGTCATTTTGGTTTCCCTTTTTAAATATTTGATTTCAGTGTTTACGGCTTCACCACTTTTAGATCGCCCGATCCCCACCGTTGCATCAGCCGGAATTGCTACTAAGCTGATTTCCATCGGCTCCCAATCGATTGCTCTGAATGAAGTCTCTCCGTCTTCACCTTCTTCGCGTAGTTTATGAATTTGATACCCAACCGAAACACCGGACCGGATACCATCTTGTATATCTAGGAAAATCTCGTTAGCTCGGTCTGATCTTCCGAATCTGACCTTCGCCCGCGCCATGCGGTCTGAACCAATTTCGACTGCCTCAACTTTGCCCACTAAATCAGTGGGATCGTGATCGACCAATAAAGCACCCGATTCTCTCAAGCGACCAAGCCTGATTGATTCCGGTGAATGGTCTAGTATTTCCGTTCCAAACATCCTTTCCACTGGCTGCTCAGAACTAAATGCAAGTTCAACTGTGCGGTCTTCCTCCCGGATTTCCCCAACTGTCGCTTCCCGGTAAAAGGTTTCTGTTTTAATTGTTTCCATCGTTAAAGTCCTCAATAGGATTCACTGCGTTAATATCAATTCCAACGGCCTCTGCCATATCGCTTTCAGCTTTCAATTGGGCAAATACTTCTTCAATGTCCTTGCCCTTTTCTGCGAGTATGTCTGCCCGTGATTTCGTCCCCATCTGTAACTCTTGCAAGTTCGCCTTCGCATCTTTCAATGGATCAACCCATTCCCATCCACGCGCTTGCCAGTTGGGTTGTGAAAACTTGTCGAACCTTTGCTGCGGTATGTTGCCCAGTTGCCCATTCACAAATGCCAGTCGCAACCATTCCAGGTAAACATCCTGGTGGAAGTGTTCCATTAACCAGCTTTGAACAACCCGCCAATTTTGTCGCTCTTCAAGAACACCTGATCTGATACTTGAAAAG
>Ga0307984_1001139_pt1 | contig 11238 bp, 7 predicted proteins | sample EllFjometageno78_FD_203169 | JGI IMG/M metagenome (GOLD analysis project Ga0307984, IMG submission 203169) | Marine microbial communities from Ellis Fjord, Antarctic Ocean - #78 | ecosystem: Environmental > Aquatic > Marine > Unclassified | place: Southern Ocean | collected 2014-10-09 | reverse complement strand
TTTTCTCAAAGGTTCTAAGACCTCCAAGCCCTAACATCCCCATCAAAATACTACTAAGTTGTGAGAACTCAAATTCTGGTAAGAGAACTTCGACACCTGCTATGGTAAATATAAATACCATAAGCGGAGACAGCAAGAAGTGGTAGAGTAAAGATACTCCACATACCCAACCGACAAAAGGTCTCCAACCTGCAACAAACATAGACTTGTGCACTGCTTCAGCTTTATTAACTTCTAACTGTGCAAGGTTTGCCTTGTGTAAAGACATCTCAAGCTCGTGAGTTAGTTTCTTTTGTAGGTCCTTATCAGGTACAAGCTTTCCGATTATATCACTGATGGGTCCTATTAGTTTATCTATCATAGTTCTCTTCCATTAGTTCTTCATAAAGCTTTCTAAAGTGTTCTAACTCCATGAAAGCTATCCCTCGTCCAATCTGGTGCATCCTATAAATGTTATAGGCTAGTTCTAATTGTTGCTCTGTGTATAATAACATTATACTAAGTTTAAAACTAATTGTTGTAGCTCTGTGCTACGTCTACCAACCTGTTTAAACCACCTGCTATCTTCCATTTGTCTAGCCATCTCAGACCAGTCATGTTCTTTACAAGCTTTTAACATGTTACGAAACTTTGAAAGTCCTGTACCGCCTAAGTTAAAACACATGTTGACTAACACACGCTGTATATCTTCAGGCAGATTATTAAAATCTTCTGAGCTTCCAAAGACCTGTATAGCTCCAGCGTAGCATCTGTCAAAGTCTATCGTATAATATTTGTTTACGACTTTCTGTGACACAGGTGTGCCGATTTCAAAGTCGAATTCAATATCGTTTGGTTGACATAGATGACCAACTCCTAGAGTCTTATAACCTAAACTGTCGTTATAAATCTCTAGGACTTCGCCCTCGTGTCTTTTAATTTCATACTTGCATAGGTCTATGTTCATCTTATTTGTATGTAATTGCGGGTTGATTGTAGGGTAATCCTGTGATGGGGTTGATTCTATCAGCAGCATTATCCTGTGTAAAAGGTACTTCAGGACCTTGTATAACTTCTTCACCTACTTTTCCTCCAAGTGTAAAATCTTTTCTAGAGACTAATGACCGTGTTCCTGAAGAAGTTTTTATATTAGCTTTATCTTCCCATAGTGTTTCTTCTGTCAACTTTTCATTTAGCCGATTAGCATAGTCAACAAACTCTGAGCCTCCGGGTAATGTTTTTACACCTGCAACAGCCGCACCCTCATAATCTCCGTACGCAGTGTTTCTAACTACCTTTCCTATGTTGTTGTACCATTTGTCTAGTAAACCAAACAAAGGAGAGATAGCTGTGGTAGCTGTGCCGTGTCCAGAACCTGCCCAAGAACCGAGTACCCTTGAAAATTTCTCAACCCTCCAATCTGTCCCTCCACTCAAACCAAACGCTTCGCCCCACCACTTAGGACTAAAATTTCTAGGTTCGTTTTCCTCATAGTATTCTCTTGCGGGACTAGCCTCTATCTGCATCTCTCTTAGTCCCCCAAAAATAGTGATGGTTCCTAACATCTTGATAGCTAACTTAACATCACCATCCTCTACTCTACTAATAAGCATGTTCATTTGTGCTGTTTTATATTGTGCCCAAGATAAAAATAAACCCATAGATTTTATTGCTGGGTTATTGCTCATAGCAAAAAATAATCTATTGCCTACTCTAGGTAACCCAACATCTCTATTAAACGCTTGGTTACCTGCTTTAACTAGCATTTGCTCACCTATAGGAGAATGAACTGCCTCTTCAAAAGTATTAAATTTACTTAGTTTTTGGATGTCGCTTCTAGACGCTCCATAGTAATTTAGCCTGTTCCGCATAGCACGACTAATAGTGTCTGAGTCTCCAAGCTTTTTACCCATACGGTATAGCTCATCTGCTCCTGTATCAAAAGAACCCTTAGCTGCATAGTTAGTTGCAGGTGCCATACCGTTAAACTTAAAGAAAGTTTTTGTCCAATTAGCTAGTGTTTGTTGTAAAGGAGTGCTGGGGTGTCCACCGGAAGAAAGCATAGCCTCTAAGTCTTTATGTATAGTAGATGTTATATCGTCAGCTTCTAACCCAAAGGTACCCTTGCCTCCTATTCTATATTTGGCAGCTAGACTATCTTTTTTTGTAGCCTTTGCAAAGCCTCTTATAGCAGAGGATATATTACTGTTCTGAAAGGGTTGTAAAAAATCTCCTAGCTGAACAATGGTAGAACGAGTTAACATGGTGGTGTTAGATAAAAAAGTGAGTATTGCAAAAGCATCCTTAGAATGATTACCTTGAAAAACATCATCAGCATTTTTATGAACCAAACCAAAGTAAGCCTCTATGGTCTGTGAGAAAGTTTTTATTTTTGTTCTGTACTCCTTATCAGTTAAGAGACCGTTCTCCCACTTCTTCTTAAGGCTCCGGTATAAGCTATTTATAAGCTCTCCGTCCTGCCCCATCTTCCTTGCAAACTCAACACCCTTGGTTGTGTTTTGTATAAATTCACCTAGTATGACGTTCACATCTTTCACTAATATAGGTTCTAAAATTTTCCTAGCTTCTAAACTTTCAAATACTCTTTCTTTTTGAAAGTTTTTAAGTTGAGGAATTCCCGTGAATCTTCCTAATTCTGATATTTTTATATTGCCGCCTACAAATAAAGGAGACGACCCGTTACCGCTTATGTTTGCAACAATTACTTTAGTAGCATCTTGTAAAGTGGGGTTTAATTTCTTACCTGTTTTAGAGTTTATTAAAATTTCAGGATAAAACTCTGATAGCACCTTAACTGCTTTCTTATCCCACGCAGGAAACTGTGCCTTTAGTGCGGCTTGAATAATGTTTTTTGTTTCTTTCATGTCCCCCATTATTGCGTCTTTATTAAACATCTGAGGAAGGTCATAGTTTTCAATTTTCTTAACAGTAACTCCTGCATCTTGTGTATAAGACAAAATGTTTCCTACTAACAATCTGGAATGTTTGGTAAGAGCATCAATTCTACTCATTTCAGAAGTAGAGAAACCAAGGTTTTTTATTTCAGCACGAGTGGCTGTTTTTGTAGCTAGCTTACCAGCCGCTACTCGTTGTGCTTCGGTAGAGCCTTCTACAATTCCTGTAAGATATGTAGCATACCTTCCTGACATTAACTCAGTAGCGGATTCAGCTCCAATAATACTTCTATACTTACCATCTTGAGCGTTGAATAAATTTCTACCCACTATCTCCAGCTCCTCACCGTGGTTTATTGCACGGTTAACAGTTGTTCCTGAACCTTTTATTTTTAAAAAATTATGAAGCATTCGCATGGACTCGTTATTTATAATCCCAAATGCCTTTTCTTTCTGACCTTTCAAAAGATAATCTGCGTTTTTGATTCTGTTGTAAACAAAACCAAAGGTCATCCCAGCTCCCATAAGTGTATAATTTATTGTATCGTCCTCGTCACCAATAAATGTCCCTGCTGCAAAACCTACGCCACCCCCGAACAAAGGTCTAAATGTTTCATTTAAAACTGTAGTCAATAAACTATCAGTTATTTTATAATCATTGTTTAAAATTCTGAGCTGCTTATCTACTATATCAGCGTTCCCTCTTGAGATATTTTTTGCCATAGTAAGATACCCATCTGACATAAAGACTTCAGCTTCTTCAGCTTTTTTCTTTAAGTTTTTTAATTTAGTAGGGCTTAATCTTGTTTTGTTTTTTATATCTAACTTAGCTATGTCTGGAAAATCGAGTTGTCCGGTTGTGGGATTAAATGTACTATCTATATCCTTTGCTTTTTGATAGTTTCTAATATCGGTCTGTGCTTTTCTGTACATCGTATTCAGTAGCGGAGAAGCTTCCATACTTTTTAATAACGGCTCTTCTGTCTTTAGAAGCTTTGTAACCGCTTTGTCTAATTCATCAATCTCCGTTGAGTTGAGTGTAGCTATCTTTTCATTTTTTACTGAGCTTTTAACAACCGTATCTACATCCGGGCTGTCTATCTTTCCTAGGTTAATTGTGTCTCCTTCTACGGACTGGAATCTGTTAGCCACAACCGAACCTAAAAGTGAGCTTCCTCCACCTACAGCAGCACCAAATAAAACATTGTTAGGGTTTACTTCTCCATAAGCAGCGTATTCATAGAGTGCCATGTCTGTTGCACCTACACCTGCTCCGACAGCGGTAGCTCCTAACTTACCTAATTTTGCAATTTTTGCCCACGGTATAAAGAAAGTAACAATGTCTCCAAAGGCTGCCCCTACTCTTCCCGCAATAACTGCCGCATCATTTTCATTTTTTCTAAAGTCTACACCGTATTTTTTCTGCATGGAAGTAAAAATTTTATCTCGTCTTTCCCCTTCTATAGCTTTGATGTTTTCTTGAAACGTGTTATTATTAGCCAATGTAGCGAAACCAGCTTTAGCCGTTCTAAAAAGATTTCCAAGTGTATGACGTTCTAACTTACCACCAAGTTGTATTTTCTGTGCCGTGGTAGGTTCAGTACTAGGTAAGTCTTTAGACGCCTTAGTGTTGTATTGGTTTAAAAAGTAATTTGCGTTGTATATAGTCGGTTCTGCGTCTCGTACAAGTTCTTTTTCACCAACATACTTTTTTAAGTCTACGTCTTCTTCGAGTATCTGTTCTTCAAGCTCTATACGTTCTGCTGCTCTAAGCTCTTCTTCTTGTGAAATAGTTTCTCTTTCTTCTTGTGCCGAAGTAACTTCAGTATTGTATTGATTTAAAAAATAACTAGAGTCAAGCTTTTCTTCTTCCTCTTCCTCCTCTTCTTCCTCTTTTTTATCCGCCACAGCAGCGTCTGTATTTTCGTTATACAAATTTAAAAAGTAATTAGAATCGTATACTATTTCAGGGGGCATTTAGTTTCCTATTTAAAGTAGCTTTATTTAGCTTTCAGTTGTTCTAAATATTTAGTAAATATATTGAGTACGTAATCTTTAGTTGTCGTATTAAATTCTTCTTTCGTAGTACCTTCAGATTCTAAAAACTCTACAAAGTCTTTGTTACGTAATAACCCAGATGTAGCGACAGCTTGTCTTGCAGTTGTGGTTTTTCTTTCTAATGTTTTTAATCCTAGATTTGTGTTTCTAATACTATTACGAGTATTCATATCATCAATTACTTCTAGTGGATTCCTACCTGTGCCTGAGCCCTTTAGAGCATTCGCAATGATTTCTGAATCTGTCAGTTCAGGACTAGACTCTAGTAAGCTTGTTGGTTGAGGCATTATTCCCTGTTTAGAATTGAGATAAGTAATAAGTTTAATATACTCATCCGTTGTGAAGTCTGCTTTTCGATTAATCATGTCGTTTAAACGTTCATCAATTTCTGTTGGAGACATTTTATCTGCTCCTAATATTTCAAATTCTTTAACAAGGTCTTCCTGCGTAGGTACCGTAGAACTCAATAAAGACTTAGCTGGCGTTTTAGTAGATATAGTCGTATCAGTTTCTTCTTCTCCGTCTTGATAGAAAGGATTAAGACCTGATTCTAGACGCACGTTTGCATGAGAAATGGCTTTGTCTTTAATAGATTGAGGAATGTTCTTAGCGTTTCCTTCTATTTCCATGTCTTGTAACATAGATATTTCTTCGTCTGTTAAAGTTGGTACAATAATAGGAATTAAATTTTTATTAGAATAAGGATTCTTAACATCATCAAAATTAACCGACACTTCTGTCATTGTAGAACCATCTACATTATTCGTGATGGGACCTTTAAAACCCGTGGCAGATTTCTTTGTTCCATCTAAACGTGTCATGTCTTCTAATAAAGTTTCTTGCATTACCTCTTCTAAAGGTTTATTCTCTGATAAAGCTCTTTGCATAGCTGCAATTTCTTTTACAGAGTTAGGGTGCTGAGCCTTTAAGCTATTAAAAAAATTAAACTGGTCTTCAATAGTTGTTGCTTTCCACTCAGGAGTGCTTATGACCCGCATCAGCTTTTCTTTATTGAAAGGATAATCGTCTTCAACGTTAACAACGTTAAACTTTACATCCACAGGAAGAACATCTCCTCTTACCTCATCAAAAGGCTTCCAAGTATCTGAAATGACTCCTTCCTCAAAAGTAATCTGAAAAAGGTTTGCTGCTTCTACAGCAGATTTTGCTGCCCACCTTGCTCTATCTTGTGGCGTTACTTGTTGCTCCGGATAATCATCAAGATACTTGAGTTCTGCTTTTTGAGTTAGCATTGCTGTGTCTTTTTTATACTGGTCCCAATCTGAGAAGTTGTTTGCAGAGCCGGGAATGTTTTCCTTTCCTCCATCGTAAGTAAGAGATAATAAATTTTTTAAAGTTTCTATTGGTACTTGTACGGCTTGATTGTCCTTGTTCTTAAATGTTAAAGACGCTAAGTAATTTTCATTAGCAATAACCTTTGTGTCGTCTTGTGGGTCTTTAACCTGCATAGTAAAAATGTCTTCGACAGCATAAAAGACTTTATCTGTTAAAGCTTTAACTGGCTCAGTCCTACGAACGGAAGCTTGAAATATTGAAATTTGCTCTGGTGTTAAATAATCCGGCAAGGGAATAATTTCTATTTCAGAAACTTTAGCTTCTCTGGTTTTCATACCATCTAAATCTTTTAAAAAATCTAAATCTAATGCTTGGTACATTTCTTGTGGGACATCGACACTTAGGTAGTTGTTGTCGGAAAGCCTAATGCTTTCTTTAATTCTTTGACCTTCATTACTATCAAAAAACAACCTACCTAGTTTTTTCTTTAGACTATCATCTGATATAAGCTCTCCACCCCTTTTCTGTACAGCAGTTACATTTGCCATGAATTTTTTTGAGTCTATATTAAAGTAAGGACTGTATAGTTCAACCTGTGTTTCATATTTTAAAATATCATCAGCTACATTTTCAGCGGCTGTTGTTCTTATAGTTTCTATCTGTTTCTCAGTTAGTTTGGACTTCCCACCGGGCGTTAAGTCTGTAAGTCTTGTTATCTCAGGAGAAACAAAACTTCCTTTGTACCCTCCAGCAAAAGCGTCTCTAGCCTCCTTATCTGTTTGAACTCCCTTAATTATTTTAAATTCGTTTTCATAAGCACTACGTACTGGAGTCCAGCTTTTATTCCACTCGTTTGCTCTTTGTTCAGCCTTCGCACGAATACCTTTATTAACAGCTCCTACCACACCTATTGCTGCTCCGGCAAAAAGACCAAGCTGTTGTCCTCTTTTAGCTTTTTTCTTTGCAGAAGATAGTAAAGATTTTCCTAGTGTTGATATACCCATTATACTTCCTCTGTGTTTTTAGGTGCCAATAAACTTTCAGGCACTTTAATTTCTTTTAGTTTTTTTTCTACAGCAGTTGGTAAAACTCCAGACCTAACTCCGCTAACCTTATCTTCTTCTGCTTGTACAGCTGCTTGACTAAGTAATTTTTCTAAAGCTGTTGTGCTTTCTCTCTTCTCGTCCTCATCTTCAACTTCAGGCTCTCTATCAATTTTGTATTCTAATCTTCCTGCTCGTTCAACCAATGCCATAATTAAATACATCGTTGGTTCAATAAGCAGTGTCATTAAATCAGGGTTCCATAGTCCTTCTTCAAAACCCGCATACAGAATAATTTGTGCAGCTTCAGCAATAGTATTGTCTGCATCTATAATATCAACAAGAGCTTCATAAGCGTCATCTTCAGTTAAACTTATGTATAACGATTCAATAGCTGGCTGTATTTCTGTAAACTCTGTAGGTTTCTCCCAAGGATAAGGATTATCAGGACTGTTAGTTAAACTTTGTCCCGGTATAGGGCGTTGCATTTGACCTAGAACTTCTAGACCTTCTTGTTCAAGTTGTTGTGGTTCCATCATATTTTATTGTTTTGTATTATTAAAAAGTTATTGCCGCCCCAGCTGCTCCCATACCATACTGTCTCATTGTTTCTTTGTAGGTGTCTAGAACGACTGCAGAATCAGCAGGTCCCATGTATTGTCCACCAGCAGCTTTAACTGAGAAATCATAATCAGCAATAGATTTAACTTCTATTGACGGAAGATAAGCTACAGTAGGACCTTCTTCATAAGACGGTATCCTTGCTGCTTCTTGTGCATTTGCAGCTTTAACTACTTCATTTTTAGCAGTGTCTAAGGTAAATACTTTTGAAGCTGTTTCTGTTCCAGCACTTATTAGTTTATTACCGTGTCTTTGTAAAGTATTTTTAGATTGTTCTGCTATTGTGTCTGCTGCAATTTTGTTTGTATCTAATATTGAAACTTTCGAACCTGCTGTAGATATGTCTATTCCGGGTCCTTTACCTATTTCTAGGGGGTCAAATTTTAATTTACTAGTATCTATAACTGTTCCTGTTACTCCATCTGCAATTCCGGCAGTAGTTTTTGATAAGTCAATCGTAGCAAGGTCAGGTCCGCCTGTTATCCATTCTTTAGCTCCATCAAATGTATTTGTAATTCCTTTCTTAAGCTTGGCTCCTTGTTGTCCAACCCAGTCAAGTCCTTTAGTAATACCATCGCTTACAAAAGTATAAGCTTTGTTAACTGCAGCAGCTCCATAGTTAATTCCTTGTAAAAGTTTACCTGCAGCTCTAGAAAACATAGTGCCGGTAGCTGTATTAGTAGCCATCCCTGTAGCAAAAGTTCCAAAAGCATTTCCAGCTAAGTAACCCATACCAGACATAATGCCACCTATTGCCCACGGCATAATAAAGCTTAAAGCAATTTGACCAAGGATTCCAAACTTTGCAAAGGGTTTAGCAATTTTACCCATGACTTTACCGATACCTTTAGCTACCTTTTTAATTGCACCACCGACTTTCTTAACAATCTTTTTAAAAGACTTTTTAAGTTTACTAAATATTCCCATGTGTTCTCCTATGTACTAAACGCTGCAATTAATTTTGCAACAGCACTGATAGAGGAATTAAAATTCTCTGCAGTACTTGTTTCATTAGCTAACGCTGTAGCATAAAGCTGTGTTTCTCTGTTTTCTTTTCCTTCAGCAGCTCTAAAATTAAAGTCTGCTTGGTCACGCATCTCTTGCCATAAGAAAGCCTGTGCTTGTGACGACATATTAAATGCATTCTGTGAATTCTGCATAGACACTTGATTAGCTGCTGCTGTATTAATTGTATTAGCTTGTCTTCTCCATGCTAGATTAGCTTGTTCAATAGCTTGTGCATTAGCAACATTAAATTTTTCTCTATCAAATTCCACCTGTGCATTAAATGTATTGACTTGGTTTGTCATAGCAGAATTAGCTTTAGCTACATCTACATCTGCTTGAAACTGTAAAGCCTGTCTTGCATTAAGCTGTTGACTATTAAACTGAGACATAGCATTTGTTTGTTGTGAATTAAACTGGTCTACTTGTGCAGATAAGCTTGACATAAATTGTTGTGTTTGATTCTCACTAGCAGAATTAAACTGTCTTGCAGCATTCTGAGCAGACTGATTGCTTAATAATGTTTGTTGTTGTTGTTGAGCTTTCAACACATTAGCCTGTTGATTATTATTAAGGTTTGTTAAGTCTGTTTGTAAAAAAGCATTAGCGTTGTTTATCTGAGCTTTCTGATAGAAATCTGCATCAGCTAAATTAGCTTGAGACATAAGCACTGCATTTTGAATGGTGGCTTGTTGTCTATTACTTGCTTCTGTTAAACCTATGGTCTGTAAAAATTGACTGTTTGATAAAGCTGTTTGTTGGTCAGCACTAAACTGAGCCATATCCATTTGGAAAACTTTACCAGCGTTGTCCAGTGCTGTCTGTTGTCTAAACTGAGCACTAGTAAGCTCTGCTTGAGCTTCAATTGACTTCTGTTGTCCTACACTTTGTTGTATTGCTTGAGCATTAGCTTGAGCCAAAGGAACAGCAGATTGTATAATAGCATTGAGCAAGGCATCTCTTCCTACAGTAGAGGCTGACATACCACGCTGTGCTAACATCGCTTCTACGGATGCTACAGCGGGTCTCGCCCATACAGGAACTTCACCTTCTTCAATACCAGTTAGTAAGCTGTCTAACTGATTAGAGACCAATGCCTCTTCAGGAAGACCAGCAATAACACCACGTTGTGCCTCTGTCAAATCCATAAGCCTAGCTTCTAGGTCTTCAGGGTCGTTACCGAGTGTGGTTATGTCAGCTGGTGTAAGACCAGCGTTAGTTAATTGTTTCTTAGCACGTGTAACTCTTGCAAGTGTTGTTCCTGCTACCTGAGCTGCTTCTGATTTAGCTTCTGGGCTTATAACACCTATAACTCTTTCTGTTAAAGCACCGGGAATAATTTCAACGGTAGCAGCTTCGATAGGAGCTACTCTTTCTGTTGTAGCAGCTTCTGCTTGAGCCTCTGCACTAACCTCTCCTTGTGCAGCGTCTAGTTCTGGAGCTTCTGTAACTTGAGCTGCTGTCATTGTGGCAGCAGTTAAAGCACCGGGAGCATCTGCAGTATCTGTAGTGGTAACTGTGTCAGCAGCAGGAGCAGTTATTGTATCAACTGTATCTACTTCAACTTTATCTTGTGCTGCTAGTTCTTTAGCTATACCCATCTCTCCAACCGCTACATCTTTAGGGTCTGGAGTTACAGGAAGTCCTGTCATGTTTCCAGATATTAAATCTTTAGCTGTTTCTTTAGCATCCTGCATTCTTTTACGTTCTAAAGCTACTCGTTTTGCTTCTGCTTCTGCTGCTAGTCTAGCTTCTTCTGCTAATCTAGCTATTTCTGCTTCTGCTGCTAACCTAATCTCTTTTTGTTCAGGAGTCTCATTAATAGGTGCTGGAGTAGGTGCTGGTGTAGGAGCAGGTGTAGGTGCTGGTGTAGGTGCTGGTGTTGGAGCGGGTGTAGGAGCTGGAGTAGGGGCGGGTGTAGGAGCGGGTGTAGGAGCTGGAGTTGGAGCTGGAGTAGGTGCTGGTATTGTTCCGGGAGGCGGCTTAGTATTATCTTCGCCTTCGACTACAGGTTCACCATCAACCATGACAATGTCGCCCTTAAGATAACCAACTCGTTTACCTTTATTAAACTTAGCTCTTGCTTGTAATTTATCTTTTATTTTTTTCATAGTTGTTATATACCTATTTTACTTAACTTCAAAGAGTTTGTCAAGCTTTTCACCAATTTTATCCATTCTATCCATGAGCATTCCCATGTCGCTTCTAAGTTCAACCTTTGTGACATACTCTTTACCTAGTTCTTCCCGTGTTTTATTTAACAGGATGTCTTGTCTTCTTATCTCTGATGTGTTTTGTCTAATTGAATAAAAGATGGGAGC
>Ga0307984_1001138_pt1 | contig 11241 bp, 8 predicted proteins | sample EllFjometageno78_FD_203169 | JGI IMG/M metagenome (GOLD analysis project Ga0307984, IMG submission 203169) | Marine microbial communities from Ellis Fjord, Antarctic Ocean - #78 | ecosystem: Environmental > Aquatic > Marine > Unclassified | place: Southern Ocean | collected 2014-10-09 | reverse complement strand
TTAAAAGCTTCTAAACCAGTGGCAATTCCTGTTAGTGCGCTTCCTGCATCCATTACAGATCTAATACCTTCTTCTGTTGCTGTTGACTTAATGCCAAATAAACCACTAAAAAATCCGCCTGATTCAACATCTTGATCAGATCCACCAATTGCAGCAAAAGCTTCAGACACAAATCCAATAACCTTTGCTATATCTTTTGATAATCCTATAAAATCAATTTTTGATTTTACTAATTTTTGAAATACTGTTAAACCTGTTGCTATGCTAGTTAATGCTTTACCTGCCCCCATAACAGAATCAACACCTCTCTTGGTTGCATTAGGACTGAATGTATTTCCAAATACTGCACCAAACAGTCCACCTGGGCTTGCAGGTTCGCCACCTGCTTGTGCAAATGCTGATGTTATACCAGATAAAGTTCCAGCTAAAGTTAAGCTTTCGCTATCAGACCAATTTAATTTTTGATAATCTTTTAGCCCTGTGGATAGTGCAGTTAATGATTTACCTGCAGCGGCAAAACCAACAGCAGCTGCTGTCATTGCGACCGCATCGGCACCACCGCTTATTGCCCCACCTATACTCTTAAAGATTCCACTTATTACTCCACCTTTATTAGGAGGTCCTAAAAATGCCATCTTTACACCAGCTAATGTTGTTGTTAATTTAAGAGCATCATCTTCAGTAAAGTCAACCTTTTTCATTGCCTTTAAACCTGGTGCTAATGCCATTAAGCCTAAACCTATTGCACCAAATGCAGCAGCACCTGGTATAATAGCTATTGCACCTAAACCTGCTGCTGCAAATACTAAACCTAACGCAGTTAATACACCAGCCTGAACACCAACGCTTTCTAATGTTGCACCTTTAGTAGCTTCAGCAAATGGAGTATACCCCATACCAAATATAATTAACCCAGCGCCCATAAGAACAAGAGAAAGTGCACCTTGCGCTATTAAACTTAAACCAGCGCCTAATAGGGCAGTTACTAAACCCATACCTGCTATGACTGCGAACTGTATGCCAATATCACCAATAGTAGGTGCCGTTGTTGCAATGGCTGCTGCAAATATTGAATAACCTATCCCGAATGCAATTAAACCCAAGCCCATAAGAGCAAGAGATAATGATCCTTTATTAATTTGTTTATTTAGCAACCCGATTAATGCCACTGCGCCACCTATTAAAACTATACTAGCAACCATTCCTATAAGAATAGTAGGCTGTAGCATAATAAAAAATGTAGTTATTGCAAATATAGCTAAACCTATACCAAATGATTTTAAAGAATCCCCAACCCTATCTAGTGCCTTTGCACCTTTCTTTATTTGTTTATCACGCTTACCAAGTAGCATTATAGCACCACCTACTAAAACTAAACTAACAATTAAAAATGGAATTGCAACAATACCAACAATAGCTACTAAACCAGCAAGAGCCAACCCTTTAGCAAATGATAATAGCGAAGTACCCATTAAGTCTAAAGCCTTAGCACCTTTATTGATTGTTTTTGAATCTTCTCCTAAATCGGTAAATGTAGTGTATAAACCGTTTACCGCAACCTTTAATAATTTTACCCCTACTAATCCTATTGGTAAAAGGAGTGTTGCTAATACTAAATTTTTTGCAAATGTGCCAATAGAATCAGCTATTAATTTAAACCCTTCTGCACCTTTCTTTATTTTCTTGCCATTAAACGTATCCATGATATCAAAGAGATCATATAAGGTATCTCTAAACTTTTTAATACCCTTCTTTGGTACTAGCTGAAATAATAACATACCTTTTGCTAACGTTGATGCACCAGCTCCTAATAGTCCTAATGCTTCACCACCCTCTTTAAGTTTTCCTGTTTTTCCACCACCAGCAGCCTTTCCTTTACTACCACTCTCCCCACTAGCAATTTTAGCTAATAATTTATTGCGATTTAGTGCAAGCCTCATCATTATTATATCTGTATTACCATCCAATACACCAGTTTGCGCAGCAACCAATTTATCTAATTTCTGTAGTACAGCATTAGTGCCTTGCGTTTGTGTGCCTATTGCTACAGACAAAGAATCCACAGCTTCCGCCGTAGATTCAGTAGCAGCTTGGATCTTAGTTAACGGATCCATCAAATCTTTTAAAGTTACAGCAGCCATTTAAATTTTATTTTTATAATTTTGGCATGGATATATTAGGCATCTTAGGCATCTTAGGATTTTTCATTTTACTAGATAGCCCATCCATATTGTATTTATCCTGTGTGTCTTTAGTATTTTGTTGTTCTTGTTTATTTCGATCTTTTAACAAATCATTATAGATTTCCAGCGTATACTCATATTCATAGAAAGGAAGCAAATCCAACTCTGATGGTTGGAGATGCAACTTTTCTAATAATAGTACTCTAATTTTAAAGAAGTTCAGAAGAGATATCTGAAATAATGAATAGAGCTTTAATACCGCCGGGAAACGTTAGTGGCACGGTGACCTCCTCACCGCAGCTTTTACATGGAAATACCATCTCCGGTTTAACACCGACTTTCATATCTTCAGCTAATCTGTAGACAATTGTATATTTTGTAGAGTCCCAACCTTGAAAGGATGTTATCTTTGCAAATATATCTTTTTCATTCCATCCTCGCCATTCTCTCTGTAAGTAAGGTAATATAGCCAGTGTAGATTTATCCCACCCTAAGTTTTTTTCTTCTCTATCTCTCACGTAATCAGTTATGGCCCGCATAACACCTATAGTAGGAGGTGCCATTTGTATAACACCATAACTTTTTGTAGATACAGAATAACACCTATCATTTTCATCATAGTATTTTTCAAATTTTTCTACCACAGAATTAAACTGTAAATTAGTAGTTCTTAACTCTATAGATTCTTGAGATTTACAATCTTGAGATTTACAACTCTTTTTACCAACTGGCATCATTAATGTTTGTTCACCAGTCTTAAATGTTAATTCTCTAATTGCTAAAATTAAATAAATACGATCTTCCTCAAGAATATCTTTATAAGAACCTCTTTGCTTTCCATACATTACTTTACAGCATGATACTACTATATTATTTAAACCTTCATCTACTTCTCTAAGATTTTCTTCATCAATAGTTGAAAAGTTTCTAATTTCAGCAACTTTTGCAGGTCTAATATGAATTTCAAAATCATCCCTATAAAATTTACCCTTAGAAGGGAATGTATTAAGATCCAATGTGGTATAACCAACCATTGCATTTATTCTTTTAATCTCAGGATCATCTGAAGTAATTTTACCCATCTGTCGTGCAACATCAACAGTTCCTAAATCTTGTACTACTTTATTTGGAGTTTCTGTTGCTTCAACTGTAATACCTTCGGCTGCTTCAAATTCTTTTTTAATATTATCTTCGTGTTCGTTTGACATTTCTTAATTATTTTTTATTAATTGTTTTTCTGGTCTAGTTTCATCAACAATATGTTCTACTATTAATTGTCTAACATACCTTGAAATGGCCACAGGTTTAATCCTAGTTTCCATTGATTTTTGTATAATAATTGCATTAAGACTATCTTCATCTTCAGGCGTTAATAATACTTGTAATTTTTTGGTAAGTTTTTTCTTTTGAGGAATAAGCTCCTGTACAGTTTCATTAAAACCATATTTAGGATTATCAGATTTAAACTTATTAATCCAATATTCTACTCTTTTTAAAATATCACTTAGTGAATCGTTTTCTTTAAAAACTTCTAAGACTTCTCTGTTAAATGAAGTAGTTCCAAAATCCTTTACGGCACGCTTAATGTATTTACCTGATCCAAAGTTATTAGGGTTATCATTTGCTGAATACCCTACATAAACTTTGTTTGTTTTCTGTTGTTGTAATTTATAGATTATCATTTTCTATATTATATATTTTATATTATATATTAGAGTGAAGGCAAAAAAACTGGGAATACTTTAATATTCCCAGTTTTAATATTTAAAATTTATGATCCTACATTCTCCTCGACCCAGTGATCACAACGATAAGTCATTGTTAATTCTACTGCATCTTGAACTGTGTAATTTAATTCATCAACAAAATCAATTTGTGTTACAGGGAATACATCTTTAAATGTAATCTTTCTATAAATATCTCCTGCTCTGTTATATTGAACTAAAATCATACTTCCTACATAATCTTTCTTTAATCCCATTTCACCAGTTAATGGATCATAGATTAAATTAGTCCAATTACGGAAAGTATTATAGATGTAATTTTCATTTGCATCATTTAAGTTAAGAGTAAAGTTAACTGGTAAATCAACAAACGTCTGCGCCGGCATACCTGCGAAAGATCTATCGGCAAACTTATATTTTTGATTTATAGCATCAATTGATGGATTTAATCCATTTAATCCTCCAATAGATATTACTTGCTCTAGTATCAGACCTGTGTCATCCCCTAATGGCGAAAAAACAGTCAGCTCAAAAAGGTTTGGTTGGATTGGTTCGAACCTTTGGCTACTGGCCCTTGATTGGGTATAATGTGGTAACGGCATAGTTTTATATTTGTTTTTTTATATATTCGTCTTTAGTTGCTTCTTATTGAAAGTTTCCTGTACTTATTGCCCCAGTTCTTAAAATAGTTGTTCTTTGTACAAGAATTTCCATTCCTCTTACTGGTTCAATATATGTATCTAAGATACCTACATTCTGATCAATTACTTCTGGTGTGTTATTTGTTTCATCCATTATATTTCTATAATCATAAACACCATCATCATTTTGAACAGTTGATAAAAAGTTATCAGCTAATGTTTTTATTTCTAATCTTGTTTGAGCCGTATTAAATTCAAATAAGTAGTTTTTAAGAATTGCATCAATACCATCTTGGATATAAATTACAACCTCTCTAACGTTAATTGAACTTAAAGCAGATTTAGGAACCTGTTGTGCAGTTTTATTTGCAAATATAGTTGGTCCTGTTCCACTTTGGAATACTATCGGATTAATTCCGAATGGTTCTAGATAATAACGATCTTCTTGATCTAAGTTTATTTCTAAACCTACAACCCCACTACCGCCTATTACTCCACGTCTTACACCAGCCACGATTGACCACGGTAATGCGTTTTCATATTTAAGTATGTAATTATTAGATACATATGCAGCAGGTGGAACGCTTATGTTCTTACCTAAATCCCTAACAGTCATAAATGGATAATAATATCCTCCCCATGAACCTCCGCTTGTAGCAGAAGGTAATGAGAATCTAACTGTTGGATTCAATGAAAGATCTCCACCTTCAGATATAAACTTAGATGATAAACCACCTGTTAGATCTGTAAAGCTTGGATCAGTATTTTTCTTAAAGTCTTTAGCCGATGGTGCGTTAACTATTGCAAAAGCATTTTTTCTACTTGCACATAAATTAGTATAAATAGCTTTACAGTTTGCTTCAATTCCATTTCCAAAAGTATCTACTAAATAACGGAAGTTAATGGTTTCTTTATCGGTTAGTGCTTTATATAAATTAGTACCACCTAAAATTGGTGATAAACATTCATTCTGTCTTTGGTTTGTTCCATTCGGTACATGTTTAGTAGCATCTAATTTAAATCCTGGTAAAAGGAATACATTAAGATAATCAATCCATGAATCAATTGGGTAATATAACTCTACCTTTCTTTGTGCTGGGTTTGTTAATATTTCAACATCAATTTCAGATTGGCAACTAACCAATAATGCAGTTTGACCTGCACCTATAATTGGATATTGCGAAGGCGTTACACCACCTACAACAGAATTAATTCTTGTTAACCTTGATGGTGCACCTGCAGACGTTCCGTTTACATGTACAAAATAGTTTCCTACTATTACATCAGCAACTTCTGGTGTTACAGCTATATCAGCGTTTATTAAAATTTGGTTAGGCAATAAAGTTGGTTCATTTAATGAATCACCTATAATGTCAATTCCTAAGTTAAGAGCGCCTTTTAAAGTTTGTACACCTAAATCAGCAGCTGGTAACAAAGTAGTACCATCAGATTTTACAAAAAATCCAGTACCATCTAAAGTAAATTGACTATGTGGTGTTATATTTGCATAACTATCTTCAGTGTAAGGTGTAATTCTAACAGCTGGCATAAAATAATCAGGATCTGATATTGCAATTGTATTTACTGTAGTTGTTGGTCCGCCTGTATGAATAAATCCATAATTGATAGCGTTCATTACTAAATATGAAGTATAGTCTTGTCCATTTATTCTATAAACTGCTTCATCACCATCAGTTAATACACCGCTTGCAAATTGAGTTTGAACAGATGATCCATAAGAACCTATAATTCCACTTGTTGGTGTAGCTAATGAAAATTCATCAGATACAAAATTAAAGTCTGCTTCATTAATATAAGTATAACTCGCAGCAGCACCTGTTGGCCAATCACCTAACACAGTTAATCCTGCATCTGATAATAATATAGTTACAGTATTACCTATTACTTGTACCGATATTACTGGTACATATTCTCCAGTTACAGGATTAAGTAAAAATGATCCTACTACTGTTGCAGTGTTTGCAGTCATAGTACTGAATGCAGTCCATATAGCATCTTTAACGGCATTTGTGTTTGATATTTGTATTTGTATATCATTTCCACTAGTTGGAACTTCTGTAGTAATTGTACTTGTAGAATTTATAACTACCGTACCAGCTTCAAACGTTCTTGGAAAAGATAAATCAGAAACTATCGATCCACTATAAGATAAAAAGTTAACATCATCCTGGCTACCGAATGCAGTAGCTGCTTCAAGATTATGTCCTACCATATCAATTCCACCAGGAACTCCATCTATTAACGTATCACCGTCAAATAAGTTTTCATTTACAGTAACAAATAATCCAGTAGATGCAGTATCAGCATTAACTAATTTTTCTACGAAAAGATTGTTACCTAATAAATCTACAAAGTCAGGAAGTAAACAAGCAGTATATGTTGCTCTTAGGTTAACTTCAGTTTCATTAAAGAATTCTTGTAATTTAGTATCAGTATTATCAGAAGAAAAAACCTTTCTTTTTAATCCTTGTGTTGAATCAAAATATTGTTGGAAAGTTGGATCTGCTGCAAACCTTTCATAAGGAGTAACAGAACTAAAGTCTCCACCAAAGTTTCCTTCTAATACAAAAACATCTACAAAAAAGTCAGATATTAAACTATCTTTATCTAAATAACCTGGTACATTAGCTGCACCATACCATTCCTCTACCGTTACGGCATATTGTAAAACATTTGTTGGTGCAGATTTTTTAACTATTACTGAAATAGGATTCTGTCCTAAATTAGTAACATCTAATAAATCATTAACTGTTGTTGAGCTTAATGTATCTTGATCAGCTCCAACGTTAGTTAAAAAATCATCAGTTGATGGAAACCAAAACTTATCTCTGTTATAAAATTTTTGGTATTCATAATCTACCCCTGCATTTGCTTGAGTTTCTGGTGTTGCTGCTGTTGCAAATCTAACAGCATTAACTTTGTCATTTTTATCTAAGTTAAGTAAATTTAAAGCAAGAATAGGTCCTCTTTCCAATGCTGCTAAACAACTTCTGTGGAAAAAAGAATCTTTTCTTTCTAAGTTTCTGTCGATATCTCCGTACACTTGCTTAAAAAAAGCAGTATCAGGAATAAATACAGGTGTATTGAATGGGCCTGTCTTAGAAAAACCGACTACCAGTCGTGTTTGATTAGCAGGAATACTTACTACTTGACTTTTGTCAAATTCGAAACGATATGTACCTGCAGCTTTAAGAGAAGCGATTTTTGGATCTAGTGCCATCTTGTATTATATTTTTTTTGTTTATTAGTTTTTTTATATATCTACCAAGTATCTACTTTTTATACTAAGTCATAGATATCAAAATTTAGATTACCACCTTTAGAATCTTTTTCTAAAATTTCTTCTATTTGATTTTGTATAGAAGGATCTGTTACATCATATATTTCTTCGACAAAATCAGAAAAATCTAAAGTAGTAAAGAATTCAGAACTATTTATACAAGTCATAATTAAATCATCATTACCTAATTGACCTGCATATGATCCATTAGGAAGTTTACCAAACGTAGAAGATTCTTTAACAGTATCTCTATCAAAAATTTGAATTTTATTTTGAGAAATATATTTTTTAAAATTTTGACAAAAGATAGGTTTATTATCTTTCTTTACTTTAAGACCAAATGATTTTGTTTTTGCATCAACCCTATGTTTAAATTTAACAACACTTTCTTCATCAAAATCATTCCTCTGAGGAAATACAGTTTCCATTCTTTTTATTAATTCTCCACCGAACATATTCCATTCTATAATAAGTTTTACATTTTCGGAATAAAATAAATCAAATGCTAAAATGTAAAGTGTTTTTGCAAATTCTTCAATAGTATGCTCATTACTTCTAAATCTTGCAACTTGCCTAATTCCAAAAAAGTCAACAAAGCTACCGGGTGTTGTTACGGATTTCCAATCACTCTTATCTAGCATCTTTACTTGAAATATATTAATAACTGAATAATCTCCACCGGTACCTTCTGCAATATCTACAGAAAATACCCAGTAGTTATAATCTTCTTCTATTTCATCTAAATTAAATCCAGGTTGCCATAGCATACCAGTGTAATCAATTTCAGCATCATCAAATTCTGGTATTTCTTGGTGCTCAAATTCTACTTGATTTTCTGTAAGTTTTTTTAAGCTTGAAGGATTTAATAATAATGAAGATCCTGCTATAAATTGATTTCCATATTGCCTATTGAATGCTTCATCACTACCTAAGTTAGCAACCTCTTGTCTCATCCACGCGTCATCTCTTCCTGGAACATCCCACCAATCAACTCGGAATGGTATATATTCACTTAATCCTTTATCAGCGGCAGTATATATGTCATAGAACTTATTGAATCCATTGGGTGTGCTAGTTATTATAACTTTAGAATTAGCAGAAGCTGATACTGTTGGATAAACATTTTCATAAAAAGTATTTACAAAGTTTGCAGGTATATGAGCAAACTCATCCATAAATAATAAATGAATAGTAAATCCAATTGCTGCTTTCTTTGTAGTAGTCTGACCTATTATTCTACATCCGTTATCAAACTTTGAATTAAATACATCCCATTTAAGAGTACCGGGCTTAATAAAGAAGGGTAGATGTTCTAATATAGTTTTACCTTTATCAATGATTTCTCTTGTTGTAGCACCCTTATTTGAAAGTATTAGAGAATTTTTGTCAAAATTAAATACAGAATACCATGCAATAAAGATTGAAGAACATATTGTTTTACCAACTTGCCTACTTGCTAAACAAATATTAAATCTCTCTGCTTGAAATTGCCTTAACATTTCTTCTTGATAAGGTCTTAAATTAATTGTCTGCAAACCTTCATCAGTCATTACAGTACAATAAGTATTAGCAAAGTATACAATATCTTTTGCACACTTTTTAATTTCTCTTATTTCCTCATCAGAATAACTAAATACAATATTACCTTTTCTTAAATTAGGATTACCTTCATAAAAAGGAGTTGATTTTGGTTTATACCCCTCATCAATAGCCAGCATTAATTGTTCCACTTTCTTAGAAGTCCATGAAAATTGTTCTTGGCCTTTAGATATCTTTAATTCAAAGCCTGCTGATTCTGCTTGTGGTTTAGCCATTGTCTTATGTTAGAATAGCAATAAGATCTGTGATATGAATTAGTTCATGTTCAACATTATCTAATCTCACCATAGTTCCCTTGCCCATATTTTTTAATACAACATCACCTTCTTTTAAATCTTTATTGTCACCTGGATTAATAATCTTTACTTTACGATTATATTTTTCAGTTGACATAATAATACCACTGGCTGTTGTTCTCTCTTGCTGCTCAATTTCTTGAACTAACAAATAATTATTTTTCATCTGCATCAACATCTTCTATATCTTCTTCTTTAATTGTGTCTTGTAAAGCTCTCATTAAATCTTTTGTCCCTCGAGATTTAATACCACTTTGTTTATTGGATGATGACGAACTTTCGGTGTTATGGTAAACGTCTACGTCACGTGATATCTTTTTGGCATTTTCCTCGATTGCCACCATATACATTGTTTGGCTTTTAATAATATCTAATAAAGTTCTTTGCAAATCGCTAAGTACCTCAAACATTCTTGGTGATACATCACCTTCATGTATAGTTTCCATTAATAAGGTAATAGCAGTTTCACTATTTTGCATTTGTCTTATTAGCATAGATAACGCAGATTCGTCTAACTGTGCTTTAGCCCTGATGTATTCATGCTCTGCAATAATTTCTTCACTTAAATAAAAAGTTAACAAACTATTCATTACCTTTTCGGCTTTGTTTTTAGCTCTAACTAATTGTGCGCCCTGTCCGCTATCAGAACTAACAGGTTGTAATTCTACTTGATTTTCACCTAAGCCTTCTACTTCATCTGGTAAATCATTTAAGAGATCTCCTAGGCTATCACGAAATTTTCCTTTCGACGAGTCTTTCATTTATATCTAAATTTATAATATATATTCCAAGTTACCTTGGGTTAGTAACAGTTGGCAGTAGTAATTCAGGTGAAGCATTATCTAATAATAAAGCTAGGTGTGAATCTTTAACTACATATTGACTTAAAATTAATTCTTGTAATTCTTCTTCTATAGGTTCACTCCATATTCTTATATTAGTTAAATCAGTTTGACACCCCAATAGTTTCCATGCATAACCTTCAGGTATGCTAATTGCAGGAATTGTTTGTGTATTAGTATATATGTTTTTTAAATCAGCAGTTCTATCTGGATTTAATGCCCCTGTTAATTCTACAGTATTATATAAAAATAATGATAATTGTTTGGCTAGGTTATTTAAATTAATTGTTGCAGCATACCACTCACCCTTTGTAAGTACTACTGAACTCTTTGATAAATCATACTTGTAATAAGTATCATTAAATTTAATTATAAACCAGTTTGCAGTATAAGTTAATTGAACAAAACTTAATGTTGGTACAACATCAGTATCATATGAAATAAATGTATTACTTACTTCCTTATTAAATTTTGCATTATTAGTTATAGTTCCATCAATATAATCAACATCTAATGTAATTGTGTTTGTGGCAAAGTCAACTGTCTTAATCGGTTGTATTCCATTATATGAAGAAGTTCCTCTTATTGAGATCCAGTCACCAGACTTTAATGTTAATGCACCCTGTGGGCCTGTTGTAGTTATCATAGCCTCACC
>Ga0307984_1001136_pt1 | contig 11260 bp, 18 predicted proteins | sample EllFjometageno78_FD_203169 | JGI IMG/M metagenome (GOLD analysis project Ga0307984, IMG submission 203169) | Marine microbial communities from Ellis Fjord, Antarctic Ocean - #78 | ecosystem: Environmental > Aquatic > Marine > Unclassified | place: Southern Ocean | collected 2014-10-09 | reverse complement strand
CAACCACCTTGGAGCTCCAAACATATTCATCTCTCCACTCTCTTGAAGTGCATCCAATTCGGGAAACCATTCTGCTGGTTCGAAAGGAATTTGATTTTGATTCATACCCTCAAACATTTTAGTAACCACTGGTCATGTCTGAATAAGTCATTTCTAAATTCAGTTCTTCCTGTACTGACGAGGGTGCCATGTCTTGTGCATTGGTCGTACCATATGTCATAAGGTTGATGACATCATCTGCCGTTAATTTTCCGTCTGTTTGTTCTGCAATCAGCTTTGCATTTTCATAGTCCATCATAATGATTCTATCTCCTTTAATATTTCTTCTATTTGGTTATCAGTTTGATGACCGATAACATCCTGCGTAATTGGAGTGTGGTAACATATTGCACCTCCTCCATCTAACACTGCAAGTTCCCATAGACCTTTCTTACCACCGTAAGACCCGTCATGACATATTACACTTGCACCATAACCATTCTCAAAAGTATACACTTTCTGAACACCATTGTTATAGTCGTTAATCTCATTTGGTTTATACATAACTTCTCTCTCCATTATGATTGTCACCGTTTCTATTAAAGTTGTCAACAATCATGTCAACAACCTCTGTTGCATTGTAGGAAGTTCCACCCACATGCCAACTGTATTCATTCGTTGGAATATAACCATCTTTCCAATTGTAAACTGTAACTGTCTCATAGTTCCAATCGTCATAGTCAATTTCATTGATGTTTTGTGCATCGTACCATTTCGAATCTATGACCCACTCACAATTGACTTTTTCATAAGGGTCAGCATTCGTGTACGTTGGTGGGCCCAACACTTGACACAACCTGTTATAGGTTGTCGTCTTATATCCCTGTAGTGAAGTTCCACCCGATGTCATATCGGGAGAACACACTTCGTAATCTTTAATTATCATATTATGCTACCTCTGTTTCTAAATTTTTGAACCACTCACCAAGGGATTTTTCACCCACAACTTTGGTTCCATCTACCATGACGTACTCGACATGATATGACTGGATTTGTTTCATGGTCTGAAACTCTTCAGCCACGTTGACATCTTTGCCGTATGTCCAAACTTGAACCTTAGAAAGAATTTCACTTTTCATGTAACCCATGTCACCATTCTCAGTGACTTTCTTAGAAGTCCACTGACCATTCTCATTCTTCTCAAGAATGTAAGGAGACTCCCACTCTTCAATGTGGTCTGACAAATTCTCTTCGTCAATCAGTTCCCAATCAAGGACATATTCCATTGACGCAGGATTCTCATAAGAGTGAATGAATGCAGTCTCGTTAACAAGTCCTTCAAGGTACTCTGTATTGATGAAATCAATATCAGTAACAAGATAGGATGAACCACCCTTAAACTTCCAATATGGTTCTGAAACACCATGTTCATAATCTTCATTATGAGCTGCATAGTTTTCTTTGTATTGGGTTTGGATGATTAGGTTTAACATTACGCTGCCTCCAACATTGAGTAAGGAACATTGACTTTTGAAAGTCCTCTTCCTTGCCAGTTCATTTCAACAACTGCTTTCTTGGTATTCATTTTCAGAATCTTGGCAGGAGTAGACTTAGTCTTTTGAACCACCATCACTTTCTGACCAACTGAAAAAGTTGCAGTTGCAGATACCGATTTTATTTGATTTGCATAGTGAACAATCTGACTCAATTCATCTTGACTCATTGTTAACATTGCTTTTTTTATAGTTTGAACATTCATATTTTTATCCTTTGATTTTTCATTATATACATAGTATACCAAAAAGTGAGGGTCATTGTCAACCCTTAGATTAAGTAACCTGGCCCGTGCATGTTACCCTGTGCAGAATAACCGTCAAGGAGATTACCCCTTGATGCATTCAAAGCTGGAGTGTTCCAACCTGCTGACATTAAAACATCACCTTCTTTGAAGGTAACCTCTTTAGTAACGATACCATTCACTCTTTCCATCTTACGGACTTTAGTGAACTCACTGATATTGATGAAACCCCAAACAGACCTTTGATTTCCATTAGAGATTATTTTGATATATTTCTTGCCGACTGAATAGTCGTAGTAGTCATTTGCAGTATGTTTGTAAGCTGCATGTAGAGTATCCGTCAATTCCGTACATAAGTTCTGAACCAACTCTAATAGGTTCTGTTCTGAGTTGACTTCTTCAACTAGTTGTGATAATTTCATATTTGTTTCCTCTTGATTTTTCATTATATACATAGTATAACAAAAAGTGAGGGTCACTGTCAAGTTTAATTGGTACACCCTAGTGGATTCGAACCACTGACCTACTGCTTAGAAGGCAGTTGCTCTATCCAACTGAGCTAAGGGTGCATTTCCAATTAATTTATTAAAATCATTACTAGGGTTGTTAAAACCATCCCTATCAATCCAAAGATAATCATTTGATTGTTATCCATATTTTTCTCCTATAACTTGTCTTTCATTTCTAGGTACTGTCTAACTGCAGATTTCTCAATCTCTGATAAACTTTCAATACCTTTAAACCTTGTCCAAGTAGTTCCATAAGTCACAAACTTGTTACCTGCCGTAACAGCTGCATTCCATAGAGTCAAGGATTTCTCATCGTCATTGGGGAACAGTTTGTTCTGTTCACATAATGTTATTAGTTCTCTTCCTAGTTGTACGTATGTCTTCTCAATCTTATTCATTGTATTCCTTATGGTTATTATTTAATAGAGTCTAGTATACTAAAAAGTAGTGGTCATAGTCAACCACTTTTATTTAATAATTTGAATTCTTCACACTTTACACATTTACCACAATGGGTATAGTATACACAACTTTGCACTAAGTGTTTTATGTCGTCTCTTATATAATCCCATTGTTGTTTTTTTGTCCAACCAATTAATGGTGCTGATATTGTTTGTTTGTTTCTCCAATCAATATGTGTGTTATAACTTCCATCAAAGTTTTTCGATTCTGCATCATGATACCCATCTACCTTTCTAGGAATGTTTTGTAATGCTTCAAATACATTTTGAACTTGATACTTTGTGGGGTCAACTATAGAACAGTCTCCTACTCCATCATTGAACTCTAACATACCACTGTTAGCCCCCCAATAAAAGTTTTTGACTTTTGATAATCTTAACGATGCATTACACATTGCTAATAACCAATGTCTTGTAGAATAAAAGTATTGGTCAATATCACGATAACCATAATCTTGATGAGTGTGTATTGTTAATTGCACATCAAGGAGTTTACATATCTCTTCTAAATGATTAGGAATTATACATGCTTGAAGTTTATCCCTTTTCATAGGATAATGACTATAGATTGCGACCACGTTTAATTCATGGTCGCAGAGATATTGTAACAGTGCTGTAGATTCTACTCCACCCGAGAATGATACAACACAATCTATCGGTTTTGCTAAATGCAATTAAACAACCATTGATGGTAGATTCATTGCGTCCTCAAGATTTACACTTGATACTACACCATTAACATCCACTCTTTGAAGAAGTTCTGATGACTCTGATGAGTGTTGTGACCAGTAACCTAAGATTACTACATTGTCTATGTATGATTGTTTGATACCCACTTTTTTAAATCCAGCTATTGCACTTGCAGCTGACGATAGTATTGTCGTATCATGTGCGGCATCTTTCCTACTCTCATTTAACTTTTTTAGTGATATAGCAAAATCGGAAGTATTTACCTTTATAATGATATATAATGTATTATCAGTCTTAGCAAATTTAACGATGTTGTCATATAGATACCTATCAATCATACCCTTTTCTACAGTTATGATATCGGTTCTCTTGTCTGTACCTAGAGCAGCTGCTTGTTTTAAAGACTCTCCATCAGATGTCATGGTTTTAAACATTCCTCGAATCTGACTTCCTTCACTCAATTTTATTTGTACATTTTTTAGAACTGTTTTTAATGCAGTTGAGGTAATAGGTTCTTTGTATGATTTAATGAATTCATAACATTTCTTTCTATCAAATGTACCTTTCTTTGGATTGAACATATCAGTTAATTGTTCATCTCTACAAACCATCTCATAGACCAATGCAGTCACTTCTTTAGTTTTCATTGAAGTTTGATGTGGATGGTTGTTACTGTTAGACGAAATCATCTTATAGATTGCAAAATCTTCTGTGTTTAATATATCTAATTCTATAACATCAACGATATCATACTTCCATCCAAGTTTCTCTTTGGCTGCAAATCTATTGTCACCAATTGCTAACACATCTTTCATTGTTACTGGATTAGTTACCACCATAGGACATGGTGAACTATATAAAAATGTACCACCTTCTCCGAGATGCTCTTGCAATATTTTTACATCTTGTTGGCCAGACGAATATGCTTTGGTTTGTAAATCTTTTACTGCAGCTGAACTGATATTGTCAATCTCTTTTAACTGTCTTCCACGATATTTACTTAGGATATCATAATCTTTATTAACTTGTCCTGTTTTTATTGCACCAGTTAGTACCTTCAGAAGAAACTTTTTGGTCTTTTCTTCAGAATACTCGTATAGACTTCTTGATAAGTCTAGTTGGTAATGTGGGTTGTTGATGAATGTCGTTTGTTGTTGAAACGGTACGACTTTTTTAAAAGCGTTTTTTGTTGCTCTCATGGGTTTTTCCTCTTTTTAAATACTCGGAACATTGACAATTAAGTCGTTCTTTGTATCGACTCACCATGGTATCTTTCGAAATAGGTTTGTCTGTTTTAAAGCTAAAGGAGTAAATCTCCTTTAATCATTATAAGTATTTAGTATAACAGAAAGTCCATGTTCTGTCTAGAGGTTTTTTTGAATTTCGTTAAGTTCTTCTAGTTTCTTTTGAATGATGGAAACTCTATTGGGCCAGTAGATGTATTCCTTATCTGAATCTTTTGCAAGGTTCTCAAGTAATGGTCTAATGAAGTTGTCAAGGTTCTTGATTACTTCTACTGCAGAAGTAGTCTTTGCAACTATCTTAGTATCCACAGATGCAAGTTCATCTGCATCCATAGCTGTAAATCCGAAATCGTTATATTCTGTCATATTAGTATTTATAGTGTGTCTGTGTGGAGATGATAATAAACTTCATTGAGAGTTGTCTTATCAGATTGCACATCTTGGTAGTTTGCATGTGCCTGTACAGTAACCTCGGGTATCTCAATACTAGGATAACTTGTAATCAACATATAAATCATACCACTAACATCTTGCCAGTTAAGACTAGGTAAGTCTTCGTTATTAAGGAGTCCTAGATTGAGTGTAGTGAGTTTATATTGTTTCTCTGAGTTGTATGTCAAGTTATTACTTAAGTGGTTTAGAGAGGACTTCTGAGACGCATAGAGGTGTCCCTTAGATATGTTTGGTTGTGATGCACGGGATGAAAAGTTTATGATATACTTCGTACTATCATTTTTCCATGCACGATGAGCTATCTCTAAGATTTTAGTTTGGTCAAAGTCTTGATGTGCAAAGTTAATTAACACATCCACTTCATTAGGATTCGTTGTATCGAACCCGTACCAATTAGTATCATTCATTATGATATCTTCTATTCGTGGTGTCGACACTTTAATAGTGTCACCTTGATATGGTGATGCCTCTAGTGTGTCTTTGATGTTCTTTGCAAGACCACTACTTCCTGTTATTGCTACTCTCATAATATTCCTTGACAATGTCAAATGATTGTTTGCCGAATAGACTTCCATCGACACTACACTTGTTACAGGGGGACATACTTCTGTCACCCTTCATTAATTTCTTTCTAATCTTATTCATAGGTTTACTGAACCACACATCGTGTAATGAAGTGTGCATCAAGTTACCTACGACATGTTCTCTTCCCCAGTCGTTACTACAGAACAACACATCTCCGTTCCAGTCCACAAACATTTTGTAGAAGGGGTAGTGACACACTTTACCTTTTAGGTTCTCTATGGTGTCGTCTTCTATTCCGACCCAATCCATAACTCCACTACGATTGTTTAATATCAATCCATGTGTTTCAAAATCACCCCAGTGCATTCTGTATCTGTATTTACTTTCGGGAATCGTTTTCATTATTTCATCGAAGTGTTCAATCTGTTCGATACCATCGTATAGATTAATGTACAACATGTCTAGTCCACTGAACTCAAACAAATACTCTGCATACTCTCGTGTGAGCTTGTCACCATTCGTGTTACACTCTAGTGTTGCATAAGGAACTGTATATCTAAATGCATGAACGATTTCTTTGAATCTTGGGTTAAGTAGATTCTCTCCGTAACCACTTAGTGATATCTTACCTCTGAATCCATTGGAGTGTAATTCCCTTCCAATAAGTTCTGCACCCTTGGTGGTCATGTGTAAGTTTCTGTTTCCGAATACTTTGGGGTCTGCTCTAGGACAAAAATGACATGTCCTGTTACATAACTCTGTAGTGTTAACTTCGACTGTAAGAATAGAACTGAGTTCGTTCAGTTCTGCCATGTCCTGTCTACCCCAATGGTTCTTTTCCTGTTGTCTACGATGTTCTAGGAAGTCGTACTGGTCAACTGCAGTGATTGGTATGTTACGAGACATGACAAGTCACATGACGTTCTACGTCTTCTGTTTCATGCACATAAGTGTAAGTGATATTATCACCCACGTTAAAACCTTCTGCAAAGTATTTGGGTATACTAAAAAATTGTGAGTCGTTGACTTCATCAAACATACATGACCTTGGGTCACCATCTTCTTTGAATAAGAATGGTGCAATGTTAATGTGGGGTTGTATGTCTTGTTCTAAGACACTGAACACTAGAGTGTTATTCTTAAAGTATAAACCAACTCTATCTACGTCAAACTCTGTTCCGAGTTTTCTTGAATATTCTTTTGGGAAATCAAAACGAAAGACATCATCCGTGATGTCCTTCAATCTATCTTCATGTCTATAACTAACTTCTGTTGTTTTGAGTTCTCTAACAATAGATGGTTTAGAAGTAGCCACCGTCCCGTACATCATCTTTGTCATTGTTAGTCTCGTCTTCTGAACTTACAAACTCACCACTATCTTGTAGTTGTTGAATGAAGGCTTCGGTTTCATTTTCAAATTTGTCAATCATTTGACCTTTACTTATTGATGCTGGAATATCAAAGTTAAACATTTCTGCTTGTGCAAGAATATCTGTCTTAGACATCGATTCTAAATCTGCTCTATCGGGGATAGTTACTTCTTCAGTTTCCTCTTCGAATGATGCATTGAATTGTTCTGCATCGATATCATCTTGAACTTGTTGGTCAATCCTTGATTGTGCAGCTGCAAGTAATTCTTCTTCACTATCGTAAGTTGGAATTTGTTTTGCAGTAGACTCTACTTCAGTAACCGTGTCATTGTTATCTTCTGCCCAGGCAGCAAATGATTGTTTTGCAGTTTCAACTTGTTCGTTGAAAACATCACTCTCTGAGATTGGTGCATCAATTGTTTTAGGTTCAGACAATACTGCTTTGATGTTAGGTGCATTTCCACCTGTAACAACTGGTGCAGATGTTTGTACTTTAGCAGGTGTTGGTTCACGTTCAGTCATTCCTGCTGATTGAGTTTCAAAGGTAGGAGTTGGGTCGGTATAAGTTCCGTCTAACTCTTCTTCTACTTTATCTACTTCATCAAAGAATGAGTCTAAGTCTTCACCTTCTGCAATGATTGGTGCATCGGTTAATTCTCTTCGGGGACTCGTATCTTCATAATCGTGATGAAGGTAATTATCACTGTCTTCATCTGTAATGTCTTCAGTAACAACTGTAGGTGCAGCTTCTAAATCTGCAACACTAGGTTCATGTGTTAATGCAACGTCTTCAGGCCCTTGTAATACTTTCTCTCTGAGAGAGTGTGTTGCAACTGGGGATGGAACTACTGTATGTGATTGAGGAGTGTCTAAAGGAATAGGTCTTGTAGAGTCAACTGGTGTTTCGGGAGCAGGGTTCATTGCTCGTGCTAATCCAGCATTACCTGTTCGATTTGGTTTTGATGCTAATGGAGTTTGTTCTCTAACAATAGAGTCTACTTGTGCTTGTTCGGTTGCTGTCAATGGTGCAACAGATGTCATTCCATTTGCAAGTCCAACGACACCATCACCGTTTAAATCCATAGAGATACCATGAGATAGAAGTACTGCTTCCATCTTAGCTAAACTCATTTCAGCTTCTTTACGTCTTTGTCTTTCTTGGGATACTACTGCAACTCTGTCTGCTTCAAGTTGTGCTTGTTGTTGCATCTTTAGTTGTTGGTCTTCTTGCATCAACTGTTGCATTCTATTGTTTGCATTATTTACTTGAATTTGATAATCTGCAAGACCTTTACTAATGTCATCTCTGACACTCATGTATGCTTCAATCTCAGCAGGTTTAACTACACCCGTTTTGAACGACTGCTCTAACATTGCATTGATTACATTTGCTACTGCTGGTTTAACAGGAACAGTATAGTTTGCTATACGTTCTTGTACCAACTCCAGTTCTGATTTGACTGGGGGTGTTTGTGAGACTGAAAACTCACCATTCACATCATTTTCCATTTTTAACTCCATGGAGCAGAACACGACTATATTAAAACTTGTTAGAACTAAATTGTAAAGTTCCCTTTAAAATATGTATAGTCTCTGTCTACTGATTATATTTATATTATTTAATGTCTTCAGGGAAGGTTTTTTGTGCAATTTCTTTTGTAAGATACTTAAAAGGCCACACTCCATCTTTCACTAAGTCCAATAGTTTTGCTTCCATTGCTGGAATTCCTTCTAACAAACCAATCCACATATGTTCTCTTTTGGACATAGGGATTTGTTCTGTTACGAAATACTTGAACAGTTTATGTTCAAATCTCAAACTTGTATGTGCAAGGTCGGATGCTGGTGCATCGTTCATACCATAAGGTGTTGTTCCTTCTGGCAGGGTACTATTAATGTTGTCATTGAATACCCACATAAGAAGTGGTTTTATTGCACCATTTCTTTGTGCAAAGACTTTTAATCCTTGTACTGCAAGGGTAGTGTCTTCTTTTGCAACTATCTCTGCTTGACATAATATCTCATATGCATCTGCATTATTTTGTAGTACTACTCTTTCTGATACCAAGTCTAACTTGGGTTTGTTGGGAGCTCCTTTCGGTCTTCCTCTTCCTTTCTTTTCTGTTGTCATAATGTAAAATCCTCTACATGATTTAGTAACTCTGTTAACCTATGTGTTCTAAGATAGTCAAATACTTTGCCTTTTACAACTTCGGTATTATCATATGCTTCTATTATATCTTCCTCAACATGAGGTGGAATAAACTCAAGGTCAATTAGAGTTTGGTTTCTTAAATAGTTCCTATAGTATTTATCGTCCTTTTCAATCGTGATTCTAAGATACTTATCAACTACTGGTTTTCTTAATGGTGTCTGTCTTATCCCTAGGTCGAAACAATCATCACTTGATAGAATGTTTGGAACACCATCAGACTTATCTCCCCTTAATATATGTTCTTCTAAAAAGGTTTGTGGGTCATCACACTTAATCATTTTATTTAAATTAGGAGACCACTGTTTAACACTAGGGTATTTATGTAGTTGTTGGAAGTCCTTATCACCACTCACAATTAATAGTTTTTCGTGAGGTGCATACTTCTTAACTAGGATTGCAATGATATCGTCTGCTTCACAATTGTCTACGTACATATATCGGTACGGGAAGTTTTCTTTAATCTCTTGTTTAACTTTATTAAGAGTTGCAAATATATTACCCCAATCTAAATCGGAAGCTTCACGAGTCTTCTTTCTATTTGCTTTGTATAAAGGGTAGAAATCTTTTCTCCAAGGATGTGATGCATCAGTACAAAGAACAATCTCTCCATACTCCTCTTGGTATTTCTTTTGGTAATTACGAACTGAATTCAAAATCATGTGTCTACACATGTCTTCTGAAATCTCACCACCATTCATTTTTAATTGTGCCATCATCCCTGCGATGATTGTTTGTGTAAAATCTATTAGTATCATGTAACCACTTTTATTAATAATGTATTTTTGGTAATTCTATTGTTTCCTTGTTTCTCTTTAGAACGAGGTATCTCATCCATAAAACCTTTTGCAATAATATTACCACCTGTATACAGTCTATCAAATAACTTGGTATCTGTCAAGGTCTTTTCTATACATATATCATAATCAATAATATCACTTCCTCTAACTTTAAGTCCACCATAAGATGTGAAACATGTCATCTTCTTACTTGAAGTGTTCCAAGTGAATAACATCTTTGCACGAATAATACTTTCGGGGTCTATTGATTTGTATTTTTCCCATTGAGTGCAGTAAGGTAATTTACTTACTAACTGTTTAGGGGTTTTAGGTTTGGGTGTTTTCTTTACAGGTTTATATTCGTCAACATATTTCTCAATATCTTTTTCAATACTTTCCAACCATTTAATAAAACGTTTCTTAACTGTTGGGGTCATGAACGAATAAGCTTCAGTTAATTGTTCACACTTCTCTTCATTCTTGACTTCTGCAATTTGGTCTTTGAGTTGTCCTTTTAAAAATGATACAACCTTTCCACTATATTCGAGTTGTTTCAAATATTCATACATAGAGAAATTCGATTTACCATTGTCAATAAAATTATCAATTTGATAATCAACTTCACCAAAGGCTGAGAGTGCTTTATTTCTCATTCGTTCTTGTATCATATTCATAATATTTTCTTAGTAAGGTTCCCACCATGGTCGACCACCTGTAGTTCAAGTGGGGTTAATGCCTTCTTATGTAGTGCAACGAAGTGTTCAGCATCAACCAGTACTAGTGGTTTACTTCTATTTCTCTTAATTACAACTAGGGGTTCATAACCTTTACAATTGGTTGAAGCTTGTTCGTATGCTTTCGCCTCTTGTAGTTCTCTAAATCCCTTCATCATTCTTTCAATCCTTTAACATGAGTTCTATGTATCTTACAGTTGATGATTCCATTAAAATAATCATCGGACAAAAGGACTTCTCTGCTGAACTGTTCCTTTGCCTCTAGATATCCCATCTCCCCACGATTGTTACACAAGTGTAGAATCTCTCGTTTGAATGCTATAGAGCCTTGTTCCTTTACGAGTAGTTTTACTTCTTCACTTGACCCATAGTAAGTCATCCAATCGGACTCTTTTATTACCTTGCGTTTTCGGGTCTTTCCCTTAAGTGGGGGAAGTGTACGTTTCGACTGAAACAGTTTCTTGCCCAAGTACTTCTTACCATTGTGCAACTGTGTTATGACATAT
>Ga0307984_1001135_pt1 | contig 11267 bp, 19 predicted proteins | sample EllFjometageno78_FD_203169 | JGI IMG/M metagenome (GOLD analysis project Ga0307984, IMG submission 203169) | Marine microbial communities from Ellis Fjord, Antarctic Ocean - #78 | ecosystem: Environmental > Aquatic > Marine > Unclassified | place: Southern Ocean | collected 2014-10-09 | reverse complement strand
AATGCCACAACAACAACAGCCCCAGCAGCGACTATTCCTGATGGCAGTATTTCTACGGTTAAAATTGCAGACGATGCAATCACCAACAGACTGATTGCTACTGATGCCGTAAATTCTGATTCTATTGCTGCAAACTCTGTAACAGCGGTTGAGATAGTTGCTGGCACTATTACGGCTACAGAGATAGCCGCCAACACTATTACGGCTAATAAAATAGCAGCTAACACTATCACGGCTTCACAGGTTGCGGCCAATACTTTGACAGCAGCGCAAATACAGGCATCTAGTATCACCGTAGATAAGCTATCGGGTGACGTATCAGAGCTATACCCGACAAGTTTTTATGCAAACCATACGATTACAACATCAACAACATTTGTTCAGCAGTTTCACTTACCTGCTCCATCTTTGGGAATAGTAAAGCGACAGCGCCTTGATTTTGATTTTGATTTTACTTTTGCGAACGCAGGAGGCGCTAACTTAAAATTTGATCTTGAATTTATTATGCAGGTCAAAAGTAAATCTGCAACTGGAACAGCAGTTTCAACCGTTACGTTGTCGGGTGGCGCACCAGCCTATAATCAGTGGATGTATATGACAGGCAACCAATTGGCTAAATTAGACAATAATGGTGGGGTTGCTAATAACAGTGCTGGCAGTGGTACAACTGGCACGATTAATTCTGTTTTCTTTGAGGCAAGCCTCAATCGGACATATGTAATGGTATCTTCAGCCAGTGCCGCATTTTCTACTGGTGATACAATGTATTTTAGTCCTAGCAAGTTTTTATCTGTTGGTACTTACTTTTCGCCTGAAAATACTCAAGCGGTTCAGATATACATACCGCCTAGCGTAACGGTCACTCATAGGCTTTCTTTTTCTGAGACATTTGGCGAGTCATCAACTGTTACAGAATTTAGGCCGTCAATGCGCGAAACAAGCAGCATTGCTAACGTAACCGCCAAGCTCCAGAAGTGGAGTGGCACAATGGAGAATGTATCGTGATTGAGGTTGGGTATACGACTAATGATGGAACAGATACAATAGCTGAAACAGTAGCTGATGCTCCTTTAGCTAACGCGACTATCTCTGCGCTTAGAGAAGAGTTAAAATCACGCACTGATATATATACTTTCTTTCTTCAGACCAGCTATGACGGTGTGCAGCGATACGCTTACCTTGACCCTTTAGAGGCTTAACATGATTTTTAATTTAGTAGCTCAAGACACAGCCCCACAGGTAAAGGCTACCATTACGCGAGAAGATGACGGTGCTGCTGTTGACCTGACGGCTGGTGGTACGGCTGTTGTAAAATTAAAGTTTCGCAAAAAAGGCACGACTTCAATACTTTTTACGCTAACTGGATTGAACACACCTAGTACTAATTACGCTAAAGGTATTGTTTTGTTTAATTTTGGCGGTAATGATTTAAAGATTGCGGCTGGCTTTTACGAAGGCGAGATCGAAATTACTTATGCTAATAGTTCGGTGGAAACTATATACGAGCTAGTTAACTTCCAGCTACGGGCTGACTTCTGATATGGCTAACGGCAAGTTTAGTCTGGTTAAAAGCGTTGCGTCAGTTGCTTTAAAAAGAGCGATAGCCTTTGTTGAGGTCGGTTATTTCATAATAGCCCAGCTTTTCTTAAAGACATTTGCAGATTCATCAACATTAACGGATACAATAAGCCGATTATTTGGTTCTATTAAATCAGATACAGCGGGGACTTCTGATGACTTAGAATTTAGCAATCAAAAGGCATTATCAGATTCTGGTCTGACAGCAGAGCAGTTAATAATTCAAGCGCTGAAAGATTTACAAGACGCTGGCAGTCTTATTGATGTCCCAACATTTGCATCTGCTTTGGCTAAAGCTGACTCATCCGCTCTTAGTGACCTTGCTAGTCTTCAGTTTAATACTGAGTTTGCAGATTCTTCAGCCATCACTGATGTAATAGATGTGCTGCTTTTCTTTGGCGTAATCTTATCTGACTCAGCAGGTTTATCGGATTCTGAAACGTATGCATTTAACAAGGGCATAACTGAAAGCCCTAGTGCGGTTGATGCGTTGCTGTTTGTGCTTAATTTTGTGAGAGACTTGCAAGAAACATCTGTTATTTCTGACGCTGCAAGTTTAAATATTGGCGCGATTAAGACAGACTCTGCTGGATTCGGGGACGTAATTAGCATAGTTGTAAGCCTTGCTATTACTTTAGCCGATGCTGCTGATGCAATAGATGTTCTTACTTTGGTATATGGGTTAGCGCCTAGCGATTCCCCTGCCTTGGCAGATCAAATTACACGCAAAGATTTCAGCAAAGTAGTTACCGAAGCACTATTTGGCACTGATGATCTTGATGGTGCTTCTGGTGTTGACGATGATCAAACCATGACCTTTGTCAAAGTTAGGACTGATCTTGGATTTTTAAACGATAACGTAGTAAACTTGACGAGTAAAATCGTACAAGACACCCCTTCTGCGGATGATTCTGGTAGCTTAACTACTCAGACTTATGCGTTAGAAGATTATTTTGCAGAAGAGTATTGCGGTTTCATCCGCACATTTTAAGAGGCTAACATGGTTAAAGATAAATTAAAATTGCGCGGTGATGTTGCGATTGTTATTAAAGCGGCTGACGGATCAATTAAAGATACAAGAAACATTAAGAACTTAGTGGTGAATGATGGTTTAAATTTCATCGTGTCACGAATGAAAGATACTACCCAAAACGCTATGACGCATATGGCGGTTGGATCAAGCACAACTGCCGCAGCAGCAGCGCAAACTGATTTGGTGTCTATTCTAGGCAGCAGAGAAGCAATAGATACCATTAACGTAGCTGCCAATGCAATTACCTACGTTTCAAGTTTTGAAGCTGGCGATGGCACTGGAGCGGTTACAGAAGCGGGTATTTTTAATGCCGCAAGCTCTGGCGATATGCTTTGTCGTACTGTTTTTAGCGTAGTTAATAAAGGTGCTTCAGATAGCATGACTATTACTTGGGCTATTACGCTTACCGCATCTTAATTTGACAGGGGTTATCCGATGTCTACAATCGTCACAAGATCGGGCAAAGGATCGCCCCTTACAAATAACGAGATCGATGCTAACTTTAATGGTCTAAATTCAGATAAATTAGAGACTGGCAGTTTAAGCGTTAATACTAATTCAGCGGGTACTGCTGGACTAGCTTACTCGTCCAACGTATTTACCTACACGCCACCTAACTTGGCAGTTTTTGCCACGCTATCTGGTGCAGCCTTTACTGGTGCCATTACAACTAATTCTACTTTTGACGGTCGAGATGTTGGTACTGATGGCTCTAAATTAGATAATATTGAAGCAAACGCAGACGTTACGGACGCTACTAATGTAACAGCCGCTGGCGCTTTGATGGATAGTGAAGTTACTAACCTTGCACAGGTCAAAGCGTTTGCCTCTTCTGACTATGCGACGGCAGCACAGGGCGTTAAAGCAGATGCTGCTCTTGCCAATATTGTTGAAGATACTAGCCCACAATTGGGCGGTGATTTAGACAGTCAAGGCAAGGATATTACTGATGTCGGCATTTTGTCGGCTGATGCAGTAGCTGCTATATACGGATCATCTTCAGCACCTGTTGTATTTGCCGTCACTGTTGGTTCTAAAACTGCTGGTCATCCATACAATGGCGATGGCAGTGGCAGCGCATACTTTCTGAATGGCGTGGAAGCTCCAGCAATAAAGTTTTCTGGCGCAGATAATGTAACTAGCTCCACAGGTTATTATTATAAATTCGACCAATCCAACAGCAGTAATAGCGGTCATCCTTTGCTTTTCTACTACGATGCCGCAAAGACTACAGCATTCACAACTGGAGTTACTACATCAGGTACGGCTGGTAATGCTGGAGCGCACACTACAATAGCAGTGACTGCTGACACGCCTAATATTGTATATTACGAATGCACCGCTCATGCTTATATGGGTAATGTTGCTACAGCTATTACTACGACTATTGGTACTACCGCAGCTTTAAAGGTGCCATCAGGTACTACAGGACAAAGACCATCAGGCGTAGCAGGTCAGTTTAGATACTCGACAACTTTGGGTAAATTTGAAGGATACACTGATGCATGGGGAGAAATTGGTGGTGGTGCTGCCGATCTCAAACTTAACAGCTTTACAGGTAATGGCTCAACTGTAGCTTATACGCTGTCATCAAATCCTGTTGAGGATAATACGCTAGTTTATGTAGATGGTGTCTATCAGAACAAAACTGGATATGCGATTGTCAATAATGTACTGACGTTCTCTGAGGCTCCTGCGAATAGTTCTGCGATTGAAATTACGGCGGCAACAATTGCGCCAGTAGAGGCAAGCACTGAGTTTAAGATTAGTCAGTTCACAGGCAACGGCTCTACGACAGCATATACGCTATCCGCACAAACGCCAGAGAACAACACCAACGTCTATTGGGACGGTGTATATCAGAGCAAGTCCAATTACTCTGTTTCAGGCACAACGCTTACCTTCAGCACAGCACCTCCTAATGGAGTAGCTGTAGAAGTTATGGCGGCACACGCTGTTATAGTTTCTGTGAGTACGCCTGATGATAACACTGTGTCAACAGTCAAGATCGTCAACAACGCTGTCACCACAGCCAAGATTCTAGATGCCAATGTCACCACAGCAAAGATAGCTGATGATGCAATAACAGCCGCAAAGATAGTTGACAACTCTGTTGACATAGCAAGGCTAAATGTCACTGACGGTACAGCAGGTCAAAGCCTCACAACGAATGGTTCTGGCACGTTAGCTTTTGCTACGATTGGTGGTGCGTTCAACGACTTTGCAATAAAAACTGGAAACTACACAGCCGTTACCAAAGACCAGCTTATAGTCAACTCAGGCAGCGCAGTGACAATCACTCTGCCCGCTAGTCCTGCTGCGGGTAACGTAGTATTTATCAAGAACGCTGGTGCAGGCACAGTCACAGTGGCTCGCAACGGCTCAAAGATTAATTCGCAAACACAGGACGGAACACTGGCGGCAGACGCTGCTGCAACGCTTGTCTTTGTTGACGCAACCATAGGTTATAAGGAGCTATAAATGGCAATTACATTAGGTGGAGCCAGTGGCGGCTCAGAAATAAATGACAACAAGGTTATCAATAGCGTTGCTAGTTTAATAACTACAGATTCAGGCGAGAAGTGGTTGCAATCAGGCACTGTATCTACAGCCACATCAACATACCCAGACGCTACAAGCGTTTTGACAGCTATGACTTTAGGTTCTGTAGCTCACTCAACGTCTAGTCAAATATCTAGCCCTTCTGGATTATTATGGGATGGTAGTTATTTTTGGGCGGTGGGGACAAATTCTCCTAGAGGCTTATATAAGTATAACGCAAATGGTACTTATGCAAATGTTTATATTGCCCTATCAAACACAAACCTAAACATTTATGACCTTACTACAGACGGTACTAATATATATGTTGTATCGCAGTCTAATAGTAACAGTAATGACTTCACAGTTACTCAGCACACGATGGCAGGTGTTGCCACGGGTACAAGTTTTGAGGTTGCAACTGGCTCTAGTGCTTACATAAGAGGCATTGCTTATTTTGATAATCATTTTTATATAGTTCAACAACTTGCCCACAGCGGTAATCCCCAATCTATACTAAAATTTACGATGGCGGGTGTATTCGTTTCAACCCTTGCTTCTGGTTTAGGCCAAACACAATCCCCTTATGCTCTTATGTACCACGAAGGAGAATTTTTACTATCTGAGAACAATGGCAGAGTGTATGTTTATACTGCGGCTGGTGCTTATACAAATAAAGTTTTTAACCTACAATCAGGTTTAGATAACTTAAAAGGTTTTACTTATGACGGCACTAAGTTCTGGGGGTTATCAAGCAGCACTAATTCTTTTAAAGACATCATACCCACAAACAGTTTAGGCATTTCTTCAAAAGTGTCTACTGACGGAGGCGTGGTTTACACGAGGATTCTATAATGAGTTTTTATGCATACGTTCCAGATTCAGAGCCGCCAACAACATTGGCAATAAGATGGCGCAATGATGAACTCGCTCGCACTGACATAGCCGCCACAGTATCTGACTATCCGAATGCAGCAGCTATTATTACTTATCGTGCGGCATTACGTGACTGGCCTTCGACTGAAGACTTCCCAGATACAAGACCAGAGGTGAGCTAATGGCATTAACAAAAGTAAAGGCTGGTGTCATTTCTTCTGACCCCATAGCTGTAGGCATTACTACAGTAGCTACAGCCTCATCATTGACAGCCACAGTGAATACTCATGTCTACGTGAGTGCAGCAGGAAAGACCATAACGCTACCTGCTTCACCTTCTGCTGGTCAGCGAGTGCTGATTACTGTTGGTAACTTTGTCAATACAGTGGTAGGTCGCAACGGCAGCAACATTATGTCTAGCGGCACTGATATGACACTGGACAAAGAGTACCTTTCAATTCAATTTATATTTGCAGACGCTACACGCGGATGGGTAATGGCATGAGTAACTTTACAGATTTTATAAGTAGTGGTGGTTCAGTTACATACCCTACGTTTTTTTTATATACATCTCAAACATGGGTTCCACCACAGGACGGCAATATTTGCATTCATGTGGTTGGTGCTGGAGGTAGCGGATCGTGGTCTGCTGATGAAAATAGAAATAATGCAAGAGGGGGCGGTGGTGGTGGTTATTGCAAAAAGAATTCTTTAGCTGTTACTACTGCTGGCTCTTTTACTGTTGTGGTTGGAACTGGAGGAGCTTCAGCAGGAGGCACTACCGGAGTTAACACTGGTAATGCGGCGTACGGAAACGGTATTGCTGGTGGAGCTTCTACCGTAGCTGGTACAGGTTTAGGAAGCACACTGACAGCTAACGGTGGTGGTTTTGGAAACCGCACTGGCACTTCTTCAGCAGGTGGTACAGCCTCAAATGGTGACGTAAATAATACTGGTGGAACAGCCGCTGCATGGTGTGGCGGTGGCGGTGTAAATTTAAATGGCGCAGGTGCTTACAATGCAACTGGTAACAGTACCTACGTTGCTAAAGCTGGAGAAGCCTCTATTCAAGGGGACTTTAAAGAATCCGCTGGAGGCATTTTGTATGGAGGGCAGGCTGGGAATTTACAATATCAAGCAGGTCAGTTTATAAATAGAATGTCTAATTTTTCAAACCACAACGGTGGCCCTCTTGCGGGTGGTGCTTCACTACACTCTCCACGACAAAGCAATGGTACTGGCCTAATGTGGGGAGGCCACGGAGGTCTGGGTGGTGGGGGCGGGGCTTGCACTAGTTATTATGATGTGGACGCTGCTGGCGGTCGTGGTGGTGATGGTGTTGTTGTTATACAGTATCTTTCTTAAAGGAGAATTTAAATGCCCTATAATATTTTAGACGGTGCGGAAGGCAACGTAATTAATACGATTAACGCAGACTTAGAGTTTGTACAGGCTAACTTTGATTACTATTCAGAGTACACAGCCCCTTTAACCTCAGAGATACCTGTTGCCAATGCTGCTCGTATATGGCGTGATATGGAGCTGTCATCTTCAGACTACATAGTCCCTCTATCAGACCACCCACAACGTGCAGCTTACATATTGTATAGAGAGAGCCTGAGAGCATGGCCCTCCACAGATTCGTTTCCAAACACAAGACCAGAGGTGAACTGATGTCGATTACTCAAGTATCCTCAAGCGTTCTTGCTGATGACAGCATTGGCTCCGCTGCGATTGCAGATGGTGCTGTAGGTACGGCTGCTTTAACATCTACAATAGCTGCTGGTATCCCTACAGCAACTGTTGGCAGCAATGCAAACGCTACACCTAACACGCATCACTTTGTAAGTGCATCAGGTGTGACGCTAACTCTTCCAACTCCTACTGTGGGCATGAAGGTCTATGTAACTGTAGGTAACTTTGTGAACACAGTCATTGGGCGCAATAGCAGCACCATCGTAGGCTCTGCATCAGACCTAACAATCAACGTAGCTAATATGTCTATCGGGCTTATTGGCACATCAACTTCATCATGGGTGTTCATATAAATGTCGAATCTTACTGACCTAATCTCAGCAGGCGGTGGTGGTTCTCTGCCAGTAAACATAGTATTAACTAAATCACAGACATGGGTTCCACCTGTTGACGGGAACATCTGTATTCACGTTGTTGGTGCTGGCGGGGGTGGTAGTGCCGACACTGGCGGATGTAATGGCGGGGGTGCTGGAGGCTATTCTAAAAAAACATCTTTAGCTGTCACTACTTCAGGCTCTTTTACTGTTGTTGTAGGGTCTGGAGGTCTCGGCGCGATATACGCTAGTGGACGATATAATGGGGTAAATGGAGGAAACAGCACTGTTGCAGGAACAGGTTTATCTTCAACACTTATAGCAAGCGGAGGTGTCGGAGCGTCTACATCTGCTTCTGGTGCTGGCGGGTCAGCCTCTAATGGTGACGTAAACAACACTGGTGGTGCTGGCACTTTTTACGGAGGCGGTGGTGTTGGTTTGACAGGAACAGGTAATGCTGGCGAAAACTATTCACGAGGTGGGGGTGATTGTGATTTGATAGGTCCGACCAGCCTTATAGGACATGGTAAACTTTTTGGAGGCACTGGAAGTAGGGCGTATTATACAAGCACAAACAATGCTAATAGCTATGGCGTTAAAAATTATATGCCTAGCGGTGACTTTTTAGCTGGTGGCGGCTCTCTAATTATTCAGAATACGGGAATTGCAGTGTATACCCTCGGTGGAAACGGTGGCATTGGCGGTGGCGGCGGTGGGTCTAGGAATATGAATAGCGCAAATTATAACCTAGGTGGTAACGGCGGTGACGGCATCGTAATCATTCAATACTTACCAGCATAAGGAGAGAAAAATGAGATATATAATTAAAGATGCTGATGGCAACATCACAAACACCATCAATGCTGACGCTGAGTTTGTTGCAGCTAACTTTGACCACTATGAGCTTTGGGTAGCACCTACACCTGTAGAGCCAACAGCAGCAGAAGCTGGACGTATGTGGCGTGACATGGAACTGTCATCTACAGACACAGCTTCACAAACGCCAGACTGGCCGAATCGTGACAACATCCTGACGTATAGGACTGCATTGCGTCAATGGCCGTCCACAGATTCGTTTCCCACAACGCGGCCTATTTTAGGAGGCTAATATGATTGCTGAAATAACCCTTGTCGTTGGTGCGCTAAAGACTTTAAACGCGGGGATTAAAACCGTCAAGGAGTCAGGTAGCCACCTGTCTGATTTAAAAGGGTTATTTTCTACAATCACGGAATCAAAAGTTGCTGTCGAGAATATCGAAGAGGCTACCAAAGCTGGCGATCATGTGCTGAGTCAGGCAGAGGCGCTTGATTTAGCGTGGGCAAAAGCTGAGATACGCGCTAAAGAGCGGGAGCTCAAAAAGCATACTCCGAGAGAAGTCTGGCGTGATATGTTAGCCATACAGCATAAGTCGCTCATGGAGAATAAGCACCAGCGCGAGAAGAAAAGATTAGCCAAGCTGCGGCAACAGTCTAAAAATGATGATATGATTAAACACGTTTTTGGAGGCATGCTGTTGGTTGCAACGGCTGCTAGTTTTTATTACTTTTATTGGGTTTGATATGTCGGATATTGAAACAATTTCTAAGCTAGAATCGCATGAAAAAGAATGCGCCATTAGATACGAGAACATTGAGCGTAGACTAGAAGGCGGCACTAAGCGATTTGACAAGCTAGAGGCAATGCTTTGGATGATGTACCCAACGATAATTTCAGTTTTTGCTGTTGCCAAATGGATTGAATGATATGTTACAAGCACTGATTGCCCCAGTGGCAAGTTTACTAGACAAATGGATACCTGATGCCGACACAAAGCAGAAGATCGCACATGAGATTGCAACAATGTCGGAACGCCACGCGCAGGAACTTGCACTGGCACAAGTCAAGCTTAACACCGAAGAGGCCAAAGGAAATTGGTTCCAAAGTAGCTGGCGGCCAGCAACAGGCTGGGTCTGTGTCCTTGGCTTTGCCGTTAACTTTCTGATCTCACCACTAGCCGCTGGCGCAGGTATCGTCATACCACAAGCTGACACTGGCACAATGATGCCTATTCTTATGGGCCTGTTAGGACTTGGTGGGCTACGCAGCTTCGAAAAGACCAAAAGTTTAGAAGGAAAATAACATGGCTAAATCAGCTAAGAAAAAAGAAGGCTACTTCAGAGCTAAAGAACTGACCTGCAAATGCGGCTGTAATGCTGTTGAGTTTGATCTAGGCTTTCTAGCTACCTTAAATGATATCCGAGAGGAGTGTGGATTCAGTCTACCCCTGTCATCTGCTTACAGATGCCCACAGCACCCCATAGAAGCGCGTAAAAGCAAGCTAGGAGCGCATACAACTGGAAAGGCAGTAGATGTGTTGTGTATGGGAGAAAAGGCCTTAGAAGTCATTAGAGTGGCCCAGAAGCATGGTATAGAAAGAATAGGTATTCAGCAGAAAGGATCGGGTCGATTTATTCACCTAGATGTCTGTACCGAAGAAGATGGATTCCCTAGCCCTGCTATTTGGTCATATTAAACTCCATAAAATCAAAGCCCTGTTAGCGCGGGGTTTTTTTTCGCCTTACTTAAATAAAGTTTACAAAAAGGTTTACATTTCGAAATAGGTAAGGCATCATTACACCTCAATCAATAAAACAAGGTATATACAAATGAAAGATTATAACGGTTGGACAAATCGCAACACTTGGCTCATCAACCTTTGGTTTGGTGACATTATCCGTCAAGAGCTTGAAGAGGATGCAGCCACTACTGCTGACATGATAGAAAATATGGTTATGGACTGCATTGATCAGGAAGGTAAAATTTGCTCGCTTATGCTGCATGATTTCTTAGATTTTGATGGAATCAATTGGGGTGAGATTTGGGAGCATAATTGCATGGATATCTTCTACTCACTAGAGGCTTCAGCATGAATATTAATGATTTAAGTTTTTATGAGCAGGGTGAGTATGATGCTTTACATGGTCACGCTGTCAGAGATGTAGAAAATCCAGAGTATTACTGGGGCTATGCTGACCAGTACGCTCAAGAGCAATGTGATACAGCTAACACTAAACCAACAGGGGAATGAAATGAGTTTATCTAAAGAGGTCTGGCAGACTTTATCTGCTATTGATGTATCTAAGCACATCGAGAAGAAAGGAAATTTGTCTTATTTATCATGGGCTTGGGC
>Ga0307984_1001132_pt1 | contig 11280 bp, 16 predicted proteins | sample EllFjometageno78_FD_203169 | JGI IMG/M metagenome (GOLD analysis project Ga0307984, IMG submission 203169) | Marine microbial communities from Ellis Fjord, Antarctic Ocean - #78 | ecosystem: Environmental > Aquatic > Marine > Unclassified | place: Southern Ocean | collected 2014-10-09 | reverse complement strand
GACAGTATATTATTTAATATACTTTACCATCCTAATGATCTTTCTATTTTGCTGTTACCAAAAAATATTAAAGATTTAATAAAAAACAAAATAAAAAAGCACATAGAGTGGATTGTAGTAAATGGTGGAACTAAAAGATCAATCGATCAGTTTGAGAGTTTGATTTCATATTTAGACGAAGAACCTGACAACATAGAAGCTGATATAAAAAGATTTATAGATAGAACAAAGGAGTTAGATGAGAGAAGAAACGAATCATTTCCTGAAACTTTTCCTGAATATAAGGATTGGTGGAATAAAATTACAGCTAACTACATAGATTTAAAAACGATATGAACAAAGCTGAAATAAAAAAATCACCTACTTTGTGTGCATTACCTTGGGTGCACGTACACTCTTGGCCAGATGGCAAGGCAATGCTCTGCTGTATCGCACACGGAGGAGAAAATGGCGGCAAAGTAGGTGACTTCTCAAAGAATAACTTTACAGAAATTATTAACAGTGATAAGATGAAACAAGTTAGACTTGATCTTATGAATGGTGTTAAAATTCCAGAATGCACTGTATGTTGGAAAGATGAAGAATTAGGTAAACACAGTTTTAGAAAAAATGGAACGAGTTCCTCTACTATATATGACTTTGAAAATTTATTATCCAGAACTCATCCAGATGGCACATTAGATAATCCCAAAATGATGTACATGGACTTTCGTTTCAGCAACCTTTGTAATCTAGGATGCCAAACATGTGGTAGTCCTCTTAGTAGTACTATAGCTAATAATAGAGCAGACAATTCACATGAAATAAATCATCTAAAGACAAAGAATGTTTTGTCTGAAAGAGGAACCATTACTTCTTTTGTTTACGCTAGACCTAATTTTATGGAAGAAGATGTATACCCATATTTAGATGATTGTAAAGAATTTTATTTTGCAGGCGGAGAACCCTTAATGCATCAAGAACATTTGGATATCTTAAAATATCTAAATGACAATGAACTTTACAATAAACAAATATCTTACAGCACAAATCTTACTATAACAAAGTGGAAAGGAACAAATTTCTTAGATGTTTGGAAAAACTTTAACAATATTTTATTTTGGTGTAGTATAGACGGACAAGGAGATCAATTAGAATATATTCGAGAATTTTCAAAACACGACAATGTTTTTAAAAACTTAGATAAAATTCTTGAATTGAAAAATCTATGTACTATAGAAAAAAACTTTAAAGTTAATATATGTTATACTCATAGCGTATATAATGCATACTATACAAAAGAATTTTTTCAATTTCTTTATGATAATGGATTTCTAGACAGACTAGATTGCATAGAAATTAATTATGCATACGGCGATGAAAATACTCCAGCATGTTTGCCAGCCTTTGCAAAAAAAGAACTAAAAGAAAAAAGAAGAAAAGATCGAGAGTCCGAAGTAATGCAATATGCTTTTGAAAAATTTGAAGATTTAGAATACTATTTTGATACGATTGATCAAGTGTTAGACGAACCTTCAGATGACATTCATTTCAATAAATTAATTCAATATAGATTGCTGCCTGATATGCCAAAAATAGAAAAAGCATTGCCATGGCTAGCAAGCGTAGTGAAAAGGCATAGGGTTCTGTGATGAATATTGTTATAGTGGGACCGGGGAATGACCCCAAAAGATTTGGTACAAATTTTGTAAACAAAGCAGAAGCAGATGGGCATACAGTGACTAAATTTTCTTACAGACTAGAAACTTCTTCACCAGAAGAAATTGAAGTGATGTTCGAAAACACCCTGTCTGACTTAGATAATATAGATTTGTTTGTTTACAATACTATAGGTGGGTTTTACCCGGGAAATGTTGAAGATTACACTAGTGAACATGCCGTTAATTACGAGCAATGGCAAAAAGGTATACTGATAAACGCTGCATTACCACATATGATGACGTTAAAGTGTCTACAAAAAATGAATGAGTCAAGTAAGACAGTATTTTTAACCTCTTCGGCATCTTATCTTATTAACAGAGACAACTATTTGCAAATGGCTGGATATTTTGGTACGAAAGGTGCTATGAATCAGTTGATGCGATCACTAGCTGAATACAATGACAAAAATAGTATTGTATGCACTTTAGCTCCCCATATTCCGTATGATGATCCGTCCATGGCAGAAATAATAATGAAAAAACTATATGATACTATTATGTCACTTTCTCGTGTAGACACTGGAAAAATTATACAATGCTATCCTCCAGGGGAATCTACATTCTATCACGAAGGAGGCAAAAAACCTTGATCAGCAAAGATTCCAAATCATTTGGTGCCCATTTCCTCGGCTACACAGGATAGTATAATGACTAAATGTATTGATGCAAATAAAGCCTTGAGGTATTCAAACAATGGCGAAGTCACCCTTTGTTGTAAAAGTGAATTATTGTTAGACGATGCAAATGGAAACAAATGCAATATCTCTACTCACGATTTCAGTGCTGCCCTGAATGGTAGAATTGCAACTGAAATCAGAAACGATCTAAACAATGGAGTTCGTCATCCTAACTGTAAAAAATGTTGGGATGAAGAAGACGCAGGAATTCCTAGCAAAAGAATTCTCGACAATGCACGAGCAGTGGAATATTGGGGGGAAGACTTCCTAACTGATGACATTGTAGAGCCTGTTATAGTAGAGCTTAATCTTGGTAATTTATGTAATCTAAAATGTAGAATATGTGGTCCGTGGTCAAGTAGTAAATGGGTCAATGAACATTATGTTGTGAACACCCCTGTACACCTGCAGACCAGAGAAAATAAAAAAGAATACATGAAGCAATATAAATCATTACAGGGGAATTTTGAAGATGATAGTCTGACCTGGCAACATATTGAAGACAGTTTGCCCAGCTTGAAACAGATTGATATCTATGGCGGCGAGCCATTCATGGTAGAAAAGCAATGGGAAGTATTACAAAAAAGTATTGATCGAGGATACAGCAAAGAACAGGTTTTGCATTTTAATACTAATACTACCATATATTCGGAAGAACATGTAAAAATCCTAAAGCAGTTCAAAGCAGTAATGATAAGTCTTTCACTCGATGATATTGAAGATAGATTCGAATTTCAAAGACATCCGGCTAAATGGGATTTAGTTTCTGGTAATATTACTAAGTTTCTCCAGTTGGAAGCAGACAATGACAATATCACTGTTGTCGCTTGTATTACTATCAATAATCTAAATGTATTTTATCTTCCAGAAATTATAGAACATTTCAATTCTATGGGGTTAAGCTATTATGCCAACATACTTCACGGACCCCCTCACTATAATATTAAAAATCTCAAACAAAATTTAAAAGATATAGTGACCGCTAAATACAAAGAAGAAATTGAGAACAGTGATCCTTACAAAGCAGGACGACTTCAACAGGTCATGGAGTTCATGAATTCTGTTATAACTACCAATAATGAATGGAAAAACTTTTTAGAATTTACTGCAAAAAAAGATGCGTTTAGAAAAGAATCCTTTTCATCAGTATTTCCAGAATGGAGTCAAATAATTGAAAATAACTAGACCACTTAAAAATATCAGATACAAATCAGCCCCAGAAGAAATACCTCTTTGGTTTTTTGAAGACGTGGATCTTCCTGCTGTAGATTATTCAAAATTGAACTGGGAAAGTTCTCGTGACAGCAGTCTACTTGTCGATGAGATATACAACAAACGTGATGTTGCTCCATGGGGATTAAACGAAACGAATCCAGATGTAATACAAATTCGTGATATTGTTGATTCTATTATCGGAGAAATAGAAAAAAACCATTCTACAAATAATTTAGAAATAATCTGGCCGATGTCTACGTGGAATCCCTGTGGATGTATTGACATAAAAAATGACAGAGAAGGATTTAATATGGGAAAACATTTAGACAACAGAAATATTAAATGGACATTTATTATGAATCTAGAGGATAACGAGGAGTCTACGATAGTACATCTTGACTATTTTGACGCAAAAGATGTCACTGCTGCTAGATTGAAAAATAGTATTCATAGCCCAAGAAAAAGAGGAAGCGGCTTGATGTTTTTTAATCATCAAGCGATGTTGCATAGTATAGGTTCGATCAGCTCACATAATAGATATATAGCTTTTCAAATGAACACGGTAACTCAGTAGTGAGTGATAAAGTATGTACAATACCTTGGAATTCGATCTATATAGGGGATGGATGGACAAATTTATGTTGTAATGCAACTGGGGCCATGAAAAATGATGATGGTTCAGACTCAACCCATAAAGATATTAATGCCGTCAGAACGAATAATGAATACACCCAACTAAAAACTGATTTATTGAATGGAGTAGAAAACACTCGTTGTACCAGATGCTGGAAAATGGAACCTGATAGTTTCCGGGGACAGTCAAACAAGGCGTTTCCAGATACCGCGGAAACAATCCGTACAACTAGAACTGAAAATATGCCACTTGAACACATTTCCATTCACATAGGAAATGAATGTAATTTAGCTTGTAGAATGTGCGCCCCGCATTCTAGTTCATTGATTGCAAAGGAATGGAAACGTGGTGGTCATCCCATGGGCAGGGACCTCGCCGGGGGTGTGACTGAAGAAATTATTACATCTGATAGGGGAATAAGAAGTAAAACCTTTTTAGCTGATCCTGAATTCTTACAGTTTATTACAGACAATCATCATGAACTCAAAGCAATATATATTGCTGGCGGCGAGCCCTTTATCATCATAGAACAACATATACAATTTTTACAGTTACTGGTCGATCTAGGAGTTTCAAAAAATATTACCGTAGAATATTCCACGAATGGAACAAATACAAACCTTAGAAGATTTAGAGAGGTTTGGAGTAACTTTAAACAAATTAAAATCATGATAAGCTGCGACGGTATCGAAGAGGTGTACGATTACGTTCGATGGCCAAATACTTGGCAAAAAATGAAAAAAAGTCTGGACTATTATTATGACATGTCTAGAAACGACAGTGATGTTGTTAATTTTAGTATGGCATGTACAGTTGGCGCATCTACTATTGGTAATATAATTAAAACTGACACATATATAAAGAAAGCATATGGTATAGATATTATTTGGATTCCTATTGATTTTCCCCAAGAAATGTCGCTGAAAAGTGTGCCATTGAATGTACTAGAAGAGTTATATGAAAATCCAAAATGCCCAACACAAATCAGACCCATTTTACTGACACATATTAATAATTATAACGAGGTTGATAGTAAGAAATGTTTGGCAGACTTTGTAAAGACTTCTGAGTGGCAAGATGAATATAGGAATCAGTCGTTATATGAATTCATTCCGGCGATAGAAAAATGGCAGAAATAATTGTTGACGATCATGTAATAAAATTTAATCGCATATTAGCTTTTGGATGTAGCTATACTGCTGGTTGGGAGACTCGTGATCATGAAATAATGAACATCACAGACGAAGAGTGTGATGAAATCAAACGAGCATCAGAGGGTCCTCAGAGTTTCATACGTCTTATGCTAGGTGTCGATATTCACGGGATTTCTTATACTGGTTCTTACATTAAATTTCTTGCAGATCATTTTGGTGTTGAATGGAAAAATTACGCATTTGCTGGAAGCAGCTTAGATTTTTCTGTGTATGAAATTGAAAGACTCAGAAATGAAAATAAAATCACTGATAATGATTTAATTGTAGTGGGTCTACCCTGTCCAAACAGACTATTTTATCTAAAAGAATCAGAACATGATACACCCATACAGTTACAAATGTCAACTCAACATGCGTGGCCAACCGAAGATTTTTATCATACATACGCAACGGAAATTGGCTCTGGTAAAAATTTGATCTGGAGATATTATCAGCAATTGCAACATCTATTAATGCTAAATGAAAAGTTAAATAATAGAATTATTATGCTTCCTATGAGTAATTCATTTGCAGAATGGGCAGAGTGGCTGGACCCCAAGGAAGACTGGACAAAAAGAATAAACGAAATCAACTTCTCGGTTCCTTTTAAGTTTGATGTAATAGATAAGTTCCATAAATCAACGGATACTGACTGTCACGGTTTCTTACACCCTAAACTACATCACCACGAAGAATTTGCTAAAAAAATTCATGAACATTTGACTAGAGACTGTGTATGATCAAAAAAATTAAAGATTGGTATAAAAACTGGAAGAAAAAACGGGCACTAAAAAAACGTCTCAAAGAACTTAAAAAGCAGGATCCTTTTATATATGATTAAATGGGGAATATCAGCAGGCACACACGATGCTTCTTTGTCAGTGGTCGAAGGTACTAAAATTCTTTTTGCTGCCCACGCTGAGCGTTACAGTGGAATAAAGAACGACAAGGACCTGAATGCTGATATTATTGCAGAAGCACTTACATATGGATCTCCGGAAATCATCTTTTGGTATGAGAATCCATACACGAAAGCTATTCGTAGATTGTATGCGTGTCAGTCTGCTTCTTGGTTGAGTCCAAAGAAATACTTGAAGCAATATGGACTAGGTGATATTCGTGTTGAGTACGGTAATCATCACGCAAGTCATATGGCAGCAGGTTATTATACCTCCCCGTTTGCTACAGCAGCCACTATTGTCATCGATGCAATAGGTGAGTTTAACACTTGCTCTATTTGGAAAGACACCAAGAAAGTATGGACAGCAAACTATCCATCGTCACTGGGATTGTTTTATTCTGCAATGACAGGCCGAATAGGATTGAAGCCCAACGAAGACGAATACATTTTGATGGGCATGTCTGCTTATGGTGATCCTGATAGATTTTATGATGAGTTGCGTGAATTGTGTACGGATAGTACTAATTTCCATCGAGGATGTTCTTGGTGGAATCCTGCATTAACAGAAGCAGATTATTTTGATGTTGCCGCAGCCACTCAGAAGCTATACGAAGAATATTTTTCTAGTTTGTTGCGCTTGACTAAAGACCTGACTGGTGCAGACAATCTAGTATTCATGGGTGGGTGTGCGCTGAACTGTCTCGCCAACAGAATCATTCCTCAGTACTTTGATGAACATTGGATTATGCCGAACCCGGGAGACGCAGGATCATCTCTCGGCGCCATCTTATCTCATACTAAGCAGAAAATGAAATGGATTAGCCCATTCTTGGGCGAAGAAATAAAAGGCAAATATCCGGTTGACAAAGCACTGGCAGAACTGTTATCATGTAGTATAGTCGGGGTTGCAAGTGGTAGGGCAGAGTTTGGTCCAAGAGCATTGGGCAATCGTAGCTTGCTTGCTGATCCTCGAGGCCAAGAAATGAAAGACATGGTGAATGCTATCAAGAAACGACAAGAGTTTCGACCATTCGCACCGGTAATACTACAATCAGATGTACATGATTATTTCGATGTCAAGAAAGGATTCTCGTCACCTTATATGCAAGAAGTTGTTAGATGTAAGTTTCCAGAAGATTATCCTGCAATTGTACACAAGGACGGTACCAGTAGAGTGCAAACAGTGACTAAGAAGTCTCACCCGGGATTATATTCACTATTGACTAAATGGAAAAAAGAAACGGGGTGCCCTATTCTTCTCAACACGAGTTTGAATATAAAGGGGAAACCTATTGTCAATGACATGAAAGATGCAAAAGATTTTCAAAATAAATACAATGTTAAGGTAGTGAGTTAAATAAATAGTAGTATGGGACAAGTAATAGAGTTCAAAAGGAAGGCAGACGATACACCCGAGATTATCGGGCATCGTATTTCCTTTTACACAGAAGAAGAACTAGACATTACGCTTATAGCGTTGAATGTTTATGGCTTTGAAGAAATCAGATTCTCACGCACGAATCTAAAAGACCTAGACCCACTCTATATCAAAAGGTGTTTGATTAATATGAAAGATTCTAGTCTTATTTCAAGCATTGGATTTAAAGTGATAAATATGATTATAGCTAACATTGAAGAAGTAACGGAGAATAATGATGCCGATGAAGTTTAAACCAAGTACATATACACAATTAAAAAGTGGAATTATTGTAGCCAAACATTCATACATGTCTGGCACATCAACTGCTGTTCTCAAAGAAGCAGCCCACGCAAATTCAACTACACCCAAGTTGAGAGATAAGATTATGAAAGAACTTGACAAAAGGGGCGAAATTTAATGCCAACATACAATTTTGAGAACACAGAGACAGGTGAAATCACAGAGGAGATTATGAAAATCTCGGAGCGTGATGAATTTTTAGAAAACAATCCACAACTCAAATCTGTTATGTTAAGCGCACCGGGTACGGTACAAGCATCCGGCGACCGTACTAAAGCGCCAAATGGCTTCAAAGAAGTACTGTCCAAAGTTGCAGAAGCAAACCCCACAAGTGCTTTAGCTAGTGACTTCGGACACAAAGACCACAAGTCTGTCACTACGAGAAACATCGTCCAAAAACACAGAGAAAAAGCAGGAGGATCTCTAACCCAGTAAGTTTTATATTATGGTTCTTTAACTTTAACCCACCATAGGATAATTCTATGTCAAAGAAGAATCTTCAGTTAGTACAACACCAAAAAAATGAAAGGCGTCCCAATAATAGTCTCAAGATCACTCTTGACGACATGATTACAATTTCAGCAAAGAACGAAAATCAAGGCCAGTTTATGTCCCAATACAGACATAACCCGGCCTTTTTATTGCATGGGTGTGCTGGAACAGGAAAGACTTTCATTGCCTTATATCGTGCGCTTGAAGAAGTGTTAGATAAACAGAACGGTTACGGTAAAGTAGTTATTGTACGATCCGCAGTGCCAAGTAGAGACATTGGACACTTACCAGGAAGCGAAGAGGAGAAGACAGAAGTATACAGTGCGCCTTATCAATATATGTGCGAGGAATTTTTCCCCACAAAAGATAAGCCGTATAAAAGATTAGTAGAACAAAAGCATTTGGAGTTTATGTGTACTTCATATGTTAGAGGCATTACATTGGATCATGCTGTAGTCATCGTTGACGAGTGTCAGAACTTGAACGATATGGAGCTTAACAGCATCATGACTAGAGTAGGCGTCAATACAAAGATCATATTTTGCGGAGACTTCCGACAAACAGACTTGTCCAAACGCTACGATATGTCAGGTATGAAACAGTTTATGCTTACAACCGAAGCCATGCCATCATTCTTTTCAGTTGAGTTTGGACCCGATGATATTGTCAGATCCGAGCTAGTCAGAGAGTATATCTTGGCCAGAATGCAGTATGAGGACGACTATAGCGTAAGTCCATGATTTAATTGAAGTAATTATTTTAGAGTCTCTAAGGAAATCAAGTACTTAGAGACTCTTTTTTTGCTTGACATTTCGGAAAAGAGGTGCTATAATAGTTATATAAAATGAGAAAACAGGTGTGAGGACCTAATTATGTGGAATCTAGAAGGAATGCAAGTTTGGGGAACCTACTTAGATTTAGTAGAAGTTTCTGGTAGAGTCACCCTCAGCCGAGTCGCTTATGGCGGCGGCGTTCAGCATCATGTTAAAATTGATGAGGGATTTACCGCAGTTGAAGGTCGTCTCAATCGTCCGGTAGGTGATGTCATAATCATCGAACACAAACACATTACAAGGGTGCGTGATTAATGCTAATTATATCTAATGAATTCTCATCTCAAATTTTTTCTTGTCACCAAGAGATCATCGATTTTATCGGTGAGGAAGATTTCAACGCAATTATTTCTGGTGAACATTCAGAATATAGTTTGAGTTTTTTGCCGATCATATAAAAGCACCCTTAGCTCAATTGGATAGTAGCAACGCCCTTCTAAGGCGTAGGTTTCAGGTTCGAGCCCTGAAGGGTGTACCAAATTTAGGAATATAATGTTTAATAAAATAGAAATTGAAATAGAAGAAGCCGTAGCGAAGAGTACTCCTACCGGTAGATTGTACGAGACACCGGACGGTGCATCATATCCGTCAGTGACTACTATCATGTCCTATATGTCCAAAGACAGCATACAGGCATGGCGCAAAAGAGTCGGCGAAGTAGAAGCCAACAAGATAAGCAATCAAGCTTCTACTCGTGGAACTAAAATTCACGACTTGTGTGAACAGATACTGCTCAACAACGAAGTGTCGTATGATAAACTTAGCCTACTTGATAAGGAGATGTTCTTTAAGTTTCGTCCTCTTCTGGATCGTATTGACAACATCCATGCGCTTGAAACCGCATTGTATAGCCATCACTTACGACTAGCGGGTCGAGTAGATTGCATTGCTGAGTTTGATGGTAAGCTGACTGCGATAGACTTCAAGACTTCTAAGAAGCCTAAACGTAAAGGGTGGATAGATAACTACTTCATGCAATGTACTGCTTACGCTATTATGTTTGAAGAAAGAACTGGAATTTCTGTTCCTACTATCGCCGTTCTTATATGTGTCGAGGGTGATGAGCCTCAAATATTCATAGAAAAGCGTGATAATTATTCCGAAAAATTATTGAATTTAAGACTTGACTACGAACGTAGTGTTAAGTTATAATATAAATAGAAAACAATTAGGAGAGACTTATGAGAAACTTTATGTTACCTTTGTATATAACATTATCAGGTGCTTTACTGGTATTGGCTAGTACTACTGCATTTGCTCAAATTGAAATTGTTTCCGAGAAGCCGAAGTATGTTATGATCACTCAAAAAGAGTGTGAGTACCAAGATGTATATGTTGAGAATTCACTGGGCGGTTCTATCATAGGCGGCGTAATAGGAGCAGCTATCGGCAATCAGATCGGCGGCGGCTCAGGTAAAGATATTGCAACAATAGTCGGTGCAATCACCGGCGCTAATGTTGGACGCACTCGTGCTGAGAACAATGGCAGGATAGAACAACGACAAGTTTGTCGTGACGTACAAGTTCAAGTACAGCGTGGTAAGTACATTACAATGCAGTATGAAGGCAAGTTGCACACCATACTTGTAGATTAGTGATTTTATTTTAAGACGAGCAGGAATATATTATGAGTGAGAAGACACAGTTTGTATTGGTAGAAACAATATCACAATATCGTATGCAATACGTAGTCGAGGTGCCTGTTGGTGTGGACCAACACAATGTAGATAAAACATTGTATGCATTAGATACTGTTACATGCGAGGAGGCAGACGAGTTCTCACAGGACTGGCTCGGAGAAACTATCCTCTCTCACCGAGTAGTCAATAAAAAAGAAATATTATCAATGCATGCCGAAGCCCATCCATTATGGATCGATGAAACTGAAAAACAGAAGTTTGATGTGTTTGTTACA
>Ga0307984_1001131_pt1 | contig 11282 bp, 29 predicted proteins | sample EllFjometageno78_FD_203169 | JGI IMG/M metagenome (GOLD analysis project Ga0307984, IMG submission 203169) | Marine microbial communities from Ellis Fjord, Antarctic Ocean - #78 | ecosystem: Environmental > Aquatic > Marine > Unclassified | place: Southern Ocean | collected 2014-10-09 | reverse complement strand
TATATTTAGTATATCACAGGCTTCTTTCTTAGTTATTGCTTTACCAGAAGAGCCATCTAGGTCCGAAGTGCTTAACTTCAACAAGGTCTTTACTTTCTCTATGTTCTGAGGCGATAGGTTCTCCCCCACTTTCTTCTTTACTTTCCGCATACTCTAACTCCAATAATAGCTCACAATAATGTATAATTTTTTTAATGTCTTCCGCACCGTTCTTATCACGATGTCTAGTAGCGTACTTAATGATATTACCTTCGATATAACCTAGTCTATTAGCGTGAATATATTCTAATGGCTGAATAGGTAGGTTATAGTGAGAGCCTCCTTCTTGTTTGTCTAGTGGGTTACTCATAGTGGAAACCTGCGTTCTAGCTCTAAGCGTTTGATACGCCACTCTTCCTCTGTACGGTTTTTACCTAGTACCCATTTCTCGAAGTATGAGATAAATTCCCTTATAGGCTTTTCATCTGGTTTATGAAAGCGAAGAACTACAGGTTTTCCAGTAACAAGTGATATAAACTCCTCGGCTCCTATATATCCATCTGTACAGAATTCAATGTATAGTTGCCTAATTGGTTTAGTATTCATTGAACATTTGTTGTATCGCTTTGCGCGTTCGATACAGGATTGTTGATTATTAGTCATACTTATTTCCTTTTATATTAGAACTGTTTAGCGTTCTCGTGCTACCTTCTGAATCTTCTCTACAGTACGCATAGTACCCAGACCTAGCATACCCATAAGTACGGGCATCATCTGAGTGTTATCAATCATTGGAATAACAATCGCATATTCCGCTAGTGCTAAACCAAAATTACTCATTGGAATTATTATGAAGTTAGACAGAAAGCCTATACCACATACCCATCCTATAAAGGGTCTCCATCCTGCTACAAACATATTCTTATGAGCTGCTTCAGCTTTATTGACTTCCAACTGTCCCTTAGCCAGCTCTTGAGCATGGTTTTCCGCCATAGTGGCAATTTCATGCGCTAGTTTATTCTTTTCGTCTTTATCTTCTACGAACTTATCCAATAGTCCGGTAACCGGCCCTATTAAACTACTTACTATTGCAGTAAACATGTTCCATTCTTCCCATCAATCGTTCAGCACGATTGCCCACCTGGCGATACCAAAGAGAGTCTCTCCCTTCAAGACCGGCAAGCTCCCAGCTGTGAGAATCCACGGCTGCTTTGAATCTCCTAAACTTAGCTAAACGAGGTCGTCCAAGATTAAACATCATGTTGACTAATATCTCTTGGACTTCTTCAGGAAAGCTATGCCATCTTTCATAGAGTACTTTACACTCACTAATAGCAATATCTAAATCCGCTTGGAAAGCCTCTGTTACTCTGGCTTCTGATACAGGAGTGCCTACCTCAACCCCTTCCTCGTCATCTCTCTCTAGTATTAAATGTCCGATACCAAAGGTGGGATAACCTAGATGGTCTAGGTATACTTTGTTCACTACTCCTTCATCAATTGCTAATTGTTTTTGTACTCGTTCTCTATTCATAAGTGAAGTCCCTATGCTTTTTGTATCCAGCTTTGCGAGCCTTTTTACGGTCAGCCATAACTATAGCCTTGTTGTACTTACGACAGTACTTAGCTACGGGGTTTCTATTTTTCATTGGCTTTTTCATTACAGCGTTCTTACATATACCAGTATAAACGGCAGTGCCAAGCAACTAATAGTTGTTATTGTGTCGCAGAAATAACATGCGACCTTCTCTCGTTTCCTCACTTCTTTTTCTCCTTTACTTCCTTAGCCTAGTTTCTAGGGCATACTACCATAAAAATATCTTTTGTACTGTTTAATTATTGGTTTAAAAGCGTCCCATCCTCCCACATGCTTTCCATCCACAACTATCTGTGGCACTGTCTTAGCATAGGGGAAGTGGCCGCTAAAGTCTTCAGGCTCGAAGTCCTTATATAGTTTGACTATTTCATACTGGAAATCTCTTGATATAGGTATTTCCTCACAGGCTGCGATAGCCTGCTCACAAAAACTACAGTTATCCATAGACCAAATCTTTACTTTCATAGCACACCTCTGCGTACCAGCTCATTGCCCCACTTCTGCCTGTCTTTTGGCTTCACATTAGTACTACCTAAAGCCTCTTGAATCTCTTTAGTAGGTGTAGACCGAAGGTAGTAATTGACAACCCTGTACTTTTTAGATTGACGGTCTACTAATACTTTTACTGTTGGTTTAAACTTGGTTGGCACTTTACTTCTCCTAATTAAGTTGTTTATTCTTCTTCTTTAAGCTGTAGCAATCCTATATCTACAAGATGTTCTACTGTCAGTTCTATACCTTCTTGCTTCCCTAGAGCATGGCACGATAAGCCTGCTCCTATAGTACAGAAGACAAATATAGCAAATTCTATCATAAGGTTCCCCATCTTTTGGAGTTAGTCTCCAGTTTAAAAATTCTTAGTTGCGGAAACTGGATTTGAACCAGTGACCTCTAGGTTATGAGCCTAGCACGCTACCTGACTGCGCTATTCCGCAACTAAAAATTCTTGTTTCTCGACTTCTGAAAATATATTATACACAGAATTAAGTAATGAGTCAAGACTTAAATACGTTTTTCTACAAATAATTTTCTGACTCAATATAGGGGATTATACATGAAATTCAGTAAACTGTCAAGAATAATTTTAGTGAGTTGCTAATATATTTCTTGACAATCAACCCACTTTTAAGTATAATATTCTCATGAAAATATATAAAAAGAATAAGCCGTGGAGTGATAAGGAACGCAAGTTGCTAGCTCTACACTATTTTAATACTGATATAGATACTATGGTAGAGATGCTTCCTGATAGGTCTTCACAGGCTATTCGTAGTCAGGTATCCTATCTAAGAAAGAGGGGATATAGATTCAAATGATTATACTATCACCACTAGAGATAAGCGTATTATTCGGATTCGTAGTGCTTCTGATGATACATTTTTATAAGGGCGACCAATGAGAATAACAGTTAGAAACGGGAGAGTAGATAACGCATTAAGACTATTTCGTAAGAAAGTGTCTGAAAGCAACATACTATTCGACTACAAAGAAAAGCAATACCATGAGAAAAAGACAACTAAGAAGCAGCGTAAGTTAGCCGCTGCTAGGGCAAGAGAAAGAAAGCGTCAGGACACCGCAAGGCCGGATAGGCTCTTTTAGTTCTTGACAATGCGCTCAGCAGGGCGTATAATAGTTTCATAAATTAAATATTAGAGGAATTATTGAGATGATGAGACTTTGGATTACTGGTGAAGGAGGCGAGCAGTATCAAGAGTTTATTGAGAGCTGTATTAAGGCTTTATTTGAGTCTGACGCTAAGTATGACATTGAAGTTAACCTACGCAAGTTTGTTGATGGAGAGGATTACGAAGACGGAACTCACTCAGGCTTTTGTAATGGAGGCAGGTCTATCTCTACTATAGAGATAGCAACTCACGGTGTTTATGAGTGTGGAGAAGAATACGCTTATCAGCCTTTTGAGATTGCTAGTACTATGGCTCACGAGCTTACTCATGCTCGACAATTTTCTCAAGGACAGATTAACATGCTGAACTATGTCTGGAGAAATAACGGCAAGTCGGTCAACTGTGTAGATATTGAATATGAAGACCAGCCCTGGGAAGTTGAGGCTTACGCATATGAATCTATACTAGCAGATATCTTTTGGGAGGAAGCATGACACCTCAAGAGATTAGTGATTACAAACGAAAATGGTTAATGGATAGCTTCTATTTTGAGGTTAAAACACATACAGATGTAAGAAGGGAATGTAAGGGTTGGTGTAAACTAAACTGCTTCAAACAGGAGTGGGGTATAGAGAATTATACAGGGGTATACCAAGATACATTCGTATTTCATTATGGAGAAGACCACACCGATTTCAAGGGGTGGTATCAAGATGCGTTTCCGTGGAGCTGTTAAATGAAACTTAGAACATATGGGAAGTTAAAAATGGTGTGTAGTACTTTTACTAAAAATAAGAAGCTTATTATAACGGCTTTTATTATAATGAATATAATAGGTTGGGGGATACTAGGATGAGCGATACATTAAGAGATAGGTATGACATATATGTGGCTTGCTTGAAAGGTTCGGGTGAATATATAAAAACATTTGATGAGTGGTTAGGATAATATGGTACGCAATGAGATAGCTGCTATTATTATAACGGCTTTTATTATAGTCGTATTAGCTCTTAGCGGAGCAACAATATTTGTGTTAGCACTATAAAATAATTCTTGACAATGTACCCGTTTTTTAGTATAATATCTTCTTAGAAATTGGAGAAAAGAGATGATTACGTACGCCACCAATTGGATGGGGCCGGTCTCAACACGTTGGTACGAAGATAATAACGTACCAATGGTAGAGACTGAGCATACCTACAGTGAATTAATCCCCGAAAAAGAGGGGCAGAGTTATATCTCACGACAACCATCTGTAAACTATGCCGCAGGGCGGATTGATATTCGCGGCTTAGATGAGGATGACGGCTATTGGTGTGGTCAACACGAATATGGTGTGGGTATTATGACACAGAAAAGCTGGAACATCCTCAGTGACTACTTATGGGACTTTTCTAGTAAAGAGCTACTAACATATAAAGAATTACTAGAAGGCTTCGAGAAAGAAACTAAACATACAATAGAGTGGTTTAAAAATGAGAATTATTAAGAGTGAAATGAGAACGCCAGACGGTACTATCCTGTCTTCTAAAGACAGACACGACTATGTTACTCATATGGATAAGAATGGAAAAGAGTACATGCTTGACGGTGGTATTGAATATGTTCGAGCTAGTGCTTGGGGTGATGAGGAGTTCCTAACGGTTACTACAGATGACCCTCATAATGATGTTCGTGATGCGTTGACTTGGGGCACTTATGGAAAAAAGGGTGACCAACCTTTATCTTATGTCAAATTGAAAAATATGGACACTGAACACATACAATCTATAATAGAGACTCAACGCAATATATACCCACAGTTTAAAGAAGCAATGATAAATGAACTAGAATTCAGGGAGATTTACGGTGAAAGTTAAAATTGGTAACTACCCCACCCATAGGTTCTACCACAACTGGTTATACAATGTGTTTGGCTGGTCGCCTAAGGAAAGGGTGAGCGTTCACATTGATAAGTGGGACACTTGGTCTATGGACTGGACACTTGCACACATCGTTGTGCCGATGCTGGAACAACTTCGAGACAGCACACATGGTGCGCCTATTGTAGACGAAGCAGACCGACCAGAGCATCTACTTGGTACTGTAGTAGATAAGGCTAGTGGAGATGTTGATGAATTCCACTTTGACGCATGGGATTGGATACTGGGCGAAATGTTGTTCGCACATCAGAGTAAGTTGGAAGAATGGGAGCAGCAGTTCTTTTCTGGAGTACATGACACAACATGGGAGGAGCTACCAAGTGGCTACAGTGAGATGAAGAAAGGACCGAATGACACTTTCCAAATAGATTGGGAGGGTCGTAAAGCTTACCAAGCAAGAATCACTAACGGCTTCCGTCTATTTGGAAAGTACTATGAAAGCTTATGGGATTAGTAGGGGTTAGGTTAATTGGTTAAACTATGGGGTTGTGACCCCCGTGATCTGCGTTCGATTCGCAGACCCCTGACCAACAAAGTATTAAGACTCTATAGCACAATTGGTAGTGCTGCGGATTGTCTATCCGCCGGTTAGGAGTTCGAATCTCCTTAGAGTCGCCAACTAAATAGTTCTTGACAATTAACCTAGACTTTAGTATAATAGCTTCTTAGAAATTGGAGAAAAAGCAAAATGAAGCGATTATGTTTAGCAGAGATAGAGAAAGCGTTTGTAGCAGCAGAGACTCACTATGGTCGTTCCATTGATAGAGTTCCTGTTACATTTTCTACGCGTATGACACATACAGCAGGACGTGCCTTCTTTACTAGAAAATGTAAGGAGATTCGTCTATCTGCTAGTCTTCTAGCGTCTGAAGGCAAGGCTTTCATTTCTAGGACTCCTGGACATGAAGCAGCACACATTATAGCTATGGAACTGTTTGGTATAGAAGGCAGAGGACACGGTATTCGTTGGAAGGAGGTTATGAGAGTTATTGGTATTGATGATAAAAGATGCCACTCATATACTACTCCTAAGAAGAAAATGTATACATATATCAAAGATGGAGTCACAAAAGAACTAACCGTGTTTCGACATAACAAACTACAGAAAGGTATCGTGGAATGTTATGGTTGGAAAGATGGTATTAAAATGTACAGAGAAGACTGGAGAGTATTATGACACCATCATATAAATTTATCAGCTATCCCAATGCGGATATGCTAGACCCAATTCAACATGAAACAACCATAATGGTAGAGGTTTCTAGGGCTGATATGTTTGAGGCTTTTCAGCAATTTATGACAGCATCGGGCTTTGTCTTCATGGAACATGAAAGCATTGGCATAGTACACGACAGTTTATTTGACGATTAGGAGAAAGAAATGTATATAGAAGAAAGATGGTTATGGTTTGTAGCAGGTTGCGTAGTTGGCCTACTATGGAGTGTATTGTGTTACGGTTTTGGTATTTGGAGCTAGAAGATGAACAATTTTGACATGGTAGGGCAGTTTATGAGAGTCTTTGGGCAAGAGGTTTTAACGACCCCGCAGCTCCCTGACTCAGAGTTAGCAGCACTAAGATTGGACTTGATTGAGGAAGAGGTTGAGGAGTTAGGAGATGGAATTGATAGAAACAGCTTGTTGGAGATTGCTGACGCACTTACTGACATATTATATGTGGTGTACGGGGCTGGTCATGCCTTTGGTATTGATCTAAACGCTTGTTTCCTAGAGGTTCACTGTAGTAATATGACTAAGCTAGGTCCAGAGGGTAAGCCCCTTTACCGCGAAGACGGTAAGATTCTGAAAGGTGAAGGTTATGTAGAACCCAACTTGGAGCAATTTGTATGAAAACATATAGAATAGAGACTGTTTCCACTTTCTACCACACTTACCTTGTCTCTCAACCAGATGAGCATGAGCCTAAGGGGTGTCAATACCCCGTCACTTGTGAGGATGTAGAGGAGCTTACTCAGAAGCATCTAGGTGACCTAATCATTGGTTATAAAGAAGTAACTGATGAAGAAATCCTGGAAGAGATTAAGGATACATACTTAGAAGATTGGTCAATCGAGATGATTAGGGAGAAGATTGTACATGACGTTCGATAAGTTCTGTTTAGATATGTGGCTAGAGAATTGTGTTGAAAGGGATTCAGTAGGTGAACCTTTGTTGAGAAAGGTAGAGTATATTGCCTTCAACAAAGAATTTCTAAGAGAGGAATACGAGAAACATGTGTATTGGAACTAGATATTACTAACCCACTTTGTTGTGGGTTTTTTGTGGTTCATATAACGCCCTTATGAACCATGTATGATACAGGAGAAGTAAAAATAATTCTTGACATTTCATACAAAATTTTGTATAATATGATTTCAAATTAAGAATTAAAGGAACCAAAAATCGTGTGGATTAATGATATAGAAAAGCTGGAGTATAATGGTACAGGAAAAGTTGCTGAAAACAGTGTACAGGATATATTCTTGGGGCTAGGGTTTGCTGAGGCTAATATTGATACAGCTAGTAAAGGTTGGAAGAATAAAACTTGCTACTTTAATGACCTTTTCATAGGGGAAGTAGAGATGGCTGAAAATAGTTTTTACTCTCAGCCACTAGGAAGCCAGAAGTCTCCAGATTTTATCTTAAACACAGGTGGAGAGACTTATTTTATTGAGGTAAAGGCATCTAAGACACGCAGTGGTTTTCAATTCAATACACATCTTGTAAGAGATGAGTTCACCTATGTTCTGAGTGACCCTACTATTGGTTTCAAAGTAGTTTCAGGTAGTGAGATTATGGCTCCAGAAGTTAGAGAAATTCTTGCTGAATGCCATAAAGAACAGCGATTTACTATGGATAGATACAATAAGAAGATACAAGCACTAGAGTGTAATACACAGGGGTGGTCTTACTACGCCCGACCAATGTTTTCCCAAAAGAGACTGTTCGCATGAGCTTAGACCAATTTTATACAAAACCAGAAGTAGCAGCAAAGTGTTTCATGACCTTAGCTGACAGGGAGTGCGATCTATGGCTTGAGCCATGTGCGGGGATGGGCAGCTTTTATAGTTTGTTCCCAGAAGATAAAAGGCTGGGATATGACCTTGAGCCGCGCTATGACGGAGTGATTGAGCAGGATTTTCTAAAAGTTGTGCTACCTAAAGATACTAATATTATTGTAGCAACTAATCCCCCGTTTGGTTATAGAGCGCAGGGAGCTATAGAGTTTTTCAATAAAGCTGCGGAGGCAGCCAACATTATAGGGATGATAGTCCCTCGTAGTTTTAGGAAGGCATATATTATAAATCAACTAAATACATACTATCACCTAACACATGAGGATATACTAGCGTTAGGTATATTCGATGGAGGAGCTGATAAGATTAGAACAGTGTGGCAGATTTGGGAGAGGCGTGAGGTCAAGCGAGATAAGATTGTTCTTCCTTCCACCCACCCTGACTTTACTATAGTGCCTCAAGGTAAGGGTTTTGATAGGAATAAAGCAGACATAGCTATAAGACGTACAGGGTATAAGAGTGTGGGAGAGGTTATTGACCCCGAGGATGCTAACCCTATTACACAATTTATATTTATATCTATAGAGAATGAGGATGCTATAGATATCTTTGAGAGCATGGATTTAAGCTGTGCCTTTGACACGGCTCTAGCCCCTACTGTTACTCAGGGTGAGATAATTAGAGCTTATATTACTAGTAAAGGAGAAGTACTATGATGGATATATACCAAAAAGTAATGAAGCGCAATACTTTAGCAGAGGTGGTACTGGAGGTAGGTCTTAATTATAAAAAGCTCACCAAGCTTCTAGTAGATAGTGGAGTAAAACATGCTAAAGGGCAGTATTGGAGTAAAGCAGTAGAGGATTTTCTAGGGGCTAATATGCCTCAACAGTTGGATATGTTTTCCGACCCCGTAGATATTGTACGCTGGTTCGACAACCTAATAGCGACTAAGATTGAAACCCTCCCTCGACATAGCCCTGCTCAGAAGCTAAGATATAAGAAAGAACTCGATGCTTACAATAAGATTATATTTGAACGCGACTATGACGTTGCTATTGAGGTTGACCTAGAGAGAATATAGCAGCCAAAAAAAGATTTTATATCCCAGCTTCATCTTCTACACTTTACAACCAACTAAAGTCTACTATGCTAAGGCAAAATAGTTCTTTACAGGTGTTAAAAACCATGATATAATAATACTCTATTTACAGAGATAGACAAAAACTAAGATTTAACATCACTTCTTCTTAGCTAGAAAGATAATTGTTTTAATTAATGCGGCAATCTATTTCACCCCCTAAGCCCTACAGGCGTGGGGTATGAGAATTGATAGCATTTAAATTAAACTGATTATCTTACTTTTCATTTTAATTTAAATATATATTACGTTTCAATTAAAGAGTCTCTTATCAATTATTGTCTATCAAGACAATTTACTAAGGTCTAAGAAACAAAATGAGGTCTAACTAAGACCTTTAATCATAACTTGCTACACCTACGTCTATTTCACAACCCCAAAAAAGAGCCCCAATTTGGCTCAATTCGCGATTGGTCGAAAAAGACTGTATTTCTTTAAGACAATTAAGGAGGATTCTTTTTGCTTGTACTCTAGAGAGCATAGTCTTCCCTAGTTTATCTTCTTATGATAGCTTTCTCTAGTCGACAAAAAAATACCCCTACTATTGCTAGTAGAGGCTAATTCATTGTCACTGCCCACTATCGTTTTGTAGCTAATTCAAGTGTTTTAAGTACTGCTTTAGGACTTTTATCTAACCCTTGTAAATCCTCCATATCAATCTCTAGATTATCAGCTATAGTAGCGACTATTTCTACTTTTGTGAGAGGTAATTCACCTACTTTATTCTTATAGATTGCTCTAACATAAACTCCCTCTCTACTCAGCTTTCCGATTATTGATTTAGCACTCTTTTCTAGTTTTTCCGCTAATATATTTACTGTTTCGAGTGTTGGATTAGCGGTATACCATGCTATCATCATTAGCGTTTGTTCCTCAGTATAGTTCATGAGTCTGTCTCATCTTTGTTGTTTATCCACTCTAGATGCCAAGTTACACACTGCTCGTCATGAACTACTTTAGTATTCTGACTATAATGTAGTAATTGTACTTCTAGATTCTCACCCCCGATTAACCCCGCATACTCGGTCAAACACTTATCAAACTCTAACTCTGCAGCAGAAGCAAACTGTTCTAGCTTAAGTAGAATGTTACCATTTTGGTACACCAGCAGACGAGATTCTTCCAATTTATCGTAAATAGTGTCTAGTTCTACCATCCTGTTACGAAGTTGAGCCAGCAACCCCGCAGCGGGGTCATTGTTAGGGAAATTAATTATCATTCTGCAACCCCTTCCTGTACTAGCAACATCTTAGCTGCGTCTACAACTGCTAAAAGTTCGTTGTATTCTAGTTGTACTATGCCCTTTTGTGGGTTAAAATCATGTTGTTCTACGACAATAAACGACCCCGCAGCTTCGTCAGCAAGACCAACATAAGTATTGCCTTCACCGAAGACAGGATTTGAGTCTTCCTTATGAATAGCTACTTGCATTATAGTTGTTTTATACTTTATCATTTTGTAACTCCTTTTGTACTAGTACCTCAAATTGTATCTTAGCCTCTGAATGAGTTAGTTTATGTGAAAGTGTGTGTATAACCTCATGAAAGCCTCCCTCATAATGCTTTACTACCCACCAGTTGCCTCTCATAGCATCTTTCTTTAAATCATAGTACATAACAACCTCCTTTTCAAATTTTATAACATAATTATACTGGACTTAAGGAAATTTGTCAAGAATTATTTCATGGTAGGCATAAAAAAGCCCTCACTATCTCTAGCAAAGGCTTGATTACATTCTAAGCGACTAACTCATTGAATTTGTTGGAACGTATATAATATATACGCAAAAATAGCTGTTGTACTGCCACCTCCGCCTGACCTTGTACAACGATTTACCTCGACTTACGTTTTTGTGGGAAGGAACAACCTAGTCTACTACCAGAAACCTACTTTGTTCAGTACAAAGATATAAAAACTCCCTCTTACCATACGCTTTATACAGCTCTAAGAAAGGGTAAGCTGTCCTAAGTTCCGCGAGGTTTGGTAAATAATCCCTCAAGCATT
>Ga0307984_1001129_pt1 | contig 11287 bp, 18 predicted proteins | sample EllFjometageno78_FD_203169 | JGI IMG/M metagenome (GOLD analysis project Ga0307984, IMG submission 203169) | Marine microbial communities from Ellis Fjord, Antarctic Ocean - #78 | ecosystem: Environmental > Aquatic > Marine > Unclassified | place: Southern Ocean | collected 2014-10-09 | reverse complement strand
AAGCGACTTAAATTTAATCATCATTACTTGCCCCTGTATCGTGATTCTACCTTGATCTTCGCTTATTAGAATTTCTTTTCTGATTTCAGAGTCGACATTAATTCCATTATTTAACATCTTTAACTGTATAGGTGTTTGATTGTGTTTACTTAATCCAAAAAACCATTCTATTAAATCATTGCCATTACGTATCGACTTACCAATCATCTCAACTCTCCCTGTTTAGTATAGGTTTAGGCGGTTCATTCGTTTATCATTCTATTAATAAGGTCACTGACCATGCTTTGGATTTCAGGCTCCTCAGAAACCGCCATTATTTCACGAAGTCCGTGAATTGCTTTGCCGTATATCGTATCCTGTAGAATTTTTCTTGCGTTCTCTGTTTTACGGCCCAATTCAGTATAAGTTGCTGTAAACCGAGAAGATAACTCAAGTTTTACTTTATACTCAAAGGCCACCTCAAAACTGTGAGTTTGATCCATCGCGGGCAAACCTTTATCCACCTCTAAAATAGCGCGTGGGTTGGGGTCTGTACGATGGAAACGTTTGTCCCAATTCTTTTCTGTAGTCAATAGATGCTTTATCATCTCAACTCTCCCTGTTTAGTAGGTTGCCAGCATTCATCAGGCGAGATTGGTCGGGCGTGTTTCCAGCGATACCGCTCTATACTGGATGCTCCAACAAGTGGTACGCAGAAATAGGGGGAACTCCATGTTTGATTTACGAAACATATAAGCCCAATATAGAGATGGCTTTTAAGTTGTTCCAGGTCGTCACCTACCCAGCAAGGCACAGGGGAACGCTCAGACACATCATCCTCCCAATTAGGTACAGGTTTGCAGATTGATTCTAGGTAATCCAATATGTCCTCCTGAGAATAATCCCATCCTGTTGCTATCTGCTCTGGACTCATACCGTCAATTATTCTTTTCATATCACTCTCCTTGCTCAGTCAATTTTATACCAAATATTCCAGAATAAATGCCTGTGTACTTTGAAATCTATCAGCACATGGCTATGAAAACTGTCCACGGCCGTATCGCAGTATTTAACTCTAAAAAATATCGTAAAGTATGTCATTCATGCTCTCCCTGTTAATTTTCTGGTCAGCCAATGCTGTGATATAGATAAATTAACTTTAATTTTAAATAATTCAATGTTTTTACCTGATTGTGTTTTCACCAACAAATCATCATTGACATAATTAAAGGGCGCGGCTTTAGATCTTAATCTAATAACTTGGGCTGAAACTCCGCTAGACTCTGAGAATTGTCGCAACGTGTAAGACTCTCCGCTGATAAGGTCTTGATTCATGCCGATGTATAAAAATTTTGCCGGTACTTGGCCGTTGCGCTTAATCATATTGCCCCCTGATAGATGATTTCACCATCATAGTAGTAACCGTATTTTTGAAGGTAGAACACTTTAGCGGCTTCCCTAGCTTCTGGGTCTAACCAAGTAATATCGGTGAGTTGCATTTCGATTGTCTTGTCGCGTAGACGCTCTTTTTTGACTGGGTTTCTAGCGAACGGTGAAGAACCACCCTGATTTTGTGCCTTGCCTAACCAAGCATTAATGAATCGCTTGATACCAGTTTTGGTTTTGCGGTTTTTAGGGTTAGAGTGACACCATGCGGTCATAGCGCGAATCTCTTGATCTACATCTACAGTCGGGTAAGCAGATTTCCATATCAGAATATCCTCTTGCTTGACGGTGTAGCATTGCCCTGTAATTAATATCATTGTAAAACCTCGTTTTTTGATTGAAGTGTAATTATCATTCATTCCTGCACCAATGTAAACCTTTTTGTTTATACTGGCTTGTAACCATTCATCTTATCGCCTTTCTTTAACCTTTCTTTAAGCATAGCGGCTTTATTTTTATCGCCTTTAGTTATTGCTAAAGCTATCTTAGCTTCTAGCGTTTTGCGATTATTAAGCTGCTCACTATTTAAGGTGCTATTTTTCATCACTACTAACAAGCTCATATTGAGCAACCGTACACTCTTCACCGAATTGGTTTAACACCTTTACTCTAGTAGTCAGAATATTCATTCCTTTATTTCGAAGCTCATGCACCCTTGCCGCGAGTCGATAAATACCTAAATGTTTCCAACCTTCCATTGGGTTAACTGTGTTGTTTTCTTCTAAGTAATTAATTAAACGGTCAATTTTGTTTGGTGTTGCAGGAACTAATTTGCTCATTTTAATTCTCCAGTATTCTCGGCAAGCCTCGAAAGTTTAATGATAAAGGTTTTTGTTTGCTTGTTTTTAAAAAAATATAAATATTTAAGATGATTTTCCCCTTTAACTACAAAATCCAGTTAATTTAAGAATAGAGGGCTAATGCGACTCTACGGTTATAATATACTTCGTATCGGATATCCAACCTATCCACAATCTAAAACCGATTAAATTGTAGGGCTATGTCTGGAGGGTCAACCACGCTCTGACGTTTAATTTAGGATTCCGTCAGCCTCTAGCCCGAAGTACATTTGAATCATAAAATAAATTACAAAACTTTTATAATAACCTTTTCGAATAAGCAGGACGGTTTTTATAACTTTTTGGAATAAGCAAATAAGTTTACAAAAAGGTTTACTTTGGTCGAAAGATTAACGATAATGGTTACTCATTCAAAGGGAATATAAATATGCAAAATAAAAAAATCAATGTGTCGGATTCTGAACGCGGCAAGCAAGATTGCATTAAGGGAAGCAAGGTTTCTCATAATGAATCACTGGCTTATCACATTGGATATGGTGAGCAATACGAAGCAGAGCAAAACGCTACTGCAAAATCTGAACTACAATTAAGGGGTTTAAAATGAGCTTTTCTAAAGAAGTATGGGACGCATTATCAGAAATTAGCGTCAAAGATCACACTGAAAAAAAAGGGCAGTTGTCTTATCTGTCTTGGGCTTGGGCTTATGGAATAATGATGAAAAATTATCCTGAGTTGGATTATCATTTTGACGAACATAAATGCATAACCACTGGGACGGTGGAGGTTACTTGCATTGTTAATCTTTACAAGGGCGAGGAAACGATGGTTCGACATATGTGGTTGCCGGTCATGGATTACAAAAATAAGGCTATCCCAAATCCTGATAAGTTCGCAATTAATACGGCTAAAATGAGATGTCTAACTAAATGTTTTAGCCTTTTTGGATTAGGCCATTATATTTATGCAGGGGAAGACTTGCCCGAATCTGGCGGTACTGTTCCAGAACCTACAGTTATCAATGGCTTGCAATTAACTGCCCTTGAAGAATTAATGGTTATTACTACAACGGACGAGGCGCGGTTCTTGGCTCACTTCCAGATACATAAACTGCACTACATGCCCTCTTCTAGTTTTGACGTTGCTCAAGCTATGTTGAATAAGAAACTTGAGCTAATCTCAACTAAGCTGTCAGACGATCAGCTTGCAGAAGTCGGCAAAGAGATCGCAGGAAAATGAGTGGCGGTGACCCGAAATACTCACCCAAAGGCGGCAAAATGTTCCATGAAGACGGATACCAGTTGCCCGACGATGAACCTCTAATGGTTTTTAGAGGCAAAGACGTTGGAAGTTTAATGGCAATATACGAATACATTTGTATGCTTGAAGACCAACCAATGAACAGAACTATTCTTAGCCACCTAGAAAGTAGTTTGGAACGGCTCAGTGCTTTTTATCATTATCAAATAAACAACCCTCAATTACAGTCAGTTGGTTGTTCAATGAAGGCACATGATCGCTACAAAATGTTTTTAAATTTTGCAGAAGAGAAACTAAGTTTCCATGATATGCCTATACACAAACGAAACGATGCAGACGTTAAAATTTTGACAGGAGTTGCGATATGAACACTGAGCAAATAGTACAGGGTACGCCTGAATGGTTTGAAGCTCGTAGAGGAAAGCCCTCTGCGAGTAGGTTCGGGGATTTAATTACCTACACCGGTAAACCTTCTAGTTCAGCGGCTAAGTATATACAGAAGCTTACCTCTGAGATTATCACTGGCGAAATAGAACCCTCATTCCAAAACGAACACATGCGAAGGGGGATAGAGTTAGAGCCAGTTGCAAGGGAAGCATATTCTATAATTACAGATCAGGTGGTTGGCGAGTTTGGCTTTATGCAGGACGATGAAGAGAATTATGGCTGCTCTCCTGATGGAATCATCTTTGGGGACGTTGAGTTTGAGGGCGAGGAAATGTTGATTGATTTTTCTGGCCTTGAGATAAAGTGTCCTGCGCTTACCACTATGACGGGATATTTACTTGACAACCATAGTTTAGTGAAAGCATATTATCAGCAGTTGCAAGGCTCATTACTTGTTACTGGCGCGAAGTGGTGGGACATATTTGCGTATCACCCTAAGACAGCCCCGGTATTAGTTCGCGTCTACCCTGATGAAGACTACATGCGGCTGATGGAATTTGAGATAGATAAAGCCGTAAACCAAATTAAATTAAATGTGGAGAAATTAGTATGAGCGTAAATGTATTAGTAGTTGCAGGAAACGTGGGAGCAGACATGGAGATTCGTGTCACTCCTGCCGGTAAATCAATCGGTAAATTTAACATTGCATCAACGTCAGGATGGGGAGATAACAAAAAAACCTCATGGATTACTTGTAAGATGTTTAATGATAGAGCCGAAAAATTAGCACCCTTTATCAAGAAGGGAGTGCTTTTAACTGTTACCGGGTCTATTGATGTTGAGGAATGGGAAAAGGAAGGTGTTAAATACAAACAAGTGTGTTGTATTGTAAACGATATCCAGTTACCTCGCAGTGAAGGGGCAAACTCACTAGCCGCACCCCAAGCCGCACCCCAAGCCGCACCTCAAGCCGCACCTCAAGCGTCAGACTTTGACGATAGCGACATACCGTTCTAATGGAAAATCATTACGGAGATTGCAGTATAAAGATGACTGAAAGGTCAGAATGGACATGCTACCTCTTCGGAGTCGATAAAGGCGTCAGGATGGTCTGGACACCCTTAAAAGGTTGTGAGCCAAATTGGTTTTGGAGAAAAATGCAATTCCTGATACTTGGGAATAAATGGGTAAAGGAGAAAAAATAATGGAACGTATACATGCAGGCGACTGCTTAAAAAAAGTGCAGTCAAGATTGGGAGTCAGTAGCGCAGATTTAGCCAGAGCTACAGGAACAACACGACAGCAAGTGTTACGGTGGAGGTTAAACAGTAATATGAAACTTCACACCATAGAACTAATCTGCAAAGCCCTAGATCTGCACATTTATGAATTTATTTATCCTGATTTATATGACTTGATTTCTGACCTTTCAGGAATTGATGCTTGAGATTAATAACTCCAGAGGGCAGGTTTCGGCAAATCTTCACCATCGTCAAGGTGAATAAACCGGGACCTGCCTTTTTGACTTACCCCGACTCTTCGTATCCCATGCTTTAAAGCCACCTCAAGTAGTTTTAAAGCCCTTTCGCCCGAACATAACACATCTACTGCCTTTCCTTGTGGGTGCGCTCCTGTGCTTGTTTTGCTTGCTTCTTCGGGATGATTAGAGCAACGATAAGCAGATGTTAACGGAAAAGGAAAATCGCACTCTATTCTGATCTTTCTAAGCAGCTTAAGAAAATCCGCATTAAACTCATTTTTTTGACAACCGCATTTACACGTAAGCTCTTTCGGTCGAAAATAAACTACTGGCTTTTTAGCTTCTATTTTTTTAGCAGTCGACTTTGCCATTATTTTTCTATTCCTTTTGTTCGTTCAAAAGACCGCAATCCTCCAAGACCTAAAAGACCCATTAAGACAGGCATCATAACAGACATATCTGCTTGCGGCATTGTTGCACCAAATCCAACGGCAATCGGGGAGATCAGGAAGTTAACAGCCATGCCTATAACACATACCCAAGCCGTAGCCGGTCTCCAAGAACTTTGAAACCAATTACCTTTTGCCTCTGCAGTGTTAAGTTTTATTTGTTCTATCGCTAATTCTTGAGCGTGATTTTCTGACATTGTTGCAATCTCAAAAGCCAGTTTTTGCTTCGTATCAGCGTCAGGAATCCACCGAGTAAGTAATTCCGCTACAGGTTTTACAAGTTCAATCAAGATATTGCTCCTGCGCCTAGCCTATCTATTAAGAATAGGCCAATGATAAGAGGGTAGACGCCCCACAACATTAGAGACATATGTCTTGTGGCTATTGTAGTCTCATTGAGCCGCCTATCGATGCTAAAGAATTTAGAGTCTATTGATTCCATACGGACAGCGCATTCTCGTTCGTGCGCTTCTAGTTTGAGTAGTGCTTCCTTTACAGTAGCCATGTCAGTCCACGAGTTCAACGTCGGATTCTTCTAAACTTTTTGCTAGCAGATTCATAAACGCTTCACGACCGACATTTAACTGGTCTAAATTAAACTGCATTGACTGAATTTTCCGGTCTAGGTCGGCAACGTGATTAACTAACGCTTGTGTCTCTGCTGTTAAATCTTCAAAAGTATAATCTACATCGTTTATCGTAATGGGGGTTGTTTTTTTCTTGCCCATTTTTGTGCCTTTAAAGTTAGTTAGTTAATTTAGTTAAATATTCTACAGATAAAACTTAAGATTGTAAAATTCTATGGCCCGAAGAAGTTAATCGCGTAGTTCATTACAGTCGTTCCGGTCACATTATTATCTACTAATGATCTATAATAAATGGTTATAAACCCTGAGTTGAACGATTCAGTGTTCGCGCTTACAGTTTTAGACAGGCTGATAGATTTATTGTTAATGCTGTAGCTATTAGAGCCTCCATTGACCGTGACAGACCCTATGTTTTGTGTGACAACATAATAAATTTCGGTATTGTACCGTTGCCCAACTCCAAACCCAATGTCCCAATCTACACCCAACTCCCAATATAATTGACCTGTTAATTGATTGGCGTTAGTGTCTCTAAAAGTAGCCTTGTTAGGTGGCAAAGTAGACACGTAGAAAGTAGTCGCGCATCCGTAATAATCGGAAAAGTCTATTGCTCCAGATGTAGGGATTGACGAATTTGCTGAAATGTTAGGAACGTAAGAACCCCCTTTATACAGGCTTCCCATATCACTTACGCGCGTGTAATTCCAGAAACTTTGAGACTGACCCATAAACAAATCAAGCATATTATCCATGCTAATTGTGCCTGATGAAATCCCAAGGTTAATTTGAGTTCCAGTAGCCGGGTTGTTTGGTGTTGACAGCGTAGCGGCATCAGACGTATTGCCGACTGATAATGTAATTGTCTTTGATTGGGAATATCCGCTAGGGGCTGTCGCTCTAGTTAAAACAATATCGTTGTTAGTTATCGTTTTAGACGAGCCAAAGGTTCTTTCTGCGGAAGTACCTGACTGCAGGGCGACCTGACCGTTTGAAACGCTTGCCGTAACTGCAACGTCGATTCCTGTGATTGTAACAGCATCAAAATACGTCTGCTCAGAAGGGTTTGCAATACGGTTAACACCAAGACTAAATGCGTTAGGTGTATTGTCAGCGCCAGTAACCGCTAAAAATATTGTGCCGTTAGAAGAACCTGATTCTGCACAAGTAATATTAACATTAGCTAAAGTAGGACTAGATTTAATTACTCTAGTACCGGTTGCACCTTCCGCAAGGACTAAATTTGAGGCAGACGTAAACTGATTAGTGCTAAAGCCGGAAACGGTTATATTGCCGCCTCCGCTTAAAAAAGCATTATGGACAATACTTAGAGTATCCCCTGCTTCAATATTTATACGGCTACCAGAAGTACCCCCCCCAACTACTAGGACAGCGTTAGATTCTTGGTAAACCGTAACATTAATTGTTGCCATTTTACTTCCAGATTGCCGCGCAAATATCTTGAACTATTTGAACTAGTCCAGTGACGTCAGTTGGGCTTCCTTGACCGTCATACCTACTCAGGTGCAAAACATGATTAGAAACTGCAGGAAGTTCAGCGTCTTCTGTATCGTCAAAAGTAATCTCCATAACGACCATGATAGTTGGGTTTCCTTCGTTTGTTGCAGGGTCAGCCGATGGTGTCATCGTCGGGTATGTTTCTGCTCGTTGCAATACTTGTGTTTTTGTAATCGCCATTCTATTTCTCCAGCAATTGTTTAACTAATAATTTAAGTTCATCTATTTCTTTTTGCTGCTCTTTTGCTAACTCTATAAGATAGCCTGTAATGTTTCCGTAAGCTACAGATTTATATTTTTCTCCATCGTGTACTAGTTCAGGTGCAACCTTTTCCAACTCTTGAGCAATAACGCCAGAACCATCTTCACCATCTTTAATAAATGACACACCACGCATTAATAATACTTTCTTGCCGTCTAGCGTTTTTACGTTTGCTTTTAGGCGTTCATCAGAGAATGCCGTTACGTTACCACTAGATGTAATAGCGCCGCTAGAAATAGTGCCAATGTTGGATAGATTGCCTGACGAGCTTATTAACAAAGTTCCTGCACCAGTGCCGCTAGAAGGTTTAATATATAGCCCTTCTTTAAACATTAGCTTCCCATCAGCTAAGACGGTATGCGTTGCCTCAGTTGTTGACAGCACGAAAGAACTGCCAGAACCATAAGATTGACCATCACTATGAAAAAACGTAATACGCCCTTTTTGTGCGCGACTTCCCTGATCACTAAATTCTATGTCTGCTCCTGCACCATTGTTTGCGGTGTAAATCTTTAAAGCGTCAGCATCAGCGGTTGCAGTAATAACTCCACTAGAGATAGTGCCTACGTTGGCTATGTTTCTACTAGCGTCAATTATTGTAGTGCCGCCAACCATATAGGAAGCTCCACGAACTGCGCCACTACTAGTTATAGCCCCACTAGTAATAGTTCCATAAAACTGTGCATTTGCACCACTAAAACCAACCGCCTCGACAGAAGAGGAAGTTCCAAGAACAAGTGTGTTATTAACTCCCCAAATATCTGGCGTTGTTGTTCCTGAACCACTGCGAGTAAATTCTGCTCCATAGAAACTATTGCCCGAACTACTAGACTGTACAAATCTACTGGCTGTGACTACCCTACTAGCATCTATAACTGTAGTGCCGCCAACTTTTAGAACTCCAGTAACATCAATGAAGGGCGTTCCCCTTCCATCCATAACGACAACTGAAGTGCCGCTTGAATTTCTTACATTTAGGACACCGCCTGATGATGTAGGACTTATAGAAATATTAGCCGTTGAGCCGTTCTTAACTGTAATTGCGCCACTAGAGATTGTAGCGATGTTTGTCAGGTTACGGTTGTTGTCCAACAATGTTGTGCCGTTATACTGAAGCGAGCTAGTGTAATTTATTATGGGTGCGGTTACTGTTCCTGATGATGTAATAGCCCCACTAGAGATAGTGCCAACTCCAGTTAAATTATTGGCTTTCAGATCGAGTTGCGTGGGCTGAAAGTCGTATTCTAAAACACCCCCAAGCGCGACTCCAATCATGTTCGCACCAGAATCATAAAGCCCAGAGTCGGGGTCTCCAACCTTAACGGCAGGGCTGTCTACAGAGCCAAGTCCTGTTTGTATACGATCAAATAAAGATGTTCCAGTTGAAGTAATGACGCCTGATGAGATAGTGCCAACTCCAATCAGGTTGTTAGCTTTCAGATCGAGTTGCGTGGGCTGAAAGTCGTATTCTAAAACACCCCCAAGCGCGACTCCAATCATGTTCGCACCAGAATCATAAAGCCCAGAATCATTATCTCCAACTTGAAGTGCAGGACTTGCGACAGTTCCAAGCCCTGTTAAAATGCGGCCAAAGGTGGATGTACCAGTTGAGGTAATAGCCCCACTAGAGATAGTGCCTGAACTAGAAATCGCATTAGAACCCATTGTTAGGGTTCCTGATATGGTTGTGTCGTACCCTAACGAAATTGCAGACACAGCATTGTTAGTGGAGTTTGTCGTAATAGATAAGGGGTAAGCCCCAGTATTATTGAGTCGTATACTGAAGTTACCACTATCACCACCAACCCACCACGTTGGGGTGTTAGTGACATTAGTTTCAGTCATTCTAATAAATGGGGTACTGTTGGTTAGATCAAGATACCCTGTGACTACGCCACCCGATTTAGGCAGTGCGGCATTAGCTGTCGTATTAGCTGAGTTAGCTGTGTTGGTAGTCGTAGTTAATACGCCATTCCTTGCTCCTATGTCTACTCCGTCTACGGTTCCAGTTACGGCAATGTTTCCACCTACATCAAGGCTAGGTGCAGTTAATTTATGGCTAAAATCAAACTTATCGCCAGAAGTGTTCCATAAAATAGTAGCGTTATTTGAAGCATCAACCGCATCTTGAATGGTTATTCCTGCACCGTTAGCACTAGATGATGAATTACCAGTAGAATAATTTAATGTAATATTCTTATCTTTGACGTTTAGATTATCAGTATCAACGGTTGTGGTTGTGCCTTGGACAGTAAGGTTGCCGCCAATAACTAAATTATTGCTGAACGTATGGTTGCCAGAAATCGTGCTATCTAGGTTTAGAGTTACTGCTCCGCTAGTGCCACCACCGTTTAAATTAGTCCCTGCTATTACATTAGATATGCTTCCCGAGCCTGTTCCTACGGCTACGCCATTCAGATACAGCGTGCCTTTAATATCGGTTCTACCACTAGATATTCTTAACTCTGAAAGACTTGGATTTAACCCTCTTGAGTATCCACCCCCACTAGGTGCTGTGCCTAAAGATAAATGAGTTCCACTCTTGTCTATGCCTATTTGGAATTGACCAATATCACCGTTAGTATAGGTATCAAGATCATCGTCAAACTGTATCCTTGCGCCCCACGTTGTTGTTGATGAACCGCCTCCACCAACAAACGATTGGACAGGAACGCCACTGCTGTTAATTGCCGAAAGCTCAAGAGTGTCTGCGCCCTCACTCAGCCTAACTATTTCGTTGCTTCCTGCTTCTTTAAAAATAGTTATTGGCTGATACAACGGTTTTAAGGCAAACGTAAACCCGGTTTTTGTAAATTGCTCATAACCAACCGCATCAACCGACCTTTTTAAAGTAGCGGATGGACTACCGGTTGATGGGTAGCTTGATGCCGAACCATTAGTGACTGTAACAACAACCTTAAAAACGTATTCACCGGCCGGGAAATCATAAGCAACTAGGGTTTCTCTTAGGTTATAGTTATCATCAATAATGCCTAAACTAGAACCATCTAAGCTGTTAAACAAGCCTTGCACTTGAGATTGAGTCTGTAAATCAGCCCTAAAGTTTCCACTGCCTAAATCAGTTGTTTTAACAAAGTAATTGCTAATTAATTGGCCTGTCGTTG
>Ga0307984_1001127_pt1 | contig 11290 bp, 13 predicted proteins | sample EllFjometageno78_FD_203169 | JGI IMG/M metagenome (GOLD analysis project Ga0307984, IMG submission 203169) | Marine microbial communities from Ellis Fjord, Antarctic Ocean - #78 | ecosystem: Environmental > Aquatic > Marine > Unclassified | place: Southern Ocean | collected 2014-10-09 | reverse complement strand
ACTGTATCTGCGTCTAGCATTGCGCAGGGGCAATCCCTAACGTCTGACAGCATTACGTCTGGCGTGCCGACCGTTGGATCGCCCAACATATCACACGACTATGGGCTAACCGCTGACAACATTACAACGGGCGTGCCTACAGTTGCGTCGGCAAATATTACACAGAGCTTTGCCCTTGCAGCAGAGACAATCACGTCTGGCGTGCCTACGGTCGCAGTAACGGATATCTCCCAGTCTCAGGCTTTAATATTAACGGACATTGCGGCAGGCGTTCCCATCGTGGGGCAGCCAACTGTATTTGTAGATCAAAATTTAATATTAACGGATATTGTGACAGGCATCCCAACAGTTGGCGAGCCTATTATTTTACAGGTTCACAGCTTCCCGTTATTAAATATTACGACAGGCATCCCAACTGTTGGAGTGTCAGCAATTTCGCAGGTTCACACGCTAACGCCAGCAGATATTACGACAGGCGTGCCGACTGTTGCAAGTGCTACCATTACGCAAAACATAGAAGTATCAACAGACGATATTGTTGCTGGCGTCCCCACTGTGGGCGATGCCACAATTAGCCAAGTCCACAATGCGACAACTTTTGACATTGTGGCTGGCACTCCCATTGTTGGGTCTCCAATAATTAGCGGACCGCAAAGCCTTTCAGCCGATAATATTATTGCTGGCGTGCCTACTGTTGCAAACTCAGTATTGGTTGAAAATGTTTCGCTAACTTCCAGCGACATTACCAGCGGCGTGCCTACAGTTGCGAATGTAGTGGCAAGCATAGTTCATGTTATTGCGTCAAACGCCATTGTTGCTGGCGTTCCAATAGTCGGCGACCCAAGCATCGCGCAAATTCACGGCATCACGTCGGATGACATTGTGGCTGGCGCGCCTATTGTTGGCCCAGCCAGCTTCAGATGGACAGAGCAATCTATTGGGGCTACAAATTGGACAGAGCAATCAACGCCGTCCGCGGCTTGGACAGATCAATCAACGTCGTCCACGGCTTGGACCGAGCAACAGGCGGCGTAGCCATTCTTGGCAAAGTAAGGTATAGTGGTCAAAATGGCCGATTTTAGAGGAACTTAAAATGGCAAATACTACAAATCAGGGATGGGCGCGGCCGACAGTCGGAGCAAGCGAAGACACATGGGGGGCAACCTTAAACACCACAATCCAAGCGATCGACACTCTGGTTGGTCCGGTAACTGCGGCCCAGATTGCCAAGCTGGATGGGCTGACAAGTTCGACGGCGGAGTTGAACCACGTCACTGGCGTTACAGGTGCCATTCAGGGTCAAATTGACGCAAAAGCCCCAGTTGCGTCCCCAACTTTTACTGGAACCGCAACAATCCCGATTGCCGCAGTAACAACGGCTGAAATCACAACGGCTGAAATTACTACTGTTGACCTTGGCGACTGGACGATTACTCAATCAGGAACAGACCTTGTGTTTTCTCACAGCGGGACGGCCAGATTTAAGTTGACTAGCGCAGGAGCATTAACGGTTGAGGGTGACGTCACCGCATTTGGAGATGCGTAATGACTTTACCAGCATCAGGAATAATAAACTTATCTGACATCCAAACTGAGTTTGGTGGTGCTAACCCTATTAGCATGTCGGAATATTATCGCGGCGGTGCATATGTCACGTCAAATAATACAAGCGTGCCAACTAGCGGCGCAATATCTTTAACTAATTTTTATGGTGCCACAAATGAATTTTCATTCACAATTTCGTCAAGCACCCAAGACGCTAACCTTAACACACTTGCACTAGCGGCTGGCTGGGATGGGTCTGCTCCTTTGGTTTGCAACATATCTGCTGGAGTTTACGTCTGGTCTAATAGCACAGCCAACGCAGGTCTCATTGTGAGCGTACCCTGCACAATAAATAACTCAGGCTACGTCATAGGAAAAGGTGGAGATGCAAACGGCTACGCAGGCGGGGCAGCTATTTCCATTACATCGTCTGGGGTAACACTTACAAACAATTCAGGCGCCTACATTGCAGGCGGCGGCGGAGGCGGCGGAAGCGGTGGGGCAGTCACAGGCGGCGGCGGCGCTGGCGGCGGCGCATCTGGGTCTTATAGCGGTGGAGTAATCGGCGCCGCAGGAGCAGGCGCTGGCGGCGGCGCTTTTACTTATGGAGAATACGGTACGGGCTATCGTTCTGCTGGCGGCGCCGCTGGCGGCGGCGGCGGCGCGAGGGATGACACAGGTAGCGACACCACGACACAACAAGGCTCTGCTGGAGGCCGGGTTCTGCCGGGTGGTGGCGGTAGAGGTGCAAGTTGTTATGCAGTTGGTGGATATGGCGGCTCTGCTGGCAGTGTAGGGGCAGGCTTTGTCACTAACGGGGATGGCGCTGGCGGCGGCGGAGGCGGCTGGGGCGCTAACGGTGGGCAGGGGACTTCCGGCGGTGGCGGTGCAGGCGGTGCGGCAATATCTGGAACATCTCCGACGCTAACTAACAACGGCACTATTTACGGGAGTACAGTATAATGCCACTTATCCCCCTCAAAATTCCGGCAGGCATATTCCGCAACGGCACTGAATACGAGGCGTCTGGGCGCTGGCGTGACGGCAATCTAGTTCGCTGGCTTGGCACTTCACTTCGGCCGATTGGCGGGTGGCGCGTGCGCGCGGCCAGCGCAATAGCGGAGCCCGCGCGCGGAATGCACTCGTGGGAGGAAAACGATGGATCCCGGTGGGCCGCGATGGGCGCGTACAATAAGCTGTACGTCGCAAACGCCTCCGGCACCGTGTACGACATAACGCCGGCCGGATTTACGACGGGATACGCAAACGCGGCCGTCAACACTGGCTACGGATACAACTTTTACGGCACGTCGTTCTATGGAGAAGAGCGGCCAGACACCGGAAATTACGAGGAGGCCACGACGTTCAGTCTCGACAACTATGGCAGCTATTTGGTGGCCTGCAGCGTGCACGACGGCAAGGCGTACCAGTGGGACGGGAACACGGCCAGCGCGGCTACGGCAATCGCCAACGCGCCGATCAATAACCTTGGTCTGATCGTGTCAGAAGAGCGTTTCTTGTTCTGCCTTGGCGCCGGTGGAGATCCCCGCCTCGTGCAGTGGAGCGACCAAGAGGACATAACTACGTGGACCCCGGCCAGCACCAATCAGGCTGGCTCTCAGATACTGCAGACGTCGGGCCAGATTATGGCGGCCCAGCGCGGACGCGGCGTGACGCTTATTTTTACTGACTTGGACATGCACCGGATGACTTACGTCGGCGCCCCGTTTATTTACTCAACGGAGCGGGTGGGCACGGCCTGCGGTCTCGCGTCGCGCAAGGCAGTCACGACGACTGACGCCGGGACATTCTGGATGGGCCAGAGCTCGTTTTTTGTTTACAACGGGTCTAACGTGCAGGAGCTGCCGTGCGAGGTCGAGGACTACGTCTTCGGCGACATCAACCGCTCACAGATTAGCAAGTGCTGGAGTATTTCAATTGGCACGCACGGCGAGGTGTGGTGGTTCTATTGCAGCGGTCAGTCTACCGAGATCGACCGCTACGTTAGCTACGACTACAAGCAGGGCTTCTGGATGACTGGCGAAATATCGCGCACGACGGGCGTCGACCGCAGCGTGTTCCGCTACCCGCTGATGATGTCGGATACGGGCACGATGTACGAGCACGAGGTGGGCCTAAATTACGACGGGGCCGACGTATTCGCCGAGACTGGCCCCTTCTCAATTGGCGCCGGCGACAACATCGTAAAGGTGACTAAGTTAATACCGGACGAGCTCACTCAGGGCGACGTCACGGCGACATTTAAGACGCGCCTGTATCCCAACGGGCCTGAGACGGTTAACGGGCCATACAACATGGCCAACCCCACATCAGTGCGCTTCTCGGGGCGTCAGGCTCGAATGCGGGTTGACGGGGCAAGGTTAGCCGACTGGCGGGTCGGCGTAATGCGCGTAGACGCAATCCCGGGCGGCAGTAGATGACGGCTCCGATCCCGCCCACCGTCGGACCAGACATATTTGACTGGGCGCGCAGCTTTTCCACTTGGACGCGGCGCGCTCTGACGCAGCTCGTCTTTAAGCCGACCAACGCGGCGGCACTTGAAAACGGAACGCTGTTGTGGGACGAGGCGGCCGGCTACCCGGTGACGTCAAAAGGTGGCGAATGGCGACAGATTGTGCTTGAGGGCGGCCACTACTATGGCAACATCACTACTAACCAGACGGCCGCCAACTCAAACACCGCCTACGCGCTGACCTACGCCGCCACCGCGTCATCTGGCATCGTCAACGGCACGCCGGCGTCGCGCATCATATTCGACGAGCCGGGAGAGTATGTGGTCAGCTTCTCAGTTGAAATTTCATCCGCGTCGGGCTCAACGGTAAATTTTTGGTTCTGGCCACGCATTAACGGAGTCGACGTCTCGGGCTCTACTATGAGAAGCGCGTTGCACCAAAACGGCGCCACGCTGGTCATCTCGCGCTCGTCGCTGTTTACTGTTAACGCGAACGACTATCTCGAGGCCATGTGGGCTGTCGACAGCACGTCTGGCTCCTTGAACTATACAGCGGCCAACGCCTTTGCGCCTGCGGCGCCGGCGTCGACAATAGGTATTACTAGGGTGCACGGGTAGTGCATGGGTGAGGGTTCACTTAAAATGACCAACGTGGTAAGATTACACAAAGAGCAGGCGGTTCAAGTAATACCGGCCGTCGAAGACAACATAGACCACGGCATCGAGGTCGGTATGCCTTTGCTGGCCCCAAGCATAAAGAGAGACGAGCACAATGTTCCTGTGGAGCGCATTTTGGCGAACATTCGAGAAAAACGATCAGTGGTGTGGATCGTTACTGTCGGCGGCGAGGCAGTGGCTGCAATCCTCACGGCAGTGCTTAAACACCCAATGCGCTCAACTTTATTTATTGAGCACGTCGGCGGCTCTCGACTTGACGAGTGGATGCCGCAGGCTATGGAGGCGCTTTTGGACTTAGCCAGCAGAGCAGAGCTAGACGGCATTGAGGCGAACGGCCGCCCCGGATTTGACAAATACTTGGGCAAGAGCGTCGGATGGCGACGCGCATATGTCCACTACGAATTGGAGTTGTAATATGAGCGGATCTACCACTACAGAGCAAAATATGCCGGGATTTCAGGAGGACTATCTGAAAAACACAATAATCCCGTTTGCGCAAAAAATTGCCAGCACCGATTTCAGTGCATTCGGCGGAGAGCGCGTCGCCGGGCTGACTGACCTTCAGAAAGACGCGCTATCTGGGTACGGCGGCCTCGACGTGGGATCCGAGGCTTACGACAGCGCTGGAAACGTATTCTCGGGGATTGCTAATCGCACCCCTGAGGAAGAAGCCGCGATCGTGTCCCAGTATCAGGACCAGTACACGTCCGGCGTCATCGACCCGACACTGGCCGCGATGGCGCGGCAGCGCGAAAAGGACGTCGTCGCAGAGCAGGGCACGATCACAAATTCCGGCGCATTTGGCAACACCCGACGCGACATATACCAAGGCGAGCGTGCCGGCGAATACGACGCGCGCAAGCTCCAGACTTTGGCGCTACTAAACCAGAAGGGCCTAGAGTACGGAACTGGTCGACTAAGCTCTGGAGACATTTCTAGGTCGTCGGCGGCTACCTCTTTGGCCTCCAATGCAGGATCTCGACTGACGTCGGAAATGGCCGGTCTCGGCTCGCAACTTACCGCCGGGGAGACCCTGCGCGGACTAAGTCAAGCCGAGCTCGACGCTGAGTACGAAAAATATATGTTGGAGATGCAGTACCCGCTGACGCAGCTCACCGCGCTGACAGGTGGCGCTTCCGCTATTCCGACCGGATACGGCACGACGACCGAAGACGCGGGCCTCGGCGGCACCCTGACCGCACTGGGCAGCTTTGGTCAGGGCGTGGGAGCGGTGGCGGGCGCTTGCTGGGTCGCCCGAGAAGTCTACGGCGTCGAAGATCCGAAGTGGACAGAATTCCGCGAGTGGCTTTTGACCAAGTCTCCGAGCTGGTTCCGCGACGCATATTTGAAATATGGCGAGCGTGCCGCTGTGGTGGTCAAGCGGCTGCCGTTTCTCAAGGCAATCATCCGCCCATTCATGGACGCGAAACGTAAGAGTTTAGGCTACAAGTAGGGGCTGACTGACATGGCATATCCACTAACAGAACAAGACATTGCGCAAATGATCGCGGCGGGCATGAATGTCATGGACGCAGCGCCCGGAGCGCCAGCCACGGACGCGGAAAAAGAGTTCCTTGGCATCCAAGACGACGTCGACCCCGGCGCGCTTCCAGATCCAGTAGCGGCAGCCCCGCAAATGGCAGCTCCGCAGGTCGCGGCGGCAATGCCGCCACCGGCGGCTCCGGTCACGCAGCAGCAAGTCGCCAGCGCCGACACCGGCGGCGGTTTCAACATCATGGACAAGATCTTCGGGGCCAATGGAGACGAGCAGCCGAACCAGTTTGCAAACCTAAACCGCCAGCAGCGTATGATGCTGGCATTCGGCGCGATGCGCGACGCCGGCATGGGGCTGCAGGGCAAGGAGAGCAACAGCTTCAACAACACGCTCAAGGCAATTAACGACCAGATGGACATGGGCCGCAAGGCGAAGACGGCGCAGACACAGCAGGCGGCGCTTCAGGGCATGTTGGGCGCTGGGGGCGCTGGCGGAGACATCCAATCGCAAATCGCGCGGTGGACGGACATGGCCGTGATGTACCCGAGCATGGCGCCCGGTCTGGCGCTGAAGATTAAGGCGTTGCAAGATCAGATGCTGGAAGGAAAACGCGACGAGGGCGTCGGCAGCGCGGCCGCCAGCCAGCTTATAGACATCGACGACATCATAAGTAGGATCGACGAAGACCCGACGCTCACGACCGGCGCGTGGGGATGGGCTACAAGGAGGCTTGCGATTACGCCGGCGGGCAGAGTTCAAGCGCTGCTCGACAGCGTGCAGTCGACACTAGCTCTAGACAGTCTGAAGGCCCTGAAGGCCACTGGGGCCACTATGGGCTCTCTGAACCAGTCCGAACTACAACTTTTAAAAGATGAATTGGTTAAAATTGATTTGTCGTCGGACCAAGCATTTATAAAAAGCCAGCTCGGCAAAGTTAGAGGCAGATATCGCCGAATTATGGGCGACCTTTACAGAGGCGCAAACGCCGATGACACCGCCAGACTTAACTCATTTTTAGGCGTCGACCAGAAGCCGTCGTGGGCTGGTGGTGCGTCTAGCAGCACGTCAGAACCGCCCAGCGATGAAGATCTCGACCGTCTTTACCCGCCAACAACTACCAATTAAGATAGGAGCATAATATGGCTTCCACCGCCGAGCAGTTACGAGACCAAGCACGCCAAGCGCACGCAGCAGGAGACGCTGCGGCGGCGGCGCGCTTTATGGAGCGCGCCAGAGAGGCATCTGCCTCTGCGTCCAGCATACCCGTTTCAGAGGGGTCCACGTTGCTCAAGCAATACGAGGACGGCGGATACATAACACAAAACCGCAAGACGCGGCAAATGCAGTACATAAACCCGAATGACGCTTATGTGAATGCCGATCAGGGCACTGTTATCAGTATCATGCGCGAAAACGGAAACTCTCATAAGGTGCGCAAAGGCGAAATGTCTCGCGAAGTAGTCGGCGAAGGCTTTACCTCGATTGCCAGCATGTTTGGCAAGGCCCTGCCGGTTGCCCGAGGATATGTCGAGAAAGCTATGTCCGCCGTCAATCCCAACATAAGCGAGGAGACGATCAGGAACGCCATTGGCTCTCAAGAAGCGGAGCTGCCAGCGTTAACTGGCTTGGCTCGCACGGCGACCGGCGCGGCGGCCGTGGTCGGGTCTGGCGTAGACAGGTTGATAAGCTCGCCCAGCGCGCTAATGCGAACGCTACAAGGCGTCGGGCTCGGAACAGGATTAGGAGCCGCAGAGGGCGCCGTGGCTGGATACGGTGAGGGTGGGCTTCCAGAAGCCGCGCGCCAAGCCGAGACTGGCGCACAATTCGGAGCTGCCGGCGGACTATTGGCGCCCATAGCGGGCTCAATAGCGGGCGGAGTTGCTAGATTAAAGGCAGAAGCCCCCGTGCTGGCCGAGATAAACAAGATTGGGGCAAAGGGCGACGCACGCAGGATTATAAAAGACGCCGTAGAGGCAGACGGAGCTGGAGCTGTTTTAGCGGCATCCAGCCAAACTCCGTATGGCACAATCGCCACGCTCGGGCCAAATATGTCAAACCTGCTAGACGCCGTAGCCAACTCCCAAGGGAGAGGCGCTGCAATCGTTAGAACCAATCTCGGTGAAACCTCGCTGGGATCTTCGCGCGATTTAACTAGGACAATAGACGAAGTCCTCGGTCTTCCGACTTCCGGCAAGACGGGGCAGAAAATAGCCATTATGGCGGATACTCGAGAGAATAGGAAAAAACTGTACGGCAGCGCATATGACGCGTCAATCACCCCCGGAGAAGATGCATCAGACAATGTTCTTGACCTCTACACTAGAGTAATACCGGAAGACCTTACCGGCGCCAGAAGCTTGATGCAGCAAGAGGGCAGCGGGTTTGACTACATGGTGCCAACCCGCGTCAGCGAGGAACAGGCCAACAAGATACTCGCCAAGAATGCCGGCGTTGAGATTACATACGACGTTGATGGAAACTACATTGCCATGCGGACGCCGACAGTGGAAACGCTGGACTACGTCACCCGGCGCCTGCACAGCCGCGCTCAAGAGCTTAAAGTGTCTGGCGACCTTGAGGGGTATCGGTCCAAAACAGCTCTAGCGATCCAAATGCGCAACGCGCTGGACGAAGTAAGCCCAGACTATGCTGCGGCTCGGGCCGCTGGTAAGGATGCCATAGACCAAAAGATTGCCGCCGATTTGGGCACCGACTTACTTAGCACTAAAACCACCATGGAAGACGTGCAGATTGCGCTAGAGGTCATGGGGCCAGTCGAGCTAAAGCAGCTCAGAATTGCCCTACGCAATAGCATTGAAAACACTGCGGCCAACGCAAAAATCAACCCCAGAGCCACTAATTCTACGGAAGTCGTAGAGGCATTGGCTACTTTAAAATCTCTAAATACTAGAGCCGTGGCCACAAAATTGCGCATGGTTTTGGGTGAAGTTGGCTTTGAGAAAATGTCTCAACAAATTGCCAACACCAGCGACGCAATGTTAATGGAGGCCACTGTGGTTGCCGGGTCTCGCACGGCGATTAGGCAGCTTGTGCAAAAGAGATTTGAAGAAATTATCGGCCCTAGTGTTGGCGAACAAATTGGACAGAAGGGGCTGATTGGAGCAGTCACGGCGCCAGCCGTAGACGCCGCAGTGTCTGGAGGCTCCCAAGCCTCTCGGATTGCAGCGGCGCAAGAACAGCTCGCGCCAGTGCTGTCTCGACGCATGACGCCAGAAGACCTGATGCGTCAGGCTCTGGCTATGGAAAACGCCGCACCGGGTATTGCGCGGGCAAGAGAGGCAGGCGAAGCGCGCAGGAGCTTAATCACCGGCGGGATACTGGGCGGCACTATTGCCCAGCAACCCGCCGGCAGAGAAGCTCCGTTCCCGGGGTTGAGCCTTCTCGGCCCCCGCTAACCGCTACTTCTTGGCAGCTTTTTTAGGCGCAGTCTTCTCGGGCTGCGCCTTTAACGTGTCTGCCGCAGCCTGATGCAGCTCCGCCGCCTGATCTTGGATGATCGTGGCCGCCCGCTCGCAGAACTTAAACAGAGCCATGATGTTTACTACGCGGTGCGGATTGTTGAGATTTCGCACGAGCTCTTTTGTGTTGTCGTCTAACATTGTGGGTCCTCCATAAAATGTCACTCAAATACCGTATAACATTTTTTTGCCTATGTGAACATTTAGTGCTTGCAAAGGTATGATGTTAACATTAGGTTACCTGTATAGAGAGACACACACAAAGGAATACGGACATGTTAAAACTTAAAAAAATTAAAGCCACTGAGTGGAACGGAAATGGGTTCGGTGAAACTTCTGCTGATTGGTGCATCAAAGGCCAAGAGCATATTCACGTTTTTAAACTTGGTATGGCTTGGGTTGCAAAAGACACTTTCAGTGATCGTTTGATTTGCAAAGCATACTCACGCTCAGACCTGATCGAAGTTCTTGAAGTAAAAGTAGCCTAACAAACCGGGGAGCTTCGGCCCCCCACAGGCGCCTGCGTAAAGGGGTGACCACTTCACGAAGTTATTACCCCTTTAAGAAGTACCTAGAAATCAAGTTGGAGAAATAAAATGATTAAAGAAATTGAAGTAACTTTTGTGGCGGACCACTACGCGTTTGCTATTGTGCAGGACGACTACTCTCAGGCATACGTCCCGGCCTCAGTGATGAACACCTTGAAAAAAATCCGTGTGGGCAGCCGATACAAAGCTGGCCTCGTCGAAAATAAAAACAATGACCGCAGTCACGCGACCCCGTGGTTTGTGACCTACATCCCCGAAGAGGAAGCGGACGAGGTCAACGTGTTCTCGCCGCTAAAATATATGTTTAACGAGCTGACAGAGGCGCCAGAGCCAGAGGAGACAGTGTCCGAGATTATCAGGCAGGCGATCCCAGAGCTGACATTGTCCGAGATTATCAGGCAGGCGATCCCAGAAATGAATGGCAAGCCGTTCATCGCCTCTGAGCTGGCGGCAGTCGCCGGCGTAAGCAATAGAGACGCCAGTGGCACTCTAAACAATATGTTCATTAGTGGAGAGGTATCGTGCGCCAAAATATATAGGAATGGCGGGCAAGTGAAATCGACGCAGACCGTGTGGTGCTCTGACGTAAACGAGTTGCTAAAATGAACATAACTAAGCAAGACCACTTCATCCTCGCGACCGTGCTGACGCTGTGCGTTACACTGGTCGCGTGCACGCTCCCAGACGCCCCTGAGAGCCACACAGACCGCCCACAGGCGCGTCCAACACACTGGGGGGCACTCTGATGCCAAAACACACTAGGGCGTCTATTTTGGATACCGCCAAGGAGTATGTGACAAAGGATCGTGCGGCGACCCACGGGTCAATGGAAGACAACTTTTCCACCATTGCCGCTTACTGGAATATTCATCTTGGGGGCGATTTTGTTGACGCCGTCGACGTTGGCCTGATGATGGTCATGGTGAAATTATCAAGAGCAAAAAGGAACAAAACGCACTTAGATAATTTTGTGGATTTGGCAGGATACAGCGCGTGCGCTGGGGAATTAGCAATGAAGGGAGACGACGATGACGACGCGAATTGAATGCCCCGAGTGTGACGGCGAGGGCAC
>Ga0307984_1001125_pt1 | contig 11304 bp, 14 predicted proteins | sample EllFjometageno78_FD_203169 | JGI IMG/M metagenome (GOLD analysis project Ga0307984, IMG submission 203169) | Marine microbial communities from Ellis Fjord, Antarctic Ocean - #78 | ecosystem: Environmental > Aquatic > Marine > Unclassified | place: Southern Ocean | collected 2014-10-09 | reverse complement strand
CTCGTTGGGGACAGCATTATAAACCTTATGGGTTAGATGTTCCAGCAGGAACTTCTGCACCAACTCCAGCAACTCCATCTGCTCCAAAAGTAGAAGAAGTTAAAGCAGTTGCACCAGCAGAAACAACACCTGTTACTGAAACAGCAACACCTACGCCAACTCCGACTCCAGCACCAGTAGTAGCAGAAACTACGACTGAAGCACCGAAGTCAGATGCGGCAGATATCTTAGCAATGATTCGTAGTAGAAAAACTGACTAAGAACCAATGATTGAGTGTGGGAGAGTATCAACTCTCCCTACTCTTTTTATATCACATAAGGAGAAATATATGCCACGAGCCTTTGATGCGAGTAAATTTCGCAAAAATATAACAAAATCTGTACCAGGTATGAGTGTTGGTTTTAGAGACCCAGACACATGGATTAGTACAGGAAATTACACATTAAACAAACTTATCAGCAATGACTTTCATCGAGGAATTCCTCTAGGTAAAGTAACAGTATTTGCTGGCGAAAGTGGTGCAGGTAAATCATTTGTTGCCGCAGGTAACGTAGTTAAAAATGCACAAGACCAAGGAATTTTTGTAGTTCTAATCGATAGTGAAAATGCACTAGATGAAACGTGGTTACACGCACTCGATGTAGATACTACACCAGAAAAATTATTAAAATTAAACGTAGCAATGATTGATGATGTTGCTAAAATCATTTCAGACTTTATGAAAGGTTACAGAGAAGACCACGGAGATACTGACCACGCAGAACGTCCAAAAGTTTTGTTTGTGATTGATAGTTTAGGAATGATGATGACACCAACTGATGTTGACCAGTTCAATAAGGGAGACATGAAAGGTGATATGGGTCGTAAGCCAAAAGCCCTAGCATCACTAGTACGTAACAGTGTGAATATGTTTGGTGACTATAACGTAGGTTTAGTTGCTACAAATCATACTTATGCATCACAAGATATGTTTGACCCAGATGATAAAATCTCTGGTGGTCAAGGATTTATCTATGCTAGTTCTATCGTAGTAGCAATGCGTAAACTTAAACTAAAAGTAGATGCAGACGGTAATAAGACTTCACAAGTACATGGTATTAGAGCGGCGTGTAAAGTAATGAAAACACGTTATTCTAAACCATTTGAAAGTGTTCAAGTTGAGATTCCATATGAAACAGGTATGAGTCCCTACAGTGGACTTGTTGAATTCTTTGAAGCAAAAGGTTTACTTGTTAAACAAGGTAATCGTTTGAAATACGTGACGAAATCAGGTGATGAGATGATTGAATTTCGTAAGAATTGGACTGATGAAAAACTCGATGTAGTTATGAATGAGTTCAATGACGAAACGTTGAAAGATGTGAATTCAGAAGCGGAACAAGTTGAGACAGAAGAAGTATAATTCTGGCAATCTGTATAAATAGATTGCTTACGAACAACAAGAAAACACAGAGGAGTCAACTTGGAATCAGAATCACTTTACGAATTGTGGGAAACACTAGTAAACTATATCCCTGCAAAAGATAAAATAGAAGCAGGAGAGATGTTTATAAAACAATGCGATGATTTGGGTCTAAGTAGCGAAGACATCGAACTATTAATCGATGGTGACTTAATCTTGTCCACTGCACTAGATAGATTCTTCGAAGATGAAGAAGACTTTAATGATGATGAAGACTGGGAATAATGAATTGGTATAGCAAAATAGTAAGCGACTGGAGTGAAATTCCAAATTGTATTCAATTTTTTGAAAAAGAACTATTGGATGCAAGAAAAGAGGTAAAGATAAAAGGAAACATAGAAAAAAATGCTACCTATCTTCCTGCTTATGTTGAATTGCGTTTCGGTCAATTACAAGAAATAGAAGCAATATTAGAACATCTAAATATTCAGTTACGAAAAAAGAGAAGTTCGTATCTTAGAAAATATTTAGAAAATTATAACAAAGTTTTAAGTAGCAGAGACGCCGAGAAATACGCAGATGGCGAAGATGAAATTGTTGCAATTGGCGAATTGATAAATCAAGTTGCTTTGGTTAGAAATCAATATCTAGGAATAACAAAAGGATTCGAAATTAAGCACTTTCAACTGTCAAACATTATTAAGTTACGTGTGGCAGGAATGGAAGATTCAGAAATTAACACATATTAGGGTAGAGACAATAATGACTGGAATTCATATAGTTAAGAGAAATGGAGAGAAAGAGAGTTTAGATTTAGAAAAGATGCACAAGGTAGTGTTTCAAGCCTGCAACAATATTAACGGAGTATCTGCAAGTGAAGTTGAATTAAAATCACATCTTTCATTCTACAGTGGAATGACAAGCAGTGAGATACAAGAAACACTAATCAAAGCGGCAGCCGAATTAATATCAGAAGACTTGCCAAACTATCAATGGGTTGCTGGCAATCTAATCAATTATCATATTAGAAAAGAAGTATACAATAACTATGAACCATGGCATATCGCTGAGTTAGTTAATAAGAATGTCAAATCTGGATTTTATGATAAAGCATTATTAGAAGATTATTCAATAGAAGAATGGGAAAAGATTAATGGTTTTATCAAACACGATAGAGATTTTGACATCACTTATGTTGGAATGGAACAGTTTCGTGGTAAGTACTTAGTACAAAATCGAGTTACAAATAAAATTTATGAAACGCCACAAATGGCATATATACTAATTGCGGCAACATTATTCAGTGATTATCCAAAGGAAGAAAGATTAAGATGGGTTAAGGATTATTATGATGCTATCAGTACATTTGATATCTCATTGCCAACGCCTGTTATGGCTGGTGTTCGTACACCACAGAGACAATTCAGTAGTTGTGTGTTAATTGAAACAGATGATAGTTTAGATAGTATCAATGCGACATCTAGTGCTATTGTTAAATATGTCTCTCAGAAAGCAGGAATTGGGGTTGGTGCGGGTAGTATCCGTGCTATAAACTCACCTATTCGTAATGGCGATGCATCACATACTGGCGTTATTCCATTCTATAAGATGTTTCAAGCGGCAGTAAAATCGTGTTCACAGGGCGGTGTCCGCGGCGGTGCGGCAACATTATACTACCCTTGTTGGCATTTAGAAGTAGAAGATTTACTTGTATTAAAGAATAATAAGGGTACAGAAGACAATCGTGTTCGTCATATGGACTATGGAGTTCAATTCAATAAACTCATGTATGAACGACTAATGCAAGGTGAAAACATCACATTATTCAGTCCACAAGATGTTCCTGGTTTGTATGAATCGTTCTTTAATGACCAAGATAAGTTCCGTGAACTGTATGAACAAGCAGAACGTAAGACATCTATTCGTAAGAAATCAGTGCCTGCAATTGACTTATTTTCATCATTTATGAATGAACGCAAGAACACAGGACGTATCTATTTGATGAATGTAGACCATGCGAATGACCATAGTTCTTTTGATACATCTGTAGCACCGATTAAACAATCAAATTTATGTTGTGAAATTACTCTTCCTACTAAGCCACTAACAAGTGTCCATGACGAAGAGGGTGAAATTGCTCTCTGTACCCTCAGTGCTATCAATTGGGGAAATATTAAATCACCAGAAGATTTTAAAAAGCCATGCGAGTTAGCAGTGAGAGGACTTGATGCTCTATTGAGTTATCAAAATTATCCACTGATTGCAGCCGAGTTGGCAACAAATAATAGGAGACCTTTGGGCGTAGGCATTATTAATTTTGCGTATTGGTTGGCTAAAAATGATACGAATTACTCTGACCCTAACTTAGAGTTAGTTGACGAATGGGCAGAAGCATGGAGTTATTACCTGGTTAAAGCATCTAATGACTTAGCAAAAGAGATAGGACCTTGTCCTAAATCAGACGAAACAAAATACGGTCATGGTGTTGTACCAATTGACACTCGTAAGAAAGAAGTTGATGAACTTGTTTCTCATAAAGAAAGAATGCCGTGGGCATCTCTTAGAGAAGACCTTAAAGAATATGGAATTAGAAATTCAACATTAATGGCTCTTATGCCTGCAGAAACATCTGCACAGATTTCAAATTCTACAAATGGTATTGAACCGCCTCGTAGTCTGGTTAGTGTTAAACAATCAAAGCATGGAGTACTGAAACAAGTTGTTCCTGGTATTCACAAGTTAAAGAGTAAATATGAACTTCTATGGGACCAGAAAAGTCCAGAAGGTTATTTAAAGATTATGGCAGTATTACAGAAATATATTGACCAAGGTATCTCCGTGAACACAAGTTATAATCCAGTACATTTTGAAGATGAGAAGATTCCAATGTCGGTAATGTTACAGCATCTTATAATGTTTTATAAGTATGGTGGCAAGCAATTGTATTACTTTAATACATTTGATGGTCAAGGCGAGATAGATATAAATGCTCTTAATGATGAACCATTAGAGCCTGGATTAATAGATGATGAAGACTGTGAAGGTTGCACAATATAGAGGAATGATGAAATGACGGTTTTTAATTCGAAAAACAGACAGGACCACACAAAAGCAAAAGCATTTTTAGACCCGTCTGGAGGAGTAACAATCCAACGATATGATATGTTAAAATATAAACAATTTGATAAACTTACTGACAAACAGTTGGGTTTCTTTTGGCGACCAGAAGAAGTTGATTGCAACAAAGATGCAAACGACTTTAAACTTCTTACAGAAAATGAACAACATATTTTTACGAGTAATCTTAAAAGACAAATCATACTAGATAGTGTACAAGGTCGTGCGCCAGTCGAAGCATTTGGACCGTTAGTATCTATTCCAGAACTAGAAGCATGGATTCAAACTTGGACATTCAGTGAAACAATTCACTCACGCAGTTACACACATATTATTCGTAATGTGTATGCTAATCCTAGTAAAGTGTTTGATGAAATGATGGATATTGATGAGATTACAGAGTGTGCTGATGCTATCAGTACTAACTATGATGAACTTATTGCCCTTTCATTACAGTATCAATACCTAGGAGTAGGCAATCATACAGTTAATGGCAAGAAAGTTAATGTTGACTTGTATGAACTTAAGAAAGCATTATACAAAACATTAATGAGTGTTAATATTTTAGAAGGTGTTCGTTTCTATGTATCATTTGCTTGTAGTTGGGCGTTTGCTGAATTGAAAAAGATGGAAGGCAATGCGAAGATTATTAAACTAATTGCACGTGATGAAAACTTGCACTTGGCATCTACTCAATCACTTCTAAAGATTCTACCTAAAGACGACAAAGATTATATTAAGATTGCTAAAGAAACAGAAGAAGAATGTATTCAGATGTTTGTTGATGCAGTTGAACAAGAAAAAGCATGGGCAGAATATTTATTTCGTGACGGCTCAATGCTCGGACTAAATGCACAATTACTAAATGATTATATTGAATGGATATGTTGTAAACGTATGATTAGTGTTAATCTAAAATGCCCATACACTGTTCCACAATCAAATCCATTACCATGGACACAGAAATGGATTGCAGGTGCAGATGTTCAAGTAGCACCACAAGAAACAGAAATCACTTCATATATTCAAGGTGGAGTCAAACAAGACGTATCTTCTGATACCTTTGGTGGAATGTCTCTGTGATAGAATTAGATAAAATAGGTGTAATAGATTACGAAGTAAAAGATTTTGTTGCGTTAACTCCCCACAACGAGGCACATTTTTGTTTAGTACCTAGGATTGTAGACCAACAAATTATTTTAAAGTTACAAAAAGTAATGATGGATATTGGCAATGCTAATGTAAGAAATGGTGTATGTGACGAATATTATACAGTAATGAAATTTGTCAATGACCATCCAGTTGTAGAAATACATTTAACTAAGGAGAACGACATGACAAAGACTAATCCAGAATTCCAAGCATGGATACAAAGTACTTGGATGGAACATTTAGACGAAAAGTTAACTTGGAAAGAAACTGTAGACTATACTCAATCAGAATGGCTTAAGGATAATATGGAATTCTTAACAAATAAATTTCAAGAAGTTAGAGAACTTCCACCTGAACTAAAACAAAGAGCCAGAGCAATAGACGGATTTGGTGAATAATGAAAATTGTACTAGCAACCGGTGGATTTGACCCAGTTCATTCTGGGCATATTTCATATCTTAAAGCCGCAAAAGAATTGGGCGACTATCTAATCGTAGGCTTAAACTCTGATGAATGGTTAGAACGTAAAAAAGGCAAAGCATTTATGCCTTGGAACGAACGTCTTAATATTGTAAACAACTTACAAATGGTAGATGAAGTCTTTACTTTTATGGATGACGATGACACTGCTATAAACTTTATAAAACAAGTTAACGCACACTATCCATTTGACCAACTAATTTTTGTTAATGGCGGAGATAGAACAGCAGACAATGTTCCAGAAATGGTATTCAAGGATATTGATTTTGTGTTTGGTGTAGGTGGAGAAGATAAGAAAAACTCAAGCAGTTGGATATTAGAAGAATGGAAAGCACCGAAAACTATTCGTGATTGGGGATATTACAGAGTCTTACATGAAGATGGACCAAACACAAAAGTAAAAGAATTAACAGTAGAGCCAGGAAAATCACTGAGCCTTCAACAACATCAATATAGGTCTGAATATTGGCACATATCATCTGGGATTGCTACTTGCGAAGTAGATGGCGAAGAGAAGACAATAATTAAGGGTGAATCAATAGTTGTACCTACTGGTTCGTGGCATAGTTTAAGCAACAAGCAGGACTCTCCGTTGCGTATAGTAGAAATTCAAACTGGAGAAAAATGTGAAGAGGACGATATTACACGAGTCCCTCGTTCACCGCAACAAATTGGAAAACGAAAATATTTAAACAAGGAGTAATATATGGAAGATACAAATACAGATCGTCCTAGAATATATGAACGCAATCCAGATACGGGCGTGACTCGTTGGAGATATATGGGCGAAGGTTTAGAAGATTATAACTGGCCCGATTATGGGAATATAATTAAGGAGAATAATATGGAAGTAACTACAAATAACTATAAGGAAAATGGTATGAATCTATTAAGTTTAACAGAGAAAGAAATAGCCCAGTTAATCGAGTCTTTGGCTAAGAATCCAGAAATTAAAGAAGACGAAAAATCTCCAACGTTGAATTGGTTGCGTGAGCAACTATCTGAGCAAAAAATTGGCGGAGCATGGAAACGCAGACTTAGAGAAAAAGGTCATGTTATCTAAGTTATGATACCAAATTTAAAAAAAGATTTAAAAAGTTTACTGTATGCAGTACTCATTACTTTAGCATTTATATTTGTGTTTGTAAAGTCAGTAGAAGCCGAAGGTATTCACGACAACACGACAGTTGAAGAAATTTTACTAGCAGATGAGTTGTTGGACAAAGAGATGGCGATAATGGTATTGGGTGGTATTGATTATTATGTTCAAGAATGTTCGCCATTGACTCCACGAGGAGTTCTATATAGAAATGAAATTATTTCATATCATGAGTTGAAAGAAGATTTTCTACCAATCAGTCCAACATATATCAAAGGCGCATTAGCAGTTTCTGGATATAATTGTCAGGAGATGTACGAATTGGTAGTTCAATTAGATGACTCGAATCTCGCAGAAGAACCAATATCAGAAAAATTAGAGAACAAATAAGATGATAAAATATCCTTCGAAAACTTGGTGTACATATCCCTTTACATCTTTAGTGTTGCATAATAGCGGTTCATATAGTCCATGTTGTACTGCTAATGAAAGTGTATCTGTTGATTTACATGACAAGGAATTTGTTATGAAAATGTTTGATCCAACAAATGTAGGTCCCTGGAAACCATTTGGCATGACCGTGAAAGAAGCATTTCATAGTGAATTTATGAAAGATATTCGTCAGAAAATGATGAATGGTGAAAAACCAACTGCATGTAATAGTTGCTGGAAGGATGAAAATAATGGAATAAAAAGCAAACGACAAGGAATGAACCAAGTTTATTTAGAATCACAACATTCACCTTTTGATGGCGGCATGGATTATGATATCGATGAAATGATTAGAAAACCACAAATACGTTCATTAGATTTAAAGTTTGATAATAAATGTAATTTGCATTGTTTAATGTGTAACAGTGGTAGTGCCAATTTGTGGGTTCCATTAAATAAGAAAATGAATAAGACTCTTGCTTTACAAAATGTGAACCTAGAGGATGAACAAGAGGTAGACTTGTATATGGATTCTGGACATCGTATCTCATGGGAACCAGGACCATTCCCTACACCAATATTCGAAGAAATCAAATCACTAGTTCCACAATTAGAAGAAATACAGTGTACGGGTGGCGAACCTTTTATAAATGTCCATTTTATTGAATTGTTGAAATATATAATCGAGACAGGACACGCAAACCATATATCGTTAGAAATTACTACAAACGGCACTAAATTTGTCACTGAAGTTATGGAGTTGTTGACACATTTTCGACACATACGATTTTTGGTAAGTATTGATGGTACTAAAGGTACATACGACTATATTAGGGCACCATATCGTTATGATTTACTATTGAAACGATTGAAAACATTGGATAAATATTTCGTATCGGGAAAGATTAAAGGTTATGCAGATATTAATGTAGTAGGAATGGCATATAATATATTTGATTATGAAAACCTTCTTACAACTGTTGATGACTTGAAATATGAACATTTTAAAGTAAGTAACACAAACTTTACTGTATATAATATGGATAATCCTTTACATATTAAATGGTTGCCCGATGAATTAATAAGTGAAGCGATAGATTATTATAAATCTTTGCCATCAAGTCCCTATCTGTTATCAGTCATTGAAAAATTTGAAGGATATGTAAAGGATTATCCAGTTGATGCAGAAGTAAAATTACATAATCAACGCCGACTGAAAAATTACACAGTATTGATGGACAAAACACTCAATAGAGATTACCATGATTATCTTGATTCTCGTATATGTGAATTTTTAGATACGATTGATGGTGATATTAAGTAAATAATTTGACATCCTTGTGAGATTGTGTTATAATATATTATAATTATACTTAGGGGATAAAGATGTTGGGAACAGATATAGTAGTAATGATGGGTGCATTTGTTGGTATTTGTGCATACTACAGTTACAAGAGTGGTATGAAAGATGGCTATCACCAAATGGCACAGGAAATAGCAGTCGCTATAGTTGAGGTAGGCTTTGAGAAAGAAAAAGTCGAAGCAATGAAACTTGAAGTAGAAGAAATTCAAAAAGAATGTGCAAAACTAATGGAAAAGAGTAAAACATGAAAATCATTGCTGGAAATAGTAATTTACAACTTGCAGAAGAAATCGCCTCTCACTGTTTCGCTACATTAGTCCCAGCAGAAATTAAAACTTTCGCAGATGGTGAAAGTAGTGTAGAATTCTTAGAAAATATTCGCGGCGAAGATGTTTTCATTATACAATCAACCAGCACACCAGTTAATGACAATCTAATGGAACTTTTGATTATGATTGATGCCGCAAGACGTAGTAGTGCTACTCGTATTACAGCAGTCATGCCTTACTTTGGTTATGCTCGACAAGATAGAAAAAGTGCAAGTAGAACTCCAATTACTGCTAAACTAGTTTCAAATCTAATTAGAAAATCGGGTGCTGATAGAGTATTAACGATGGACTTACACGCCGGACAGATTCAAGGCTTCTTTGATATTCCAGTTGACGATTTAACAAGTCGTATCACTTTTGCGAAAGATATTAAAAGGCGCCTAGGCAAAAAAGCATATAATAATAGCACAGTCTTTGTTTCGCCCGATGCTGGTGGCACAATAAGAGCAAGAAAGTTTGCTGACATGTTCCATAGTGACATTGCTATTGTTGATAAACGCAGACCCAAAGCAGGTTCAAGTGAAGTTATGAATCTAATTGGTGATGTTAAAGGTAGTCATGCAGTAATAGTTGATGATATAGTTGATAGTGGCGGAACATTATGTAATGCCGCACAGGCAATTATGGATGCTGGCGCATTAAGTGTTCGAGCATACATTACGCACGGAGTTTTGACAGGTGATGCATGTCACAAAGTAGAAAATAGTGTCTTAGAAGAACTTGTAATTACAGATAGTATCAATTTTAAATGTCCACATGACTGTAAGAAGACACGTGCAGTCTCAGTTTCAAAATTATTTGGTGAAGCAATTCGCCGAGTAAGTAACGAAGAAAGTGTAAGCACTCTTTTTAACCAAAAGGTATAAAAATGGCAAATAAAATAAAATTAGGAACAGTAATTCAACATAAAGCAACCAATCGGTTAGCAAAGGTTACAGACATTTATTATCCGCCTGATAATCCATTTGTTATCTCTTTAACATACAAATATATAGAGACTGATAAGGGAAGGTCGATGGTAAACATCGATTTAGACCTATTTGCTGATAAATGGGACGTACTAGACACAGAATCTAAAGAAATAGAGTCAAATCCTGTCTAATTTCTAGATGAATGAAGAAATCTAAGTGGAAATGGCTATTAAGCCTGACATCTCTGCTAATCTTTGTTAAAATACTCATATGGGTGTTTATTTTCTATAAAATAGGCGTTTTTTAACAGTTAAAAACCTCAAAAACTTGACAGATATAGGATATATGCTATAATATAAGTATATTCAATAAAGAGAGGGTTCAAAAAATGGCTTATATATCAACTGACGAAGTAAAAGCGGTCCGAGTTGCACTTAAAGAGCGTTTCAAAAACAAACTAAAGTTCTCAGTTCGTAGAGAACACTATTCAAGTCTACAAGTTTCTATCGTTTCTGGTGAAATCAACTTCTATGACGGAAGTTTAGACTACGAAGATAGACACAATCCTAATGCTCCATCACATAAGTTTGATGGTCATGAGCAAATCAATGAGTATTATCCTGAGAATTACGGAAAACATAAAACATTGTTTGAAGATATTGTCGGTATTATGAAGACTGCACCTGCTAATATAAAAGGTGGTCGTGCTTGGTACGATAATTCAGATGCAATGATTGATTATTTTGATACTGCTTACTACACTAACATCAGTGTTGGTAAATGGAACAAGCCTTATGAATTTAAAGGAGCAAAATAATGACGAAATTTAAACTTTATCAAATTCATCTTACAGATGCAGAAGTAGATAAAATTAATGCAGAAGGACACGATGCTGTCCACAAGCAATCGCTAAAACTAGATATGAGTCTTAGAAAAAATGACACAGGTGCTATTGCCAAAGAGGCATTTGACCTAGGTTACTATACTCATGTTTCAAACATTAGTGCTGAAGGACTTG
>Ga0307984_1001122_pt1 | contig 11310 bp, 11 predicted proteins | sample EllFjometageno78_FD_203169 | JGI IMG/M metagenome (GOLD analysis project Ga0307984, IMG submission 203169) | Marine microbial communities from Ellis Fjord, Antarctic Ocean - #78 | ecosystem: Environmental > Aquatic > Marine > Unclassified | place: Southern Ocean | collected 2014-10-09 | reverse complement strand
TACAGGCACGATGTCTTCTTTCACAATTAAAGAAGGTAATGGTACAGAGAGTACTGCCGTAACTAACGGTGAGACACTCACTATGGCTCAAGGTACTGGTATGCAAGTGGAGATGACATCTGCATCAAGCGGAGGCACTCTCACATTTACCAACACTTCTCCTAATGTTGTTCAGACCACAGTATCAGGTAATGCGGGAACGTGTACGACTGCGGCTAAGTCTACCTTACTTAAAGTCAATGGTTATAACGGCACCACTAATATGAGATTGTTAGGTTCTCACCAAACTGGTGCTAGCTCTAATGTGTATTCAACCTCTGCAATTTATATGGAATGTGATACTAATAAAGTGTATGCGACAGACTTTGTTGTATCTTCTGATATTAACTTAAAGTCTAATGTTATTTACACTTCTACTGAGTTCTCAATGAATATTGTCTCTCAGTTAGAAGCAGTGACGCACGGATGGAAGGAACGGCCTGATGACTCCCAAGAGTTTGATGGATTTATCGCTCAAGATGTGCAGAAGGTAAGACCTGATCTGGTATCTACTAACAGGCTTGATGGTTCTCTAGCGGTCAACTACCAAAAGGTAGTCCCATTAACAGTCGGGGCTATACAGCATTTAGAAAAAGAAAACGATGAGTTGAAGGCACGCCTTACTAAACTTGAAGCTCTTGTTGAGGGTTTACTTTAATGGCTGTATCAACCCCCGCTAGATTAACATCTGTAATAGCAGAGTTTGGGTTAGGTAATAATCTGAAAGCCTACACTGACGCTGATAGCGGAGGAAAGACTGGGTTAGGTTTGGCCCAATTTGCAGGGGCAACAGTTCCTGCCCCATCATGGTCAATGGGTAACTTCACAAGCCAAAGTAATAAAACACGTAATAGCTACTACTACTCTAACACATTAACAGCCACAGTAACTAATGGTCCTATTACATTAACTGCGGGAGGTACCTCAACTTACAAACGCTTCCGAGTGAATGGTGGGTCGTTAGTAACTTCGGCCTCTCTAGCAACTGGTACTAGCACACTACGTATGCGTATAAGGGCAAGTAGTTCTTATAGTAGTACGAAAACGGGTACTATAGCAGGTACGGGCAACACCTCCTCATTCTCTGTGACTACAGGTGGCGGTGGCGGTGGCGGTGGCGGGACTACTTCTTGTTTATCTGTGAATACACCTATTATGGTCGGTGGCATTGAGACAACAATAGGCAACCTCGTGGCAGGTAATCAGGTAACCTCGTTCAATACGCCAACAATGATTGATGAGACTGACCCGACTTGGGAAACTTGGACAGAAGATGATATCTCAGACGGTGGTAACGAAATCACAAACGTCATCAGAGCAGATGCCTTCCTTGTCGGTGCTTACATACGCATCAACGGACAAGTTGAGTGTACAGAGCCACATCCATTCTTAGCCCAACGTGATGGATTATGGCAGTGGATTAGAGCAGGTGTTCTAGAAGTTGGTGACAATCTCTATGGACAGGATGGTTCTGCTATTCCTGTGACTAACATTGAGAACATCACTGGACAACTAGAAGTTATGGATGTCGGTGCTGAAACTGTGGATAACTACTTCGCAGGTAAGATCGATGGCGTTTATATTCTTAACCATAACAAATAATAGGAGTACTAATGTATGCTTTACTGCACTGGTGCACCTAAGTCTGGGACACACCTATTACTGAAGGCAGTTGAACTCTTCGGAGTTGAAGCCCACCATAGTCATATGGACTTTACAAAACCTTGGGATGCTGATGATACTCATATACAGATCATTCGTAATCCAAGGAATACAGTTATAAGTTGGGTACGCTTTATGAAGCTTCCCAGAAACAATGAGACTATTATAGGCAGTATAAGTTATATGCTAAAAAGGATGGAAGGTCACTTCGGATGTATAGCACATCCTCAATGGTACACTGTCAGGTTTGAAGAACTATTGGCTGATCCAAATGTTATTGAGGGTATTGCAAAGCACATAGACCTGCCTCTTGCAGAGGGTCACTTCCAAAGTTTATGGGGCGATACTAGGACATTCACCAATGACTTAACTAGGTGGAAGGACTTCTGGAATGATGAAGTTAATGCTGCCTGGATTGATAAAGGCGGTATTGAAATTGAAGAGAAGATGAACTACTTTAATATGTATAAGGAATAGATAAATGGCAGGCCAACGTATTACTGAAGGAGGTCATCTACGAATATCTGAAGGTAATCTCATTCGGATTACTGAAGACTTCGCAAGGGAGTGGTTGTTAACATCTGCTTCCGTATCACTGTCTACAACAGCTACGACAACTATAACAGCTGCAGATGTTATCCTGGTAGCTGGGAGTCCTTCTCTAAGTACGGGATCTACTAATACAGTCGTCATAATCGACTTTGATAAAGACACGGTGGCTGTACCAGCTGAGTTAGTTACTTCAAAGACTAACACCACTGTTATAATTGATGTTGATACAGTCGTTGCAGCAACTAATGGTGCATTAAACCTATCTCTTACTGATACCTCAATAGTTATTGTAAAGGATGTGGAACTTACTGCAATACCTGGGCACCTGGAATTAGATACTTTACCTGCGGTTACCTTTGTAGATAAGACATTACTTGAAAGAGACTCAAGACTTTATAGTGTTTACTTACTAAGTGCAATAGACGTTACAGCTGTTACTATTAAAGCAGTTCCAGTTACAGCAGACTATATATTTGATTCAACTCATGAGCACCTAGACGACTTAGGATCTAATACTATAAACCCAGCAGTAACTCTATCAGGTTCAAAATGGTATGGATTAAATGGTGAATTCAAGTACTCACCTAATAAGATTAAGTTCCTAACAGTAACGGGTGACGTAGCAGCCTTTGTTTTATATAGAGATACTGGAGACGCAGCTACAAGTGAACTAATCTCATACCATAGAGAAGACTTCAAAGGATTAACTAAAGGACTAGCAGCAGAAACCCTTGACTGGACAATAAACACAGGGGGTTTCTTTGATAAAGAACCAGAAAATGTCTATGTGGGACGAGTAACATCTTACATAGATCGTATAGCTAAAAGCAATATAAGGATATAATAATGCAAGATGAAACACTAGTAGAAGACGCAGCACCAACAGTTCTTGAGACAATGGTATTAAGTGCACCAGGTGGTGTAGTAGCTGCTGATGTCTTAAGTAAGTTTGAGCAGAGTAAGATTAACCGTAAACAGGCTGAAGCCAGATGGTTAAGATCCTACCAGAACTTCCGTGGAAGATACGGAGATGATGTTGAGTTTACTGATACAGAAGTATCTCGTGTATTCATTAAGGTTACAAAGACTAAAACTCTTGCAGCTTATGGCCAACTGTTAGATGTACTACTAGGTGGACCTATGTTTCCCATATCCGTGGGGGCCACAGAGAAACCCATAGGGACGCTAAAGGCTATCCACATAGACCCTGCTAGCCAAAAGGGTGCTTCAAGCCCTGAGGATTCACCTGAGGAACTTGTAGACCCTATTGGTTTCCCAGGAGATGGTAACGATGTACTTCCTAATGATTCAATCTTGGAACGTATGAAGAGGATCGCTGCTAAAGCTTTATCAATTAGTGATGATGTAGACTTAGTTGTTGAAGAAGGAGGAGCTGACAAACCAGGTCAGATATCAATGAACCCTTCTAAGATTGCTGCTGAGGGTATGACTAAGAAGATACAAGATCAATTGACGGAGTCTCGTATGCCTCGTGAGTTCCGTAAGTTCCTATTTGAAATGTGTATGTTGGGATCAGGCTGTCTTAAAGGCCCCTTCCATACTGAGAAAGAATACCCTCGTTGGGACGAAGAAGGTAACTACGACCCTGTGTCAATACCTATGCCAGTTAGTAAGTTTGCTTCTATCTGGTCTATTTACAACGATACAGATGCTTCCAGTGTGGAAGATAGTGAGTGGCTTATTGAACGCCATAAACTTGGAAGATCTGAGTTGAGAGCTTATAAGAAACAGAAGTTCTTCCTTGCAGATGCCATTGATATGGCTCTGGAACTAGGACCTAACTACTCTGATGAAGAGTGGGAGACAACCCTTAAGGAAGGTAATGATACAATTACCACTAACAAGTTTGAAATGTTAGAGTACTGGGGAGTAATGCCAGTTAGTAAGCTGGAAGATCTTCCTGGTCTTAAACTTCCAAAGGGCTTGAAAGGTGATGATGAAGTTAATGTCTGTGTCTATCTCTGTAATGGTATCCTTATTCGTCTTGTAGTTAATCCTTTTAAACCTGCCAGAATACCTTACTACGTCTGTCCTTATGAAGAAGATCCTTATAACTTCTTCGGAGTAGGTCTACCTGAGAACATGGAAGATAGTCAAACTCTGATGAATGGCTTTGCCAGAATGTCTGTGGATAACGCAGTACTCGCAGGTAACCTTATGTTGGAAGTAGACAGTGATAACCTCAGCTCTGATACTACTATGGATATGTATCCTGGTAAGATCTGGAAGCGTGAGGGCGGTCAACCTGGACGTACTATTAACGCTATTCAGTTCCCAAGTACTGCTCAACCTAACATGATGATGTATGATAAGTTTAGAGCCTTAGCTGATGAGGGTACTGGTATCAGTTCTTTCTCCCATGGGCAGACTGGAGTATCTGGAGTAGGGCGTACTGCTGCTGGTATCTCAATGTTAATGGGTGCTGCTTCAGGGGCCATCAAGACTGTCATTAAGAACATAGATGACTATGTACTGGAACCTATGGGTAAGGCTTACTTTGCCTGGAACAATCAGTTTGATTTCGACCCTGCTCTACTAGGGGATCTTGAAGTTAAACCACAGGGTGTATCATCTTTGATGGCTAAGGAAGTTAGATCTCAACGTATGTTACAACTTATACAGGTTGCTGGTGGTGATCAGGAGATGTCAATGAGGTTGAATAAAGAATACCTTACTAAGGAACTTGCTAAGTCCCTAGAGCTTGACCCTGATCTTGCTACACTATCTGAAGAAGAGTATCAGGTTAAGGTAGCTCTTGGTATCTACGCTCCTCAGGAACAACAACAAGCTCCTACACCCCCAGGAATGGAAGGAGACATAGGTCCTCAAGCACCTGCTATGCCTGGTGAGCAAGGCTTCTCGGCCAATGGACAGGGCCCAGCCCCTGAAGAGCCACCTGTAATGCCACCACAGGGAGGACCAATACAGTGATTAAGGTAGAGGAAGAACAACTACTTAAGACTGTTGGAAGAGATCCAATGATTAAGTTTGAGACCTACTTAAAACTTAAGGTGACCAACAAAGTTATGAAGCTTGAAGGTATAACTCTGGACATCTTTGATAAGAAGCAGGGGGAGATAAGAGCTTTGAGAGAAGTCTTATCTGACCTTGATTTTATTATCAGAGGAGAAAAAGAAAAGAAAAGTAAAAAAAGGTCTTGACAAGCCTGAACTTATAAGTATAACTAAGCCTTAGTAGTATCCCTTGAGGTACTCTACAATCATCGGCCCCTAAGACAGGCTTCCCGAAAGGATAACAAAATGTCAGACGAAAGAAAAGAAGATAAACAATTAAGTAAAGATGAAGCAGAACTTGCAGAGTTGGTAAAGGCTCGTGCAGATAAAGAGAAGGGTGAAGCTCCAGACCCTGAACTTAAAGAAGCAGAAGAGATCATGGCTGATCCAGATGCATCTAAAGAAGATAAGAACTGGGCTAAGAGATACAGCGATACTAAGAGTGCATGGTACAAAGAACGTAACTCTAAAGATGAAGAACTGAAGAAGTTACGGGAGGCCCTAGAAGCACAAAAGGCTAAGAGCCCTGAGAGTATCCCTACTAATAAAGAAGACCTTGCAGAATGGCAGAAGCAATACCCTGAAGTGGCAGGAGCTATCAAAGCCATCGCAACAGATATCGCAAAAGGAATGCAAGGAGACCTTGAAGAACAGGTTTCAACCCTTGCGAAGAAAGATCAAAAGTCTACAGCTGCTCTCTCTAAAGAGAAAGTGGTACAGAGACACCCAGACTTCGATGCACTCAATGCAAGTAAGGAATTCCATGAGTGGGTAGAAGAACAAGACACCTGGGTCGGTGATGTCCTTTATAAGGGACTAAACCCCAAGAGTATTATCCAAGCCATCAACCTCTACAAAATGGAGAACAATCTCCTAGAGAGTGGTGAAGATAATAGACAGTCTGATAGAAAGACTGCTAAACAAGACGAAGCTGCTGCTGCCTCTCTGGTAACAAAGGCTAAAGTCGAAACCCCTCCGATTCCAAAAGGTAAACTTTTAGAGTCTGAGGTACTTAACTGGACTGACGAAGAGTGGGCAGAGAATAAGCCCCTGTACGATAAGGCTAGACGTACTGGGAATCTTATACTCAATGTAACTAACGCTGCTTAGGGACACACTCTTCACTTAACCATCCTCCTTACGAAGGCCCTCTTTTTAGCCAAAGAGAATTCCCTGAAGTTAGAGACGTTAAGGTGAATGAAGTCCCCTACATAAATCATAATGCTAACATAAGGAAATAACTATGGCATTTACATCCGCTGCAGGGTATGGCAATTTACCTAATGGTAACTGGTCCCCTCAAATCTATGCGAAGATGGTACAAATTGCATTCCGCAAAGAGTCTATCTGTCGTGACATCACCAACTCTGATTACACTGGTGAAATCTCTGAATTTGGTGACACTGTTAAGATCATCAAAGAACCTAACATCGAAGTTTCAGCTTACGTACGTGGACAAACTGTTCGTGCACAAGACTTAGACGATGATGAAATCATCCTTATTATTGACAAGGCTAACAAGTTTGCTTTCCGTGTTAATGATATTGAGAAGAAACAGTCTCACATTAACTGGGAACAACAAGCTACTGATCAAGCAGCCTACCGTATGCGTGATGCATATGATAGTGAAATCTTGAGCTACATGGCTGGTTACCTTGGTACTGATGATGGCGAACTAGATCTTGCTGCCCACAAACTTGGTGCATCAGGTGGTCCAATCGAAGTTACTACTGGTGGAACTCCAAGTTCTACTCTGTTCACTCCGCTAGGTCTGATCAATCGCTTTGAGCGTCTGCTATCACAGCAAAACGTTCCTGACGAAGGTCGTTGGTTTGCAGCTGATCCTGTATTCTTTGAAAAGCTTGGTGACGAGGACAGTAAATTTATCAATAACGATTATTCTGATAAGGGCGTTCTTACTAATGGACGTGTTCATATCGGCAAGATTCGTGGCTTTGATATGTACCGTACTAACAACCTACCTACAGTCGGCAACGGTCCTGCTGGTAATGCTACTTCTGATCATGGCGTTGTCATGGCTGGTCATAGTTCTGCTTGTGCTACCGCTGAACAGTTAAACACTGTTGAAACACTACGGGATGGCGATGACTTTGCTGACCTAACTCGTGGTCTTCATTTATATGGTCGCAAGGTTCTTCGTTCTGAAGCTCTTGTCGGTGCATATTATCACTCAGCTTAGTAGGAAAGGAAATATACTATGGCTAATATCGATCTAAAACAAGGCGGTGCAACTGCTGGTCTTGGTATGTCAGCAACGGCAACACCAGGTATCGTATCTGTTAGAGTAACAGGTGCACAAGCTGCTGCTGCTAAGGGTTCTGCCCTTGCTGCCGCTGACATCATATATGTAGCGGATATTCCTGCTCACACAATGGTTAGAGGAGTAACACTTGCAGTGAGAACTGCTGAGACTGGTACAACTCTTACTTTTGATCTTGGAGATGCTGGTTCTGCTGATGAGTTCGTAGATGGTGCCGATGGTACTACTGCAGCTTATTATGTTCAAGGAACTAACGGTCTCTTTGATGTTACAAAACTATATGCTGCTGCTGATGTTATTGACCTAACAGTCAAAACACTTGGTAGTGCAAACGATGACTGGGAAGTTGAGATTCTCTTTGAGATGGCTGACTATACTGGTAATCCACGGGCTAAGTCTGCTAAAGACGTAGCTTAATACCACTAAGGTTTTGGAGGTTGTACCTTAAACAACCTCACCTCATTTTATAAAGGAGCCTTCAATGGGAACTACTTTCCTGGAATTAACTAACAGGGTAATTAGAAAGCTGAATCAGGTAGAACTGACTTCGGCTAATTTTAGTTCTGCCACAGGTTTCCAAGCATTAGCTAAAGATCTAGTTCAAGAAGCCATTGATGACATCAATCAAGCTGTATCTCGTTGGCCCTTTAACCATGCAACTGCTACGATTACAGCTGTTGCCGATACTCAAACTTATGCTCTACCATCTGACTATAAGATTGTAGACTGGAATACCTTCTACTTGGCAGAGGATTCTTCTCTAGAAGTATCAGCTAAACCTCTAGGTATTGTAGCATACTTGGAATGGCATAATAGACTTAGAGCTAATGATCAACTGGCTACAGCTGGATCTATTAATCTTCCTGCACAGGTCTATCGTACCAGGGATGAGAAGGTTGGTATCACTCCTATTCCTGATAGGGCCTATACAATTACTTATGAGTACTGGAAAACCCCTACTCCTCTAGCTGCTCATGGTTCTACAACTTTAATACCTAGTGAGTATGACAGAGTTATTGTCGCCTTTGCAATGCAGGGTGCCTATGACTTCAGAGAAAACTATGAGATGTCTACTAAAGAATATGATAAGTATAAGAAGGGCCTCAAGGATATGAAGAAGACACTAGTCCCACAAGATCTTAATTACGCTTACGACACTAGAACTCAGAAGGTAAAACGATCTACTAGAAATTCATGGTCTAAGTAATGGCGAGTCTAAACTCAAATAGATGGGAAACCTTTTCAGTCATTCCTGAGGGTGGGATGATGGAGAACTTATCTCCTCTCGTTCAAGGGCAAACACTTCCTGGTTCACTCCTGGAAGCACGTAACTTTGAACCCTCACCCATCGGTGGTTACCGTAGACTTAAAGGTTATGAGAAGTTTGATACTGCTGCTGTCCCTGGAACAGGTAAAGTTGACGCAGTCTTTATGTTCCAAAATAAATGTCTTGCCCTACGTACTAAGAAGTGGTATGTCAGTACTGGATCTGGCTGGGGCTCAGCCCTTCTAACTATGACAAACTCACCAGTGAGTGTCCAAGCTACAAGGTATAACTGGAGTGGAACCGATAACATTATTATTGTGGATGGGGCTAATGCTCCTATACACTATGACGGGTCCACGCTAACGCTGATGGTCTCAGGCCAGGCAGTTAATGGGACAACTATTAACTCTAGTACTGCTGCCAATATTCTTAATTCTACTGCAGTTCAAGAGTTCCATAAACATATGTTCTACTCAGTTGATGAGTCTATAAAATTCTCCGCACCTAACAATGAAGGTCTGGTAGATGGTAACAGTGGTAGTGGAGAGATTAAGACAGGCAGTGAGAAGACTGGTATGGCTCCCTGGAGGGAACAACTGTTCCTCTTCGGTTATGATCGTATCGGTACTATAGCTGGTCAAAGTAGTACAGACTTCCAGTATCAAAATGTAACACACAAGGTTGGTACAATTGACCCAAGGACTATCAAGGAGATGGATGGGGATCTCTACTATCTTTCCTTTGACGGTGTCAGAACAGTTGCAGGTACAATTAAGAATGCTGATTATGAACTTGGAAATGTCACACGTAGTATCCCAAATACAGTAGAAAGTTTAGGATTTAGAAATGCTAGTAAAGACGTACATGCTGTTACACTGAGAGACAAATCACAGTATAGACTATTTGTAGGTGATTCAACTAATGAGGACTCTGAAGGAGAAGGACTCCTTGGTGGAATAAGGTTGAATAGTCAGGGTGTAAATAGTCTAGAATGGTTTAAACTAAGAGGAATTAATTCTTCTTGTTCAGACAGTTCACAATATACTGTTACAGAATACGTTATACATGGTGGCTATGATGGTTATGTATATAGGCAGGAAAAGAGTACAGGATTTAATGGAGCAGAGATAGATGCATTCTTACGGTTCCCCTACTGGACTATTTCAGACCCTGAAGTACAGAAGACTTTATACACAGGTAAGTTTCATTTAAGTGCAGCTAGTGCCATTGATCCTGTTGTGGGATACAACTTTGAATACAACACTAGCGGTATTATACAACCACCTACTCAGTCTTTAGGTACAGGTGAGGGAGGGTTCTTCTACTATGGAGATCCTGGAGCAGTCTATGATACTGCTACCTTTGGAGCAGACTTTCCTGTTAATGCAGACTTAACCCTTGTAGGTTCAGGAAATAACGTGTCATTCTATTTCAGTAGTGATGACATAAAGGCAGAATGGACTGTCCAATCTATTACAATCGAATACAGCACAGACGGAAGAAGAGGATAACACAATGGCTACAGGTTACACAAGGCAGTCCTCATCGGACATCGCAACAGGTAATACAATTGAAGCTGCACACTTAAATGATGAATATAATAAAATACAGGATGCTTTTCATGCAACATCAGGACACACCCACGATGGTACTACAGGCGGTGGTACTAAAATACCTATGGCTTCTGGGGTATCTGGTATCCTTCCTATCGCCAATGGCGGTACTGCAGCTTCTAGTGCCTCTGCTGCAAGGACTGCTCTAGGGGTTGCCATTGGAAGTAACGTACAGGCATACACTTCTGTATTGGCTGGTACTACCGCTTCATTCCTCACAGCACAAAACACAAAGGTTAACTTTCTTACTGTAACTCAGTCTGTTAATTTAGATACTATGGAAAGTAACATAGCTACTAACAATGCTAAGACAGGTATTACTTCTAGTCAGACTTCAGCCATTACTGCTAACACAGCTAAAACAGGTATTACATCAAGTCAAACTTCAGCGATTACAGCTAATACATCTAAGACAGGTATTACTTCTAGTCAGGCTTCTGCCATTACAGCTAATACATCTAAGACAGGTATTACTTCTAGTCAGGCTTCAGCTATTGTGGCCAATACATCTAAGAATACCAACGTAGTTCAAACTACTGTATCAGGAAATGCAGGTACAGCAACTACTCTGGCAACAGCTAGAAATATAGCTGGCGTTTCATTCAATGGATCTGCTAGTATATCTTTAAATAATAATGCTATTACTAACGGTGCTGGTTACCTTACCTCAGTTAACAATGGTAACTGGAGTGGTACTGATCTTGCAGTTACCAACGGTGGTACAGGAGCCAGTGATGCTGGAGCTGCTCGTACTGCTCTAGGGGTTGGCTCAATGGGTACTGATGCTAAAACTGTAAGTACATCTGCTGCTAGTGGAACTCCTGCTGACGGTGACGTATGGTTTAGGTATACTGCGTAATG
>Ga0307984_1001121_pt1 | contig 11330 bp, 16 predicted proteins | sample EllFjometageno78_FD_203169 | JGI IMG/M metagenome (GOLD analysis project Ga0307984, IMG submission 203169) | Marine microbial communities from Ellis Fjord, Antarctic Ocean - #78 | ecosystem: Environmental > Aquatic > Marine > Unclassified | place: Southern Ocean | collected 2014-10-09 | reverse complement strand
GGAACGTGACGTTGAGTCCGAAGACGAGGACGTACGTAACACTACTAACTTCGTCGTGGACAAGAACCGTCCATTCAGCCGACTAGGTAAGGCTGGTTCAATCTTCTACGATGCAGACACAACAGTGTTGAAGGAGGAGAACTTCAATGAGTAACCACTATGACGATGACGACTACGGGCTTTACAGTGTAAAGGATGCCAGTGACATCTTCAACGATATCGAAGACTTAACTGACGATTACGACCACGACAAAGAACTAAGGCTAGACCAGCTTATGGGCGATATATCCAACCTAGAAGGGTTCATCATCCAAGCCGCTATCGACGGTGAGCCCCCTGCCTACATCGGAAGGTTAGAGGATGAACTAGAACTTCTTACACTGGACTATTATAAACTAATTAGGTAGCAAAGGATAACCAATGACATTCGCAGACAACGCCAAGAAGCTGGACAAAGAAGACCTTGGAGCCATTAAAACATTCCTAGCACACATCTTCTTCATTCTACAGGACTTTGTACGAGAAAACAGAGATAACGAACCCCTGGAGGACTGGGACTACGATAAGGTCATACGGATTGTAAGCAGTGGAGCTTTGGATAAATGACAACAGTAAGTGTTCATGAGACGATTAACGTAATGAGTTAAGGAGGACCAATGACAAGAATTGCATTCTGCGACATTGAAACAAATGCTATCGAGCACCCCGACCGTTGCTGGTTAGTCGGGGGTAAGATGGCAGACACAGGAGAGGTATTCGAGTTCCGGCACATAGACAGAGACCCTGTAGCTCGTAAAGCTGCGACTGAGTGGCACCAGTCGCTTGATAAGATGATCTTCCATAATGGTATATGTTATGACCTTCCATTACTTAACAAGTGGTTAGACGCTCCTCTTGATCCTCGTAAGGTTATCGATACACTGATCGTGTCTCGTACCGTTGACTACAACATCCCGACACCAGTTGGCTGTAAAGGAGGTCATAGCCTAAAGAGCTGGGGTGTACGTCTTGGAGTACACAAAGGTGACTACAACAACTTCACTGAGTTCAACGATGAGATGGTTGAGTACTGGCGAGGTGACCTCGATACTACTGAGGCTCTCTTCAATCACTTCAAAGATGTTGTATACGATCTTGACTGGGCTAAGTCTATGCGGGCCGAGCATGATCTACAGATCGAGTTAGTCCGTACTAAGTACTACGGGTTCCACTTCAACAAGGAGTTAGCACAGCACCTATTGGATGGTGTAGTAGAACAGAAAGCTGCACTAGAGTTGCAGTTCCAAGAAGACTTCCCGCCTAAGTTGCTGCCTGTGCATTCTATCAAGTACAAGCTCAAGGCAGACGGTAAGCCCTACTCCACTGTCACCAAAGCAAAGGAGAAGTATCCACTCACACAGAAGGTAGGTGATGAGCTTATCTGTCACGACTTCGTATACTTCAACCCAGGTGCCTCAAGGGATCGCGTAGACGTTCTATGGGATGCAGGGTGGGCACCTTTCGAGAAGACTAAGACACACTTCAAATTCACTAGACTTAAGGTAGGTGATCCTTACAGCAGTAAGGTACCCAAGATGGACAAAGACTTCTACAACGCTAAGAAGAAAGACTTAGCTAAGTACGGCTACACAGTCTCTGAGGACAACCTAGAGACGCTACCTGACACCGCGCCTAGTGGTGCTAAGGCTCTGGCCCAGTGGCTCACCTTAGAGGGTCGTAGAAGCTCTCTGGTGGAGTGGATCAACCAAGTATGCGACGACAAGAGGATACACGGTACTATCAACAACATCGGGGCATGGACAGGACGTTGCGCACACAACGCACCTAACACGGCTAACATCCCGTCAGCCTTCCACGGTGAGCCTAAGAACGCAGTAGAGGTCATCAAGAGCAGGTACGATAAGCACCTACGTGAATGCTGGGATACACCGGAAGGTAGTTGGTTAGTTGGTTGTGATGCTGACGGTATCCAACTTCGTGTCTTAGCGGACTACATGTGGCGACACTTCAACGCTGACATGTACGCTAAGGCTATCATGGAGGGTAAGAAAGAGGACGAGACAGATATTCATAACATGAATAAGAAAGCCCTCGACGTACCCAACGGCACCCGTGACATGGCTAAGACCTTTATCTATAGTTGGCTACTCGGTGCAGGTGTTTCTAAGACAGCGAGTATCCTTAACGTAAACGACAGGGAAGCCGGTGCTGCCCGTAAGCGCTTTGAGCAGAACATTGATGGACTATCAGCTATGAAACGTAGGCTAGTCCCTTACATCGCAGACAAAGGTTACTTCGTAGGTTATGACGGACGCAAGGTTAAGGTACCTAGTGAACACAAGACACTTGCTGGTATCTTACAATCAGGTGAGTCAGTGTTGATGAAACACACACTGATTAACTTCCACACTAAGGCCCGCGCAGAGCTCATCGACTTCAAGCTCGTGGGCTTCATTCACGACGAGGTACAGGTAGAGGTTAAAGGCACCAAGGCAGAGGCTGAAAGGTTAGGACAGATCGTAGCTGACACCATGTTGTCCACCGGTGAGGAACTAGGGTTTAAGATACCAACCCCTGGTCAGTTCATCGTAGGTCAAAACTGGTGCGAAACGCACTGATGAACTTGAAAGGACAACTACCATGACTAAGACTTGCAGTGTATGCCGCGTTGAGAAAGACTTCAGTAACTTCCACAAGAACAAACAGGGAAGCTACGGCTACGAGAATCGGTGCAAACCCTGTCGCAAAGAACTAGCGGCTAATCGTTATAAGGATAACTGGTTCCACCAGACGGCGATACTGAAGAAGAGTTATTGTGCTTCCAACTCGGTAGCCTTTGACTTAGATGGAGAGTACCTTGAGAGTATCTACTCAGACACCTGTCCAATCTTCAACAAACAGTTTGTACTACATGACAAAAGGGACTCTATGTCACCAGCTCTTGACAGGATAGACCCTCTTAAAGGGTACACAAGGGGTAACGTTCAGTACATCTCGTCGAGGGCTAATAGAATTAAGTATGATGCAACTGTCGAGGAAATGCAGTTAATCTTGAATCACATGCGTAAACCTTGTCACAGTCATTTATGACTTGACTTGGGTGCTTGCACCTGCTACAATTACATTACAACATCAACTAGCTATGGAGATATATAATGGCTACTAAGACAATCGAACTAACAGGCACACTCGAGTGGGCTAAGCTCTTTGAATCTAACCGCGACAACGGCGAGTACGATGCCGAGACAGACGGAGCTACTACAGTCGATCTGATTATGGATGAAGCTACCCTCGCAGCTATGAAGGAAGCTGGCATCCGAAAGCAACCAAAGACGTCTGACGGAGGGCACCGAGTCAAGTTCAAGCGCCCTTGGGCAGATCAGTACGGACGAGACTGGGCAGCAGGTCCACCTAAAGTCTTCGGACCAGACGGCTCTGAGTGGCCTAACGGTGAGTTGATTGGTAACGGCTCTGTCGGTGTAGTCTTCGTCGATGTCTACGACACTAAGATGGGCAAGGGTTGCCGACTGAATGGGGTACAGGTCATCGACCACGTAGCCTTCGAAGGTTCAGGAGGTCAGTCCGCTGGTATCAAACCGAAGGACTATACGTCCCAGACAGCCCCACCCAAACCGGTAACAGCTGCTGCTCCACCTGCCCCTGTTAAGCAAAGTCCAGGTGACATTCCATTCTAAGAACTAAGGGAGGGGGGCCAATGAGCTCCCCTTTACTTTCACTACTACGAGGAGATCAAGAATGACAAAGACGAATGATACTCTAGTCGAGGACATGGAGAACGTGATCCTAGGCCTTAACGGCTGGGACGGCACACTAGCCTCCGTTATGGCTAACACTATCAGCGACATGGCTGGGGCACGTTTCAGTAAGCCACAGGAACCTCGCGGTTACTTATCTATGTCAGGGTTAGGCACACCATGTGACCGTAAGCTCTGGTACAAGATCAACCAGACTGACCTAGCCCAACCACTACGAGCCAACGCCCTGCTCAAGTTCTTCTATGGTGACATGATCGAAGAGCTTGCCCTATGTATTGCACAGCAAGCAGGACACGAAGTTGTTGGACAACAAGACCGTATGGAAGCACACGGTATCAAAGGTAGCCGAGATTGTGTCATCAACGGTATGACAGTTGACGTTAAGTCAGCCTCTCCTTATTCCTTCAAGAAGTTCCAAGAAGGTAACCTACGAGAGCAAGACCCCTTCGGTTACATCTCTCAACTATCCTCCTACGTCTACGCAGCTAAAGATGACCCACTTGTGACAAATAAGACACACGGTGCATTCTTAGTTATTGATAAGGTGAACGGGCATATCTGCTTAGACATGTACGACTTCACTGAGGAGCTCAAGACTAAGGAAGACGAGATCAAGCACATCAAAGCTATGGTCAAACAGAAGGTACCACCAGCACGAGCCTTCGAGGACGTACCGCAGAGCAAGACATCACCTAATATGAAGCTAGGTATGGAGTGCAGCTACTGCGAGTTCAAGCGTGTCTGTTGGCCTGGCCTTAAGCTCTTCACGTACAGTCACGGCCCTGTCTACCTCACTAAGGTTAAGAAAGAACTTAGGGTGGACGAGTCGGATGATTGGACATGAGTGTACGAAAGAGTGCAACACGTCGTCGAGCAATAGCAGCAGGTTATCGATCAGGTCTTGAGCAGACAATGGCTACCAACCTCGCTGAAAGAGGTATCACCTTCACTTACGAGGAGGAGAAGATCAAGTGGTTAGACAGTAAGGTAAGAACCTACACACCTGACTTCGTACTTGAGAACGGTATCATCATCGAGACCAAAGGTCGGTTCGTTTCAGCAGATCGACGTAAACATAAAGAAGTAAAGAAGCAGTACCCTGACTTAGACATTAGGTTCGTGTTCAGTAACTCACGGGCTAAGCTCTACAAAGGTGCTAAAGGTTCCTACGGCGACTGGTGTGATAAGAATAACATCCTCTATGCGGACTGGATTGTCCCCGAGGAATGGATCAAGGAAGGTACTAAGAAATGACAATGAGTAAATCAAAGCAGGGCGGAGTTGCAGTAGTCTTTAGTTGTGGACACTCGGACCCACAGACAAGCAATGACAGGTTTACATGGTTAGGTAAGTTCTTGTATGACTTGAAACCTGACTACGTTGTAGACCTAGGGGATGGCGCTGACATGCGATCCCTTAACAGCTACGACACACGTAAGCCGGAGGCTATCGTAAGCCAGTCCTACGAGAAGGATATCAACCACTACAACGACTCTCAGGAGCGTCTACGTCACTACTTCAAGGCCAACAAGCGTAAGCGTCCGACTTGGTACGGCTTCGAAGGTAACCATGAACATCGCATCAAGACAGCACTTAGTTTTGATCCAAGACTAGAGGGCACTAAGTATGGCATCAGTTTCAAACATCTTCAAACGAACAAGTGGTTCGACGAATACCACGAGTACGAGCACGGGGCCCCCAAAATCCATAATTATGACGGTGTGGACTACGCTCATTTTGTGGGCGCTGGTAACTTTGGTCGCGCTATCTCTGGCACTCACCACGCTTATGGGCTTATCCAAAATCGCTACAGGTCTTGCACTGTTGGTCATTCCCATAAGCGTGATATGTACTTTAAAGATGGTGCAGGTACTAAGGGCGCTATCGGGTTGGTCGCTGGTTGCTACAAAGGTGCTGCAGAGAGTTGGGCTGGGCAAGCGAACTCTGACTGGTGGAAAGGCGTTATCATCAAAAGAGCTATTTCAGACGGGGTATACGAGCCATCGTTTGTTAGCTTACAGACACTCCGAAGGGAGTACGGATGACGATACAGAAGCTAGGCTTAGGGGTGACAAGTAGTCACCTCTTCTTTCTTGACAACGCAAAGCCAGTATGGTATAACTGTACTCTTGGCTAAAGGAGATTACTATGGAGTTTGAAGTAAGTATTCGTATTAAGGTAGACGATACTGCCTTCTACTGGGACGCAAGTATCCTTGACCGCAACGAAGCTGTAACAGAGTTTCTACGGACAGCGATGTACGACCTAGACGAAGTAACTATTAAAGCATTGGAAGTGGAGCAGATCGATTGAATACGCATAGATACAGTGTATGGGTAGAAGGTAAGATCATGACAGAAGGTCAGGATCGCCTAGTAGAGAACACCCTCGGTCTCGTAGGAGAGGCCGGGGAGGTTGCTGAGAAGATCAAGAAGCTAATACGAGACGATACACGGTTTTCAAATGCTGAAATCATTAAGGAGCTAGGTGATGTTGTGTTCTACGTCACAGCACTAGCTAACTACTACGGTAGTACTTTGGATGATGTATTAGAAACGAATGTTGAGAAGTTAAACAGCCGAGAAGAACGCGGCACACTAGGTGGGAGTGGTGACAATCGTTAACCCTGAGAACAACACCTACATGCTGATGATGATGATATTTGATAAGGAACTAACTACATGATTAAGAACTCACTACCAGAAGATAACTACGGACCAACCATTGGTATCAGTGAAGAAATCCACCAGATGAAGTACCGCTCTAAGGGTGAGAGCTTCAAGGCAGCTATGACACGAGTAGCTGGTTCTCTCCAAGACGATGACTCTCACTTCGAAGAGTTCCGTGACATCCTATACGACATGCGCTTCATGCCAGCTGGGCGAGTACAGTCCGCTATGGGCGCACCACGTCGAGTCACACCGTACAACTGCTTTGTGTCCATGACGATCCCAGACAGCATGGAAGGCATCATGCTCGCTGCTCAACAGGCTGCTAAGACTATGCAGCTTGGAGGTGGTATCGGTTACGACTTCTCTACACTACGTCCATCAGGTGCCCTCATCAAAGGCCTAGACAGCCGCTCTAGCGGCCCTCTGAGCTTCATGGGTATCTTTGACGCAGTATGCAAGACTATCAGCTCTGCTGGCCACCGTAGGGGCGCTCAGATGGGTGTGCTGCGGGTAGATCACCCAGACATCGCTGAGTTCATTCGTATCAAGAACAACTCAACAACACTGACCCAGTTCAACCTGTCTGTTGGTGTTACTGATGCATTCATGACTGCTGTTAAAGATGACACAACCTTTGACCTAACCTTTGAAGGTCGCGTGTACGACACCATCAATGCTCGTGCCCTCTGGGATGACATCCTTCGTAGTACATGGGATTGGGCTGAGCCAGGCATCTTGTTCATCGACCGTATCAACAAGAAGAACAACCTCCACTACTGCGAGACTATTGCAGCTACAAACCCATGCGGTGAGCAGCCTCTGCCACCTAACGGTGCATGTCTCTTGGGTAGCTTCAATCTGGTCAAGTACATCTACGGACGTGACGGCACCTACTCGTTCGACTACGCGAAGCTCAAGCACGATATCCCAGCTGTAGTACGAGCAATGGATAACGTAGTTGACCGCGCCATCTATCCCCTCGAAGCACAGGAGCTGGAAGCTAAGTCTAAGCGTCGTATGGGTCTTGGTGTCACAGGCGTAGCTAATGCTATCGAAGCGCTGGGTCATGAGTACGGTTCACCTATGTTCCTCAACGTCCTTGAGGAGATTATGAAGACTATCCGTGACACCTGCTACCTAACCTCTGTGTCACTGTCTATGGAGAAGGGTCCTTTCCCACTGTACCGTGAGGAGTTCCTTGATAGCGACTTCGCTAAGACACTGCCAACGCACATCCGCGATTCTATCTCTCGCTATGGTATCCGTAACAGCCACTTGCTTAGTGTAGCACCAACAGGGACCATCAGCCTATCAGCTGACAACGTGTCCTCTGGCATTGAGCCAGTGTTCTCCTACGGCTTCGACCGGACTATCCAGACCTTCGACGGTCCACGGGTAGAGCGTGTTGATGACTATGGATATCGTGTCTTTGGTGTCAAAGGGTGTAAAGCTGATGATCTACCAGTGATGGCACACGTTAAGGTCTTGAACCTAGCGTCTCGGTATGTAGACAGTGCTTGCTCTAAGACTTGTAACGTTGGAGATGACGTTACTTGGGCTGAGTTCAAGGACGTATACATGGCAGCGTACGACGGGGGTGCATCAGGTTGCACAACCTTCCGTGCTTCAGGTAAGCGGTACGGTATCTTGAATGCGTCCGCCTCTGAGGACGTAGCACCTGAGGCAGAAGACAAGGACAACAGTGACTTCGTAGACGAGGGTGACTTCGGTGCTGCATGTTACTACGACGTCAACACAGGTCTACGTACTTGTGAGTGACCGGATGTCAGAGCAGGTTTGCCAGTAACACAGCTACACTAGGCGTCAGTAGCACCGTTACTGGGTGGCTCGATTCCACCGTCTGACAACAATACAAACGAAAGGAGTTTAGTATGGAATACCGAGATGTAAAGGACTACGAAGACTTGTTTTCAGTATCCTCTGAAGGGGACTTGTTCAGTAAGAGAACAAACAAAGAACTGAAGTTACATACCAATAGACAGGGGTATGTTACCTGCGCAACTAAGGTAGGGGGCCGGAAGGGTAAGCACATGTGCTTCAAGTTGCATAGACTTGTTGCACTGACCTTCCTCCCAAACCCAGACCTCAAACCAGAGGTCAACCACATAGACGGTGATAAGAGAAACAACTCTGTTAGTAACTTGGAGTGGGTAACTCGTTCAGAGAATATGGTCCACGCGTCTCAAACCGGACTTCTCACAAGTAGGAAAGGCCGCTTCATCTTACCAGAGGACCAAGTGCGTTACATTCGTTCTGTATACATAAAAGGCAGCCGTACCTTCGGGTCAAGAGCCTTGGGTCGCGAGTTCGGAATGTCCAAGAGTACAATAACGAGGTACATTACTACCGTCTGACACCAACAAGCTTGACAAGCTAGTTAAAAGTATGATACACTTAAGGGAGGCACCGAGAGGCGCTTCCCTTTATTACATTTAATAGGAGCCACAGTATGCAACAGAAAGCAAAGCCCAAAGCAAGATCACGTAAGGCAGCAGAGCCTACCTACAAGGGCGCTTCTAAGAAGGCAACCTCTGGTATCGTCCCTAAGACTGAAAACCAAGGTAAGCTGATCAAGGCTATCACTGAGTCATCCCAAGTCATTGTATTCGGCCCAGCTGGTACCGGTAAGACCTACGTCACAGCTACACTAGCTTCTGACATGTACCTGACTAAGCAGATTGAGAAGATTGTTATTACACGTCCTATGGTTTCTGTTGGCAAGGACATCGGTATCCTCCCAGGGGAACTCCTCGACAAGGTAGCACCTTGGGCCTTACCTGTCCTCGATATCCTGATTAAGCACCTAGGTAAAGCTACTGTAGAGATTGCACTAAAGTCAGGTAACATTGAGATTGCACCTTTAGCTTTGATGCGGGGACGTTCCTTTGACGATGCCTTCATCATCTGTGACGAAGCTCAGAACGTAACAACAGCAGAGCTTAAGATGCTACTCACACGGGTAGGAGAGGACACTACAATCGTTCTCAACGGGGACGTACAGCAGACAGACCTAAAAGGTGACTCAGGTTTGATTACTATCACCAACGTAGCTAAGAAACACAAGATACCAGTTCCTGTCATTGAGTTCAACTTAGACGACATCGTTCGATCAGACATCTGTGCCATGTGGGTACGAGCCTTTTACGCGGAGAAGATATAATGCATTACTGTGACGAGTGTGACTACCTACTGGACAATGACGGTATCTGCAGTGAGTGCAGTATCCCAGACCAGTACAATAACATCGATAAACCCTACCACTATAACCAAGCTGGTATCGAGTGTATCGACTACATCAAGCAAGTACTTGGTAAAGAAGGCTTCATTGCTTACTGTCGTGGTAACGTAATGAAGTACAACCACCGTGCCTTCTATAAAGGCAACCCCACCGAGGACATGGCGAAAGCTGAACAGTACCTACAGTGGGCTAACGAAACACTGAAGGAGATTCACAAATGATTAAGACACTAGCATTAGCAGTAGGACTAACCCTATCTGCAATATCACCAGCAGCAGCTCTTGTGGTATACGACGAGACAACTAAGAGCCTAGCCGTATCTGGTAGCACTACAAACTACCAAGTTACGGAGGTGTACCGGTACATGCGAAACAATGATGTTCTATCTGTTACTCTATCAGGTAACGGAGGGGAGTACTACGCAGGTCTTCGTCTTGGTAATATGATAAAGAAAGAAGGGTCAGTTGTCATCATCCCTGTTGGAAGAACCTGCGTGTCATCCTGTGCCTTCGCGGCGTTAGGTTCCGACAGGGTTATAGTAGACGGGGAGTTGTGGTACCACGCACCTTACCTAACTCTTGTCCCCACTAATGTAACCATCCTTGAGATCACTCAGATGTTCGGTAGAGCCTACGTCGATATGGCAAGCTACCTCGTGAGTGTAGGAGTACCCGTCTCATTCGGTCATGACCTGTTAGTTCAAACAACAACTAATAAGTTTATAGTCATCGACGATGGGTATCAGATTGAACGTATGCGAGCAACAGAGGTGCCTTGGGCTAAAGCAGTCTACGAGTACCGTTATGCAACAGTGGGGAGATAACTTATGGAATTGACCTGCAGTAAGTGTGCTAAGACTAAGTTGTCAACTGAGTACCACGTTGATAAGAGGGCTAAGAGTGGCCACTGTGGTTCTTGCAAACAATGTGTGAGCCTAGTCAAGGCATTAGACTACAAGAAGCACAGAGGCAAGCGCCTAGCTTACCGTAGGTCATACCTATATGGAGTCTCTCAAGGGGGCTATAAGGCCCTACAGGATAAGTTCAAGGGGTTATGTGGTATTTGTGGTGACGTTGACGGTACTGGGCTCGCTTTGGCTGTAGACCACTGCCACACCTCTGGTAAAGTGAGGGGGCTTCTGTGCAACAATTGCAACAATGGCTTAGGTAGGTTTAGAGATGATGAGGGCCTACTACAATTAGCTATCAGTTACTTAAAGGAGAACAACTAATGTTTCTATTCTTCAAACAAAAGCAGTGGGCCTTATGGGCTTATGGGGGTGCAGTCTTTATCTTCGCGACCCTCTGGTATCAAGTACAGCTAGACGTACAAATAAATGAGTGGTTCGGGGAGTTTTATAACCTTATTCAACAAGCGTTAGCTGGTGAGGGGGATGTTACTCTCGCTCAGTACTTTGGCGGGTTGATGACCTTTGGTAAGATTGCTGCTATCTATATTGCAGTGGCCTTGTCTGTTAGCTTCTTCACACAGCATTGGCTCTTTAGGTGGAGAACCGCTATGGTATCCTACTACCACGAGAACTTTCACAAAGCGGGAGTTATGGAGGGCGCTAGTCAACGTGTCCAGGAAGACACCGTAAAGCTGAGCCGTATCATGGAAGGC
>Ga0307984_1001118_pt1 | contig 11341 bp, 14 predicted proteins | sample EllFjometageno78_FD_203169 | JGI IMG/M metagenome (GOLD analysis project Ga0307984, IMG submission 203169) | Marine microbial communities from Ellis Fjord, Antarctic Ocean - #78 | ecosystem: Environmental > Aquatic > Marine > Unclassified | place: Southern Ocean | collected 2014-10-09 | reverse complement strand
CTGACCCGCGGCTTACCTGCGTTCCTTGGCTTGGATATGAGTACCAAACTTTCGCAGGGCAAAATCTTTCAGCCGCTACCGTATGTGGATTTCGAAGCATCAGACAGTGGAGCCAAAGATGTCTTCTTCGGAGCGTTTGCTGGTCCCGCTGGTACGACGGGTGTCAACTTCTTCCGCGCCGCTGGCTATATGCAGCAGGGTGATATGCTGAAGGCTGTTGAATACTCAGTTCCAAAGGGTGTGAGGTCGGCCACAGAAACGTTCCGTCTGGCTACAGAAGGCTACTCACTCAAGAACGGCGACATTGTAATCGACCCCCGTGAGATCAACATGGGCAGTCTACTGGTTAACGCCATGGGCTTGCCGTCTACGGAGATCAATAAGATCAAGTGGACCCGAGGGCAGCAGTACGAACTGACCGAATATTTCAGCCAAGAGAGTAGCCGCATACGAAAAGAGTTTATCGAAGCCCGTCGTGATCGTGACCGCACCGCACAAAAAGCACTGCGCGAAGAATGGCGTGAACTTCAAGCGTCCAAAGATCGCATCCGTCCGTTCTTTAACAACGAGCGGGGCACCCTAAAACGTCAGTCGGTTTCAGATTTGATGAAAGCCCCGAGGCGACAGAGCAAGCGTGAAGACAAGTATCGGATGCAGCTAACCGGTAATTAAGTTCCCTCCCGCCGTGTCCTCCCAGCACGGCCACCTTGGCCCAGCAGATGCTCTCCCTCTGCTGGGCTTTTTTTGACCAAAATAAAAACTTGACCAAAACTTGACCAAGTGTTCTGCGGAATCGCTAAATGTTCTCTAAATCTGTGGGATGTTACTCTACCTGAGTGGGGGTTAATGAGGATGGTAATAAAAATAAGTCGTTGTTATTAATGTATAAAATGGCAGAGACGAAGGGATTCGAACCCTCGAGACCCTTTCAGGCCTACTCCCTTAGCAGGGAAGTAGTTGCGAGCGAATAGGTATTTAGAATCAATAGGTTACTTGATCACTCGCAACGGACTTGACCAATTCTTGCCAATTTCGGCTGTTGCACGCTCCCCAGAATCGTCGGTGTGGATGTATGTCTCGGCCACCAAACGGGGTGATTTCCATCCGCCAGCGTCGGCGATTTGTTTTGCGGACCAGCCTAGCTTTTCTAGTGAAGTCGCAAAGCTGTGACGACCTACTTGGTGCGTACCAAGGTATTCGACCCCGGCTGCGGCACAGGCCATTTTGAGCGACTTGTAAACACTTCGTCGATCTAGGTACCCAAACACGCGTCCGTGGCGCGGTGGCATTTCCCTGAGCATATCCGCAAGCACTGGCACTAGGCTTGCGTACGCTTCTGTACCGTTCTTTGTTTTGTCGATGTGCGCTTTGTTTATGTCCCACTTGATGTCGTCGGGCGTCAACTTTATCGCGTCTCCGACCCGTCGCCCTGTGGTGTGTAGAAACAACAGCATCGCAAACAAGTACGGCGGGGCGTTGGGAAAACGGCGTTCTACTGTCAGGTGGGGTTGCAGTGCCAGCAGGTATTCGTACCCCACGGCTTTGCGCTTGGGTTTTTTAACTTCGAATGACTTAACCCGAATGGGGGCGCACCAGCCTTCACCGTGGGCGTAGTTTATTACGGCTCTCGCTGGCGTTATGCCCTGCCGGTTTAGCGTAGCGCCTGCTCCATCGGGGTAAGCCTTCTTTGCAGCGGCTCTGACGATCCGTGGGGTTATGTCTTTCAGCAACATACCAGTCAGCTGCTCGGTTATACCCACCAGAAAGCGCGTGTCGCCCCCGTCCTGCGCATACTCCAGCGCTGCTTGGTCGAAGGTCACGACGGCCTTCAAACCGTACATGTGAACCGACCAAAGCTCTGCTTCTATTTGCGACCGAAGTTCCTCTGCGCGGCTAGTGTCTTTAGTTTTGAGAGCGCGTCGGTACCTCTTGCCGTCGGGCCTGTAACCGTGGACGTGTGCCCAGCCATTGACCCATTTGATTTTGAGGCGCATTGCGTCAACACCTTTCTAACTTCCATAATATTTTCACGGTAGAAGACTTTGCGATTTCCGCGAAGCTCAAAATGAACACCTGCCTGCACAGCTGGGTCTTTAAGCGCGTAGTCGAGCGAAGCCCTAGAAAAGCCCAATGCTTCGGCTGCTTGATGGATGTCGAGCGGCGGCGTTGCCCAGTCGGGTGCGGCTTTTGGTTTAGCCATTTTCTGTCTCCCTCTCCAACAATTCGAACAGATGGGTCAAATCTTCCAGCTGCTGCTTTAGCGCCCGTCGGTGCCGACTTTTAGCGTCTTGAGTCATAGCACGGAGCTTGAATCTAATCGTCTTTTGTACCTGCTGTAAATCATTCATCTGCTTTTTCCTCTACGACGGAGATACTACCGCCAGCCATAAGTTTTTGATATTTGAGTTCGTAGCAGCGTGTCTGGCCGCTGGGGACGGTCGATCCTTTACCCAAGTGCATACGCACGCTGTGGGCACCGTCGGCTTGGAGTACTAGGTAGCTCGCACGATCCAACTCGGAGCGCATGGCTTTGGGGGCCACCCCGTGTTCCTGACACCAGTCGGCCATCGCGCTGTGGGATATGAACGCTCGCTCGTCCTCGGTGCACACACGCCCGATAGCGGGGCCGCGCAGCATAACAGCGGGGTCTTCTTTGCGGCTGCTGCCGTGGCCTATGCGCTTGGTGACAATGAGTCGTCCCTGTAGTGTGGCGATAAAAGCAGCAAGATGTTCCCCGATGTCGGCGTTGGTTTCTTTGCGGCCTTCACGCAGCGTCTGCACGTGGTCTTCAGACCACTTCTTCATGCTCTTTACATCGAACGATATGAGACCGATCTTCTGGGCTATCTTGCCTGCGACCCAAGCCGTGACGATGGTGTCGCGGTAGAACCGTTCTTTGTTGTCTTCGTTGCTCTGCGGGTTGAACTTGGCCCGAGCAGCCGTGATCTGTTTACGCACCCAGTCAGTATTCTTGATGATGAACCGGATGAACGGCAAGCACGCTTCACCGTAGACGTGATCCATATGGTGTTCGATGAACTGCTGCGTGATGTCGGGGAACGTACGCTTGGTAAAGCCCTCGGGTAACTGAACCTCAAAGAAGCGCAGCTGCGTGGCTTCGACACGATAACCCACTGGCAGTTTAGATATGCTCTCAATGATACTGTCGTTGCTGGTGATGAAACTGTTCTTGAACCACTGACCGCCGACTGTAGTAAACTTGCCGTTGGTACCCAGCCGTTCCTTGTCTCTGCCATTGGCCAGCGCGTAGCCGGTGCGCGTCAACTCGTCGGGCGTCCTACCAGAGAACTCGTCGAGCAGCATCGGAAGCGAACCCATAATAGCCACACGCTTGATCGTAGCGTTGAGCGTAGACCCGTCCGTGCCTGTCTGTCGGTCCATGAGTTTCGGGTTGCCGTAGAAGCCACAAGCGATCTTACAGGCTGTCGACTTACCCGTGCCGCCCTGACCAGTGAACGCAAGCGGAAGGCCATGCCAGTTAGACGAACCCATCAACTCGACAAGCACAGAACCCATAGAATGACACAGAGCAAACTGAAACGGCTCGGCTTTCGGACGGTTGTACAGCTTGTCGATATTAGCCACCCACTCATCAAGTGTGCCAGAACGACCAAAGTCTACTTGGATGTCGGCAGGTACACTGTCCTCGCACAGCACCGCAGTATCACCGTTCTCGGTAATCATTTTGGTGCCCATTACAAAGCCGGTGCGGTCAGGGAGCCAACCGAATTGTTTGTATGTCTTGGTTTCGATACGCCACTTCTGTAGCTCTTCGATTATGGTAACTGCAAACTCTGCCATGTCGGCCCTCGCGTTTCTTACAGGGTGGAGAAAGACTTCGTGGCTAGCCAGTGTCTTAGCCATCAAGTCGGTGGATGCTAGTTCGTGCATGGGCATGAAAAACTCACGCCAGCTGCCGTTCTTCTCAAGTGCCTTCCAGTGCACTACCCACGTACCTTCGCTGTCTTGGATACGATTAAGGGGGTAGATGAGCGTACGGCAGAACGGTCGCCACGTGGGGGCACCGCCGTCGGGGTCAGGAATTTCTCGGCTCAGCGCAACGCCGTTCCACCGAAAGCCTTTGGGCCAGCGGTGAATGGTTTCACCTGCTACAACTATCTTACTTGCGCTCGTCGTTGCATTCAACGCCGTGTCGTCGCTGTCGTCGCTTAGGTCTTCGACGGGCGGTGCAATCTCGGGGGGTGCAAAACCTTTGTCTCTGGCCCCGTCGATCATTACCTGAACTTCGTGCCGCGTCTCATCTGCGGAGTAACCGTCAAGCGTATGCTGAGCGGCTAGCGCATGAATTTCAACGTCGGTGTTACCTTTGGCTACCCAGCTAGCGATTAGCTTGAGCATGTTGTCGTGCCAGTCGACGCCGTTCATAGCAGCCTCAGACGTGGCCGAACGATCCAGTGAAGTGAAATCATCGACTACACCAAACCCACCGGGCTTAGGCAGTTTTACGTCGTTGTCGTTGATGAATGCCAGGAGCGAGCTACGTACCGCGTCGACACTGTAGGTCTTGCCCTGCTTGAGCATGGTGACGGGCAGGGGGGCGGCGTAGTCTTTCTTCTTGTTGGTACACCCGACTGGGCGCAGCACACGTGCGCTGTCTTTGTCGACTGATCGGTCAGACTTGACGCCGAGGTGCGTTGTTACCTGCCGCTTGAGGGCTGCGAGTTCGTTCCACGTACCCTCGTCGATGTCTTCGTCAAAGTGAATGTACATATGGTAGCCGCCGCCGCTGTCTACGACCGACGGGGTGAGGCGCAACGCCTTGGCCAACTGAACGACGCCAGCTAGTGCTTCTTCTTTGGTGTCATACGCGGTTGCTTTGTTGGGGTCTGCGTCGAAGTCGTCGTACAATGCACGACAAGCCGCGACGTTGCCCTGTGTTCTTATTTGTTTCTTGCCTTTGTCGTTAGTAAACCAGTCGTTAAATGTATTTACCGCGATATAGACCTGCGCGTCTGTGGTATCGAATTGTTGTGCGGCTGCTGCCGCTTCTTCTATCGTGTCATAACCGCGGTTCTTGAACCAACCCTCGGGCTGCAACAAGCCTAGGACCACTTTCCCAGACGTGGGTAGTAGCCACTTGAAAAAATCTAGTGTCTCCATAGTTTTGCCCATATATGTTTACGTGTTGACAAGTGAGCGGCGAGGGCCGTATGCAAAACCCCGCCGCCCTTCGACTTACTGACTGGAGCGGATCAGTCGTCGAACTCTAGGTTTTCCAACGCGTCGTCAATGTCGTTGGACTTAACCTTTTTTGGTTCTGCCTTGGCTTCAGGCTGAGGCTTTGGCTTAGGTGCGTCAGGCACTGCCGCAACCGCGGGGGCTGCACCGTCGTCCTCTTCCGCTGTGTCTGCCACCGACGCAAAACCAGTAGCGAACCCTTCAGACTGGACGTAGCCGCCTTCGACCACATCAAATGCTGAACGCTCCTTCATCACTGCCAGCTTAGTTACCTGTACTTGACGCAGACGCAGAGATACGCCGTTATTAGCCATTGAGTAAGGCACCAACGTAATCATGCAGTTTACTGTAGAACCAGACGTCAGCATAAAGTCTTTTGCCAGACGAGCGTTACGAGCGTCGAACTGCTCTGGCGGGTTGGTCGGCTGGTCGTTGTATTTGGCTTTCAGCTTTGTCTTAGCGATATACATACCGTCGAGGTCAACTTCAAAGACATCTTCGGACTTAGGCATAGCTGGCCAGTTAGCCACCTTCTTGCTTTCGTACGCTTCTTTCATAGCTTTGTACAAAGGCACTGCTTTTTCTTTCGTCATACGAACAGACATTTCGTACGCGGCGTTGTCTGCCGACGCATCGCAAGGGACGGTCAGCCCATTTGCGCCCATAGTATTATCATACCGATACGGTTGATTGATTCTAGGGTATAACGCTTCGACGTCGTTAAGGATAAATATTGGATTGGCTCCAGCCATGGTAATCTCCTAAGGTTTTATTGGGTGTAACCGTCCGTTGCAGCAAACATTGATGTCGACTTGGACGATCGGGTTAAGGTGTCTAGTTCGTCACCGTCTAAGAAACGTATGACCCTAAACACTAGCGAGGATCGACGTTCGTCATGTGCCACGTCTATCTTTGTGACCACACGATCTAACGCTTCGCCTCGGCTAGTTATTTGCTTCTCGTAGTCGCGGAACGATTTGAGAGAAGCCGACGAAACACGCAACGACATGGCATATTCTGGGCTGTCTAACTGCCGTAAAGTTAGCTGGTTAAACTCACCGCAGCTTTTGCCGCGCTTGCCGTTGGGTGTAATTTCTGAACCCCACTGGTTGTTAAAACAGATTGCGCATTTCTTTGCTTGGGGGGCAGTGCTTGTATCGGAAGGGGCCACGCCGTCGTCGGAGTGACATAGCCGCTTACCGTCGTTGTAGTAGTTGCGTACGTTGCGCAGGGCAGACATGATTACTGCCTCCACTGGCAAGTCTTCTAGGGTGAGCATTACTTGCGCCGAACGTTTACGACTTGCGCTTCGTTCCAGCTGACGCCCGGGGGCAGGTCGTCGTGTTCTTCTTTGAACTCTTTGACAGCGGTCTTGTTTACCCGCCGCTCTATTAGCTCCCACGCGTTATTTTCTTTGACGTGGTCAAGAATTGCATCCCAGTCAGATACGACTGCCGACACACGTGTTGACCTGTAAGCAGTACCAAACTCGCGGGATGATACATTGTCTATGCCACGCTCGTTAAACCGACGCAGGAACTCTGTTTCGATCTTGTTCTGTTTGTATTTGTCGTCCGCGTCGTCTGCGTCGTAGTCTGCTTTGCGCTTGGACCGCTTGTCGCGCAGTCCGATAAAGAATTTAAGCAGTGACGCGTCGTCCAATTCTGATACCTTTGCCATCTTCGCTCTCCTTTTTGGCGGTTAACCAGTTATCAATTCCTTCTTCGTCCCAGCGTAAAACTTTCTTTGAGAGCCTTATCGGTTGGGGGAAGCCTTCGTCCCGTCTTCGCAGGTAGTAAAGACCAGCTTTACTTATATTAAGTTTCAGCAAAACTTCGTCGTGGTTAAGTAAAGTCATCCGGTTACGCCTTGTATCTGTAAACATGTAAACACATTACGACGCAGGTTAAAGCAGGTCAAGGCAGGTTACGAAAGTAAAGGCTGTTGGTGTGCTTTTACTTCGTCCAGCAACGCGCCCTGCATTTTTTGCTTCTTGCGCAGCCGCTTGTAGATTCTGGCTTCGACGGGTGTACCTTCTAACAGTATTACAAAGTTATTCATCTTTTGGCCGGGACGATTGATGCGTCCGTTGGCCTGTTCGAACGTCTCGTTGCTTGTGATACAGCTGTACCACACGATCGTGCTGGCGGCGGTCAACGTTAGACCGTGAGACATAGCAGCGGGTTGGGCCACCAGAACCTTGGGGTCTTTGGCTTTCTGAAACTCAGAGAATATTCTGTCGCGCTCTGATTTCTTAACGCTGCCGTGTATGACCTCGACAGAGAAATGGTTGCGTAGTTCAGCAGCCAGCATCTTAACACTGGACACGTACGGTACGAACACGATGACCTTGCCTTCGGCGGCTTGGATGATGTTGATAGTCTCGTCGATGCGCGGTGTTGATGGAATGGTTACTTCACTGCCGTCGTCGGCATACACCACGCCGCAGGCGATCTGCACTAGCTTGCCCATCTTGACTGCTTCGTTAACTGCGGTGATTTCGCCGTTGTCGGCTGCGGTGCGCAGACGTGACAGCATTTCTTTGTACGCTTTGTTTTGTTCTTTGGTCAGCGGCACGGCTCTGGTTTCGAACATGATAGGCGGCAGGTCTAAGCACTCGTCGCGGGTGAACCGCACAGCAGGCTGCATGATCTTACGAACTATCTCGGTAGCGTCAGGCTTGGGTATCCATTTGAACTGCGTAATCTGACGCATGACTGTGGCTTTGAACCGTCCGAAATACGGCGGCACTTGGTCGGGTACGAGTAGCTTACACTGCGCCCAAGCATCTGTCGGCGCGTTCGGTGTTGGTGTGCCAGACATACCCCAGCAAGCCCGTGGTTCTTTGTGGCGGTTGACGACCGAGTTGATTACTTTCCATTTAGTGGTGCCAGCGTTACGGGCGCACTGCGCGATCTCGTCTACGATCACCAAGTCGATGTCGGTACGGGTCTTGAGGTGCGGTTCGATGATGCCAACGCCATCATGGTTTACAATGTAAACGTCGTAGTCTTCTTTGAGCATAGCGATGCGTTTTTTCTTGGTGCCGTGCAGCACACCAAACGTCAGGTGCGGAAAGTGGTTGAACAACTCGTCGGCCCAGGTGCGTTCCAACGTCGACAACGGCGAGATTACCAGCGCTTTGTTGAGCAGCCCTATGCTGCGCAGGTAGTCGTACGCCCACAAGGACGCCAGCGATTTACCTGTACCGAGTTCGCTAAGATTGAACGCTCTTGGGTGCATCGACAAAAACGCAGCCGCTTCTTTTTGTGCTTGGAACGGCTTAAACCGACCCGGCCAGTCGTAATATGTGCGTATAGGAGCAGGCGCGTTGTAGCCTAGGTTGCGAAGAAGTCTAGTTTCGTTGATCCTGTGCGGCACGGCGACGAGAGGGACGCCCTTTACTGTAATCGACTTAGCGTTCGGGAGAACATTCAGAATCTTTTCGGGATTCCTCGACTTGACTAGCAGTGCTTTTTTGTCTGGGCATACCAGCATGTTGTTCTTCCTCGTCTAGCTGTCGGATGCGTTCATCGCAGATGTGTTTAATCTTCTGGTAGTCTAGGCGGCGTTCTCCTTTGTTACGCAGGATGCGCTTAACGATGTCGGCGTCCCACGCATTGAGTTTGTACTCATACCAGATGTCCCACGGCTGTATGGTTCGCTTGGAGTAGTCGGAGTGGCCGACGTTGTATTCACGTGGGTTCATGTCTTACCCTTCGTGTACATGCCGGGTTTTTTACCGCGCCAGCCTTTGTTGGTTTTAGCACTGACGACGCGACGGTTTGACTTGGAGTTGCTGCCGCCTGCGTCCAGTGGGGTCTTGTGGTCGACGTGTTTGCCATCGCCCTTCGTTACCTTGCCTGCGGCCATAGCTTGACGACGGGCTTTGTTCTGTTCGACGCGCTTGTCCATAACGTCTTTACGAGCGTTATACTTCTTCTTCGTCGCTAATTCCTGCTTCGATGATTTTGTCACGGATCGCCTCCTTCACTTGCTCTACGTCGTCTACCACACGTGCTAACCCGTTAACACGTAGGATGTCGTCAATTTCGCGCTGCTGGTTGGCAGTGACGTTCTTAATCTTGCCGGGGGCTTTGGTCTCGAAAGCCATAAACAAACCTTGGTAACACACTAAAATGTCGGGGCAGCCTACACGGCCCATACCGTTGGACACAGGCATGTAGTACCACGCCCCGATTGATTTTAGATATTCTTTGACTTGCTTCTTAACTTTACCCTCAGGTGTCATCGCCATATAGATCGTCGCTTTCGTATCTTTCTACCATATTCTCGTACCGATGCAGCACTTCGTTTTCTAGCTGCGTAAGTTTAGCTTTAGAAAACCCGTAAACTATTAATTCTTTGGGCGTCATATTTATTAGTTCTTTATCGTCATTAGTCACTACATCTCCGTCAACTGTCAGCTTGTATAGTCTCCGACGTTCTATTTCTTATTGACCACAATACTCGCATAGCGAACGCCCAACGGGGCACCAGTTTTTGCAAAGTCCTGAAGGTTTAGGCAACCACTTATCTTCGACGCTGGCGATAGCGAGACGACTTAGACGTGGCATGAACTCGTTCCATAATTCGGGTAACTGTTTACGTGTAAACTTCTCCTTCACAAACTTCTCAGGTTTTAAAAATATAAACCCGGTGACGACCTTGGACACCCAAGGGTATTTAACAAAAGCCAGCGCAGCAAACAGCTTTAGCTGGTCGGAGTCAGGGCGAAACTTACCCGTTTTCCAGTCTAGTAAATATGCAGTTTCGGAGCCAACTACGCCGATGTCAATGATTCCCCGCACCCAAACATCTTTAGCCATCCATGTAGTCGAACGGAAATCTTTGGTCAGGGCTACGCGTTCTTCGACCACGCGCTTACCCTCGTACGACAATATCTTCTCAACGTAGCGCCCGTACTCCTGCATTTCTTTGGGCAGGGGCTGCTTGCCTAGGGCAAACAACTCCAGTGCTTTGTGAACTTTGTTGCCCCACACCGTGGCTTCAGTCTGCTTTTCGATAACCTGCTTTGTCACCCGCGTAAGCTGATAACGCTTGGGGCAAGTTTCAAACGCAGTTAATGCTGAATAACTCCACGGTTTAGTTAGTTCCAAGAGGGCAGTTCCTTTGCTTCGTATATTTCTGTGTCGATGATGTCCCAGAACACGGCGAGAACTTCGGCTCTAGTTTCAACATCAATACGTTGTTCGCCCGACTTCTTACGGTAGTCGTTTAGATAAGCGAGACGTCGTTTTGCCCAGCCGTGTTCTAAGGTCGATACCCACTGTAGTCGGGTGTGGTAGTCTGTTTCGCCGTACAGCGTTTCTGCTTTTGCAATGGCTCTGTTCGATCTCTCTCGTCGCAGCTGCTGTACTAGCCTGCCGTTGATACGGCGGTGCACCGCTTGCACTTGTTCCCATGCAGCATCTTCTTTGCTGAACGAGTCCCGAACCATTATTATGTACTGTACGAACCCTTCCGTATTTCTAGCATAAATATCGACCAATGTGGCCAAAAACTTATGCGATGGTGGCATAATAAACATGTCTGGTTCAGCGGCGTAGCTCTGCATGTACTTGTCTGCGAGAGTAAGCCATTTCTTAACTGCCTTGCCGTTGTTTACTAAATATTCTGTACATTCTGACAACTCGTCCGCGTGCGGCACTCTACAGTTGTCTGTTGTAAATCCCATCATGGGTTTACCTCTTCCCTAAACCGTTTTTATGGGTCTTCCATAAACCCCACCCGACTGCCGACCATGTCTAATACACAGATAGGCAGTCTCTTCTTGCCGTCAGTTCGGTTTAGGACGGGCGGGGCTATTGGCCCATTGGCCCACACTGTAGTTGCACCACATGCTGCGACTGATGGTGTACCGAGCGAGGTAGATGCCAACATTTTTTGCAGTGCTTTATTGGCTGCTGATCCTGACCGCGAACCACACAACGTATAAAGCACGTTTCTTTTTTCTGTTGGGAAAGTCGATGTTTGAGTGTTACTCATTTTGGTCTGCTCTTTAATCGTTGCATCTGTTTACACGTAACTAGCAGCATATTAAAGCATGTGCAACCATGTTAACACATCACTTCGCCTTACCGTAGCTTTCGGCTATGTC
>Ga0307984_1001117_pt1 | contig 11347 bp, 22 predicted proteins | sample EllFjometageno78_FD_203169 | JGI IMG/M metagenome (GOLD analysis project Ga0307984, IMG submission 203169) | Marine microbial communities from Ellis Fjord, Antarctic Ocean - #78 | ecosystem: Environmental > Aquatic > Marine > Unclassified | place: Southern Ocean | collected 2014-10-09 | reverse complement strand
TCCAAGTTGTTTACTAACCCATCCAATTTGCTCACCAGAGCTAATCATCATCGATGCGTATGTATGTCGAGTTTGATATGGCTTTCTGTACCTAACTTTTGCTTTGCGTAATGCTGGCTTCCATAGAGTTTTACGAATAGCCTGGTCACCCTCCCAAGGAGTATTGGTGCGAGGGTTATGAAATATAACTCCATCTGCTAGTTGCGTATGTCTGCGCTGTCTCTCAAGGGCTAGTCTGGCAGGCTTTAATAGTTTAATGATGCGCTCACCAGCCTCAGTCTTTGTGATCTCAGGCTCATCTGCTGCTTGGGTTAAACCTTTATCTACATTTATAGTGTTATCTATCCAGCCAATATCAGCCCAGGTTAGGGCGACTAGCTCACTAGTTCTCATGCCTGTCCAGAAAGCAAATTGCATAAGGTTATTGCCTTGCTCTGGCAACGCCTCAAGTATTGAAGATTGCTCTAGTATACTGAATGGATCAAGTGATGCCTTGCGCTTCTTGCGTTGGGCTAAAGTTTCCTTCCTGGTGTATGACCAGCCTTTTAAAATATTGTTTTCAAGTATGCCGTCTTGGACAGCTACGCCTAATGCTGTGCGAAGAGGTGATAATATATTCTTGATACGCTTATTGGTGCAATCCAAAGTTGATAGCCACTCACGCACCTCTTTTGTGCCGAGCATCTCAACACTGTGATCACCAAGTGCTGGAATTAATTGAGACATTACTATTTTTTTATAACCATCGTATGTGCTGGATGCAATATTAGATCGTTTTTGCTTTAGCCATACCCGTAAAAATTCTTCTACAGACTGACCATCAGAATCTTCTTTTTTAACAGCATGGGTTGAGTTTGGAAAAACTGCAGCATAATCAAATATGCCTAAACTGATTTCGTGGATAATTGAAGAGCGGTGATTAGCCGCCCTTTTTAAGTTAGAGGTCGTAGGTTTGAGGTGGATTGTTTCACGGCAGCGGATGCCCTGGAACGTAAACGCGATCTGGATTGACGATTCGCTTCTTGCTTTGACTCCTGTGTACTTTCTGACCATTTCTCAAACCCTAAGATGCTTATAATGTAATGACCATCGGGGGCGCGATAAAACTCCTTGCCCTCAGTAAATACCCCGTTCTGACATTTTTTGTAAATGCCGTCATAGCCATAGCCAGATAACTCACAAAACTTTTTAATTAACACGCGATCTAGCATACCTTACTCCCTACAATCCCACTCTTCAACTGAACAGCTAGGCGACACAAAAGATCGCCCACGATTACATGGCTCTGGAATGGCCTTTCGCGCCCACTTTACAAGGTGATGCCTGCGATTAAGCTCATCCAGAAGCGCCTGATCACTGACCATAGTAATCGGAACAGGCACTTGAACCTGGACTTTATTATTCATTACGCAGCCTCTTTAACTCCTAGAATAGTGCGAGTAAACCAGCCCAGTTTATTAACAGTAATAATACTATGGCGACCCTCATAGCTAAAAGACTTTACTTTGAGTACAGGCTTATCTATTGCAGAGCCAATAGCAGGCTTTTTAATAACACGCCTTTTTTTAATAATAGCCAGCGTATGATCTGCTTGCTTTACAAGGTCTTTAGCTTGCTTTTGAACTTTATTGTATTGTTCGGCATTGGCTTTCTTCAACGTATGCCTCCGCATAAAGCAGGCCTTTTTAGTTCGCTTAAGCTTCTTAGCAATTTTTTCCATATTCAACTTACTCGTCATAACCAAGTGAGTGTCTTCTGGAGTCCAAGGTTTGTTTTGATTTTTTTGTTTCATAATTATTACCTCAAGTTAAAATGGAATGTCATCACTAAATTTATCAGTCGGGCCTTTGTCCCACTCAGCTATCACAGCAGCCTTTGCCTGTTGCTGGTTCAGAGCCTGTTGCTCAGGAGTTGTCTGCCTCTGCTGCTGCGGAGCCTGTTGCTGACCCGATACCAGGCTTAGATCACTAACCCGACACTTTAACTTTGCGCCAGCAGTGCCATCTTTTTTCATAAACTGCTCAAGCTCCACATCGTCAGCATAAAGCACAACTTGAGTGCCTTTAGTTAGGTATGGCCCTAGACTCTCTGCACGTTTACCCCAGAGGGTTCCATCGATCCACTGACCTCGTTTACTATCACCAAAACCTACATCGTAGACCATCGCTAGAGAGGCGACAGGGTCACCCTTTGGTGTGTAACGTACTTCCGCATCGCGGCCCAATCGAACTAATTTTGCAAGCATTACGCTGCCTCCTGGTTGTTGTTTCGGATATAATCTTTTTGCTTGGTTGATAAGATGTTCCACACCCACATTTGCTCATGGGGTTCTAGCTCGTTGTAACACTCATCAACAGATAAACTGTCGTCTGCCGCGATCCCAGCAATAATAGCAACAAGGCTTTGCTGAACGTCTTCACGTTTAATGCGCTTAGTGCTTGGCTTTAACTGGTCTGGCAGATCGTCAAATGTATTGACTGCGTTTGGCACATAATAAAGGTAACGGCCTACACCAAACTTTACTGCGGCTCGTTTAAAGGCATCAGACAGACCGCCTTTCTCGCCCTCAATGTTAGTGTCGCCTGCACCATCAGTTTTGGTGATCCAGACTCCGTTGATCTTGAGTGAAAGCTCACACACTGTGCGCCCATCTAAGCTCTTGTAAGAGTCTTGCCACCCATCTATACCAACTACATCATCAAGACGCTTCATAGCGCATCTAGCGTCAATGTAGGCTAGCTGCATACCGCCTCGGCCTTGTCTCCATTTCAACTCGCTCTTGCTAAAAGGCAACTTCAACATTTCTAAAGTATTCATTGTGAACTCCCAGTAAAGTTATCCCACTCATGCTTAACTTGATCAAAGCGATCATCATAAGCTTTGCGCGATTCTGCTTGAGTAGCTGCTGAGTAAGGGTTTTGATTTTCCCCAACTGCCTGCCAATCTATGTCAGCCTGCACAGCAGCTAAGAATGGCGTGGGGGTCATGTCAGTTAAAAAGTTCATATCTGTACTCCCGATAAAATTATTAGTATTACAAACAGCCAGCCTTGAACTGACGCACTCAAGCGGTCATCCCCACCCAAAACCAGACGTTTACTGATATAAAGATAAGACTGCCTATACTGTTCATCACTGTTGCGTAGCTCATATCAATACTCCCCGTGATTTTCTTGGTAATACAAAACCGCTAAGCCTGGATTACTTTTGCCAAAGTAGTAGATGGCGCAGTCAGTAATGATTTGTGTAGCTAGGTCTTTAGCTGCTTCTGGATCACGGATCGTCATAAATACCAGGTTGCGAAGATCTTCTTCATCACCATATTGGTAGAGATCCATAACGTGGTACTCGGTGCGGTTGATAGTAACGGAGCCATGAGCTAATAATTCTTCCACGATCTCAGTGGTTGATTCGTCAGGAGTAACTTCTGGCGCATCCCAAACATTTGCATGAGTGCTAACTGCATCTGCGATTGGGCAATAGGTTGTATATGAGTTCATTGTGCTGCTCCGTTATTAATTAACTACAGCTATTTTAAGGTAACTTACTATTCAAGTCAAATGTTTTTGATAAGTATTGATTAGTGTCATGGCGAGGGTAAAATTTAAAGCAAAAAAAATCCCCATATAGGAGATCCGCTGACAATTATTTTGAGGTTACTTATAAAGGGGGCCCCTGAGATCTAGTCCAGTGACCTAGCGCACTGCACCTTGCGCCTCGTACAAAGTATGGCTGATAAACTTTAAAACGCGGTTGCAACTGATCCATATGATCGGTAAATAAAATATGCCAATTCCAGATTTCGGTTTCTGTCATCCAGTGTAATTTTTTACAGCGTAATTTATTTAAGTTGAAATAAGTATTCATGAGATTATTCGGCCACGAAAGAGCCGATGACTACTCCAATTATTATAATGTCATCATCCATTTCTGAGGTGGGGTATTGTGGATTGATCGGCTTCAAATACTTTTTGCCATCATCCTCATAATATTCTTTAAACGTAGCCTCTGTTGAGTCTAGCCGTCTAGAAATTACTCTTGATCCATTTTTTACCTCTATTGTCGGATCAACGAATATTACAATACCTTCTGGGTACGACCTTTTACCTGGGTAGGGAGATTCCATCTGGTCGCCTTTTACTCTTAATGCGAATGTTGACTTGGCACACTGGACAGGACAATAAATCCAATCCTCGGCCTCGCCATCTTTTTCCATAATTTCACCTTCTATATAAGTAGATAATTTATCCCATGATATTAATGGGACTCTTGCGTTAATGGTGACAAAACTAACGTCACCACCAAATGTTGCGCCAAATAGTAAATAATCGGGCGCACAGTCCAAGGCTCTCGCCAAAGCTGCCATATTTTTATTTTTAGGCTCGATCTCATCACGTTCCCAATAGGTCAAAGATGCTGAGCTAACGCCTATCAACGCTGCCACAGCAGTTTGGGTAAGTTTTAATTCTTTTCTTCTATTGTAAATGCGCTTTCCAACTGTATTCATGTTTCTCTCGAAAGTTATTAAGTAAAGTTAAATTACCTTCAGTAATCTTAAATGTATTTGATTCAAATGTTAGCCTGTGTAATAATCAGTTATCTTAAAAAGAGGTAGCTATGCTAAAAACCAACGTAAGGCAGCACTTCGGCAATGACACCAAGGTTGCCAAATTCTTGTCTATAAGCCCAGCCGCTGTCCATTACTGGGGTGAAGTGATCCCCAAGGGTCGGGCAACTGAGCTTCATTTATTAACTTCTGGTGAGCTGGAGTATGACGCTGCTCACTATCAAACAGACCAAGCTGCTCAGTCAGAGGCGGTGGCGTGATGGCCGAGAAGTTGACCAACTCGGTCACTAGCTCATTTGATGATGAACTGTATGCGTTTGCAAAAGCTGATGCGTCATTACTTGGTCTTGATGTTAGTTCGTACATTCGGGCCACCGTTGATGAAAAACGTAAAAAGAAATTCAGTGAATTAAGAGTATTCCACGACTTAATAAACCTCCAGCAATCCAATAAATAGATAAAATTTTTCCAATGCCAGGTGATGTATGCACTACTACAAAAAGAACATAGGCGATTACGCAAAGAAAGCAGGACGCCTTTCAATGCTACAGCACGGCTCGTACACGCTTTTAATTGATGCGTGTTATGACCGTGAAACCTTCCCAACACTTGAAGAAGCTATCGACTGGACGTGGGCATCGTCTAAAGAAGAGATTGAAGCTGTTGAGTTTGTATTGAGGAAGTTTTTCACCTTGGTTGATGGTGTGTATATCCAGTCTCGCATACAGGAAGAGTTAGATGACTATCACAGTAAGGCATTAAAGAATAAGCAGATTGCTATTGATAGAGAGGCTAACCGTGCAGCAAATAACACGAAGCGTGAAGAAAAAGACACGAACCGTGCACGAAGCGTTAACGGAGCGCCACCTAACCATAAACCAATAACCAAGAACCAAGAACCAATAACTAATACTAAAAGCATTGTCGAGGCTAAGCCTCAACGTGTCGATCATGTTCAACCAATCTTTGATTACTGGGTTGAAACGATGGGAAAGACCGCTGCGACAAAGCTGACTAAAAATCGAATAGCTTGTGTATCCGCTAGATTGAAAGACGGCTACACCGTAGACCAAATCAAACTAGCAATCACTGGTTGCGCCAGATCACCACACCACATGGGCCAGAACAACGAAGGGACGATTTACGATGATCTAACCCTAATCTGCCGAAACGGTGAAAACATTGAAAGATTTTCAGAAAATATAGCAAAGGTAATTCCTAATGCAACATATCAGCCAGCTAACAAGCCAGCCATTGACTCCGATGATACAAGCTGGGCAGACGAAATCATCAGCGCCAGTGAACAAGAATGCGGCAGCAGTGGTCAACAAGATTTTCAACGACTTGAAGGCGATCCACTCGGCATGGAAGCAGGCTCTTTCATCGGATTTGACGGAGGGAGACATTAAAAAACAGTTCCTTTTGGGATTTATAGAGTCTGGCGTATCTGACCTAACCGTTATCAATGCCGCCCTAGCTCGAAGCAGGGCATCTAACAATCCTTTCTTGCCAACCATAGGCCAGTTTATAAGATATTGCAGAGAGGCTATGAGCGAGCGCGTAGGAGCTTTAGATCCAACAGTTGCCTATGCGCATTTGGTTCGTTACTACTCCAAGCCACTAGAAGATCGAGAGCCATGTAGCTTAAACAAGGTTATTTACCACACGATCAGCCAGGTTGGCTTTGATAGTTATTACTTCAAAACGATGGATGGTAAGCGAGCAGAACAATACTTCAAAGATCAGTACGCCATGACCATCGATTACATTGTGTCAGGCGGTGAGCTAATAGCTCCAGTCGCGCCAAAAATGCGCATTGATTCAGGGCCGCTCGGCCAGCCAACGCAGCTAGAGCGAGAGTACGGAAATTCACAAGCATCAGCACTAAAAGGATTGTTCGGATGACTGAAGAGGTAGAAGCGGATCTAAAAATAGAGCTTAACGTGCTATGCCCAAATGATGAGTGTAAACAATACCGATTGGTAAACAACAAAAACTTTAAAGGACTAAACATGATTTCAGGCGAAAACAGCATCGTAACTAACGTACTAAAAAACGCAGTCTCTTCTTCAATCCTAGCTGGCAGTCGTAGGGTGTCAGAGAAGAATAGAAGATTAGCCGTTGATAACGAGATTGAGCTACTTGTACACCATCAGAAAGCAGGACACCAAACCGCAGAAGAGACAGCTAGAAGCATTAAAACTGTTACCGCGCTCAAGGCTGAGAAAAGACGCTGGAATATATTAAAGGGTTTTTATAGTTATGCCGAAACGGAGATTATGAAATGAAATCATATTTAAAGCCAGATGCGCTTGTAAGCCCATATAACGATGATTTAGTTAGGGAGTACCTAGCACAAGGGTTAACCATAGAAAAGTGCGCTAACGGTGCGTCAGGCGGCCTCAGTCATATAGTTAAGTCAATGATGAACCCAGCAGCTAGAAGAATAGCTTCAAGGAAGTTTAACCAGCGGAGAACAGCATGAACAGGGGAGATTTATTAAGCAAAGCGGCTGAGTTAATTGACGGTCAACGAGCGAAAGACTATGGAGATGCCGCAGAAAATTTTGGCAATATTGCACAAGGCTGGTCTGTGATCTTAGGTCAGGAAGTATTGCCCGAACAGGTGGCGTTTCTAATGACATGGTTAAAGATTTGCCGATTAACTAAATCGCCTGGTAATCACATTGATAGCTGGATTGATTCGGCAGGATACATTGCATTAGGCGCAGAAATTGCAACGGAGAAATCAGCATGAAAGCAACCAGCATAAAAGCATTTACATCTGTACAGGATGAAGCAGACAGGCAGCGTATTAAAATGAAAAAGTTTGTTGAGGAAAACGCTGGTCATACAAGCAATGAACTAGGTGAGCTTAGTGATGAATATGATCGCTACCAGTTCGCTAGGCGCTTATCTGAGTTACGAGATAGTGGATCGCTAATCAACCCTCATACGCGCCCTTGTGGTGTCTCAGGTAGGGAAGCAATGACATGGGCTGTCGCCTAATGAGTAAGCTACTAACTGTTGATGAATGTAAGGACGTTATTAAGCGTCATAAAAGCGGTCAGCCAACGTGGGCAATCTGTGGCGAGTTAGGCGTTAGTGCAGGACACATAAAGGCCATTAGGCACTGCAAGCTATACCACTATCCGCTAACTGATTACCTGTTTATTTTTGACAAACTTAACAAAGATAAGCCTATCGAAGAGTCACCTTGTTCTTGGGATATTCGACTAAGCATGAGGCTGGCACGACTACCGATGAGTGAGTGGGCGGCTGCTCTGTGACTGAAAAGGTAGTGTTTCAGGTAACTAATGCAAACGTGTCTGGGAAGATTAGCGAGATTAATTCACTAATCAACCGTGGGTTATTTAAAGGCCCAGTTGAGGTGATTCTCACTCGGCCTAAACGCACAAAAGAACAGAATGGCAAATTGCATCCAATGGTGAGGGATATTAAGACTCAGGTTAAGTGGATGGGTTTAATGACCGAGAAGGAATGGCGACAGTTCTTTTGTGGAATTATCCAAGGCCAGAAGCCAGTACCAACCCCAGAGGGCGGAATCATTATGATTGGTGGCTCGTCTAAGGATTTAAACAAAGAACAGATGGGCGACTGCATTGAGTATATGTATGCGTTTGGTTCTGAGCGAAATGTTGTATGGAGTGAGCCAGCGCTCCAACTGTATAGCGAGTACAGGCAAGACGCGTGATAGACGAAGAGGCAAGAGCCAAGGCCATGAAGATGCTGGCTAACGGTCATACATACGCAAACATTCAGCGAGTGACGGGCATCAAAAACGTCACGGCTAGGAGTTGGAATATGAAGCGGCTGGCTGGCATTACCTCACTAACCGCGTTGCGCATCACAGCTAAACACGATAGCGGTGCGCTCTATGAGATAGCCGAGATTGGCGATGGATGGGATACAGCAATGGGTCTTGATCTTCTTCGGTACAAATTTACAGATTTCCCTAAATACTTTATTGGTGATTATGAATGAAAAAGGCTGAACGTCTTTACTTGGGTGACGTAGCAAGTATGGGCTGTGTGGTATGTCGCAACACTGGATGGGGAGAAAGCCCTGCCGAGATTCACCATATTAGAAACGGGCAAGGAATGAGCCAGCGAGCGAGCACTTATGAGTGTATTCCGTTATGCCCAGCACATCACAGAACAGGCGGTTATGGCATTGCATTACACGCAGGTCAAGAAGCGTGGGAAGCGGCATGGGGTACTGAGCGCGAGCTATTAGGGCAGACGTTAAGTGATGTTAAAGCACATAGAGGGCAGATCATTGGGCGTTAGTAAAGCAGAAGAATCACTAGCACTACAAATACGAGCAGTGAAGCTACCAGAACCAGTACGGGAACATAAATTCCATGCAATACGGAAGTGGCGTTTCGACTTCGCATACCCTGCTCATATGTTGGCTATCGAAGTAGAAGGTGGCGTATGGTCGGGTGGTAGGCATACACGCGGCTCAGGCTTCACTAAGGACTGTGAGAAGTACAACACAGCACTGATGGATGGGTGGCGCGTATACCGTTGTACGCCCGATATGATCGCAAAGGGAATCGTAGTGAAAGACATAGAAACAATATTGGGGTTAGCAGGGGCAAACCATGACAGGTAGACCAATAGGTACAACCATCCCAATTGATTGGGAGCAAGTCGATAGTATGTGCGCGATTCAGTGTACAGGTGAAGAAATGGCAGGCGTGTTAAGCGTTGATTATGACACCTTAGCGAGTGCGTGTAAGCGTGAAAAGGGGATGCTTTTTTCGGAGTATATCGAACAAAAAAGGGCAGATGGTAAGCGCAGCCTACGAAGAGAGCAATACACCACTGCAATTGATGGCAGCGTGGCTATGCAGATATGGCTTGGAAAGAACTGGTTAGGCCAGACAGACAAGATTGAAGCAGCGGTCACTAGTCTCCCCCCACTAGAAGTCGGACTCTATGCGGCTGACTAAAGCCCAATCGAAAGTGTTTAGTGACGATACAAGATTTCGCGTAGTGGTAGCAGGCAGACGTTTTGGAAAGACTCACTTAGCTATTGTCGAGCTAGTCAGGCAGGCACTACTAGGTAATGGTCGACACTGTTGGTATGTGGCTCCAACGTACAAAGCCAGTAAGCAGATCGCATGGCTATTTCTCTGTGACTTTATACCGAGAGAGTACATCGAAAAGAAGAATGAGAGTGAGCTATCAATACGGCTTCTTAATGGGTCGATCATAGCCCTCAAGGGTGCTGATAATCCCGATAGCTTGCGTGGTGTTGGCTTGAATTTCATTGTGCTGGATGAGTTCGCAGATATGAAGATCACGGCATGGACTGAGGTATTACGTCCAACCCTATCTGACAAAGAGGGTAGCGCGTTATTCATTGGCTCACCCAAGGGGCGAAACCACTTCTATGACATATGGACTGATGGTGTTGATGGGCGTGAGGAATGGTCTAGCTTTCAGTACACAACGCTTGATGGTGGCAACGTCCCTGAGAAAGAGATTGAGTCGGCAAAGCGTGATTTAGATGAACGTACTTTCAACCAAGAGTATTTAGCCCAGTTCGTTAATTACTCAGGGATTATCTATTACAACTTTGAGCGTGAACAGTCAGTGAAGAAAGCAGAAGATAGCTCGCTAATGCCATTACACATCGGAGTCGATTTTAACATCAACCCAATGAGTGCTGTGGTGTTCACTCGCAACAAGAATGACCTTCACGCCATTGATGAAATAGTTATACATGGGTCAAATACTGACGAAATGGCTGATGAGATTCACCATCGTTATCCTAATCGACCCATCACTATCTACCCTGACCCAGCGGCACGACAGCGCAAGACAAGCGCAGGCGGCAAGACTGATCTATCCATACTAGAGAATGCAGGATTTACCGTAAAGGTTAGACCATCACACACGCCAGTAAGGGACAGGATAAACGCTGTAAACAGCCGACTAAAGACTAAAGCGGGAGAGCGACACTTGATCGTTGACCCTAAGTGTAAACACGTTATTAAAGGGCTTGAGAGACACACTTACAAAGAGGGTACTTCTCAGCCAGATAAGGATTCGGGGCTAGACCACGCTATGGACGCTCTTGGCTATTGTGTGGATTATTTATTTCCTGTGCGTAAAGACCGCGCAGAACGACAACCAACTAGGTGGACTTAATGAATATCAAAGAAACACACGCAGCGTATGATAAAAACGCCCCAAATTGGGAGTTTTACTTGCGCTCTTATCTAGGTGGTGATGATTACCGTGATGGGCAATACCTACTCAAGTATGTGCTTGAAGATAAGAAAGAGTATGCAAAGCGGCTGGATTTAACCCCCGTTGATAACCACTGCAAGAATGTGATTAGCATCTATTCTTCATTCCTATGGCGCATTGCTCCTACCCGCAATTTCGGTAGCTTGGTTGAAGATCAGGCGTTGAACCAGTTCGTTAATGATGCTGACAATGATGGTCGAAACCTCAACCAGTTTATGTCTGATGCTCAGATATGGTCAGGCATATACGGTCACGTTTGGTTGATGATGGATAAGCCTACAGTTATCGCTAATACACGCGCTGATGAGCTAGCCCAAGAGGTTAGGCCATACGTCACAATGATTACCCCTGAAAACGTACTCGATTGGAGATTTGACCGAGCAGCTAATGGACGCTACGAGCTAACACTTCTTAAAGTTCGTGAGAATGTTGAGGGAGATAAGACATTCATTCGGGTATGGACTAAAGACGATATTTCACTCTATGAGGTTGAGGGTG
>Ga0307984_1001113_pt1 | contig 11384 bp, 8 predicted proteins | sample EllFjometageno78_FD_203169 | JGI IMG/M metagenome (GOLD analysis project Ga0307984, IMG submission 203169) | Marine microbial communities from Ellis Fjord, Antarctic Ocean - #78 | ecosystem: Environmental > Aquatic > Marine > Unclassified | place: Southern Ocean | collected 2014-10-09 | reverse complement strand
AAGAACACCAGTTACATTTGACGTGACATCTGGCGGATGGATTTGCTATAGCCCATTGGAAAATAGTAATTCAGAAGCGTATGGAACTCATAATTCTTGGTGGGGAACACAAGGAGACACAATTACATCAACCTATTCTGCTGAATCGCTCTATCCTTCATCAAACGCTCAAAATGTTTTAACTAATAGAAAGTTTGCAGCTAATTTTTCAGCAACTGGTTTAAAAGTGAAAAAATCAGCAGTACCTATTACGGTTGACATTCAAATATAGTAAGCTATCTAAATAATAAGTGATAATATAATATGGGAATAATAGAAGTTAAATATTTTAACAGTTTTATACTGAGAAAAACATTAAGTAGTGGTGATGTACCTGTTTGGAACGGATCTAGAGGTGATGACTCTTACCCTAAAACTGATCATGTTGATAGTAGAAACTGGGCCATAGAAGAAGCTAGAATTAGAGGAGGATACAATAATACATCTGTTCAACCTGGAGTAAAAGCTTATTTAGTTGAAGATGAACCCAATGCAACTTTTAGAGTAAATTCATTGATATACTCTGGTATATATAATTCTAGGACCGGTATAAATGATACCAATGTTTTTTCCGTAGGAGAAGATATAACTAAAAGTGTTAATCCAGCAGAAGGATCAATACAAAAACTTTATGCTGAAGACGGTAGTTTAATAATATTTCAAGAGTCTAAAGTTAGCTCTGCTTTAATTGATAAAAACGCTATATATTCAGCTGAAGGTGGACAACTGTCTACGTTGGGTAATTTAGTTATTGGACCTGTAACTGCTAAACCAGGTAAATTTGGAATAAGTAGAGATCCAGGTAGCTTCGCCGTTTATGGTTACAATAAATATTTTACAGATAAAGATAGAAACTCTGTTTTAATGCTTTCAGGTCAAGGCATAACAGAAATATCTAATTATGGTTTGTCTGACTTTTTTAGAGATAAACTAAGTTCTTTAGATCAAACTAATTCAGTTACAGGTAAAATAGTAGGAGGATGGGATATACACAATAAGCAATACGTATTATCTTTGCAGCCAAGTAATTCAGCTCTAGCGTACTCTACCCTTGCTTTCGATAATTCTATAAGTGGATTTCCTAGTTTATTTAGTTATAAGCCAGATCACGTGGTTAGCGTTAGAAGTAATTTCTTTTCAACTACAGGTGGAAAATTATACGTGCATTATGGAAACGACGCTTTAAGAGCTAACTTCTACGGACAACAATACAATTCTAAGATTAAATTTATCTTTAATCCAAAAGTAAGCATGTCTAAAGTGTTTAAGACAGTAAACTATGAAGGCGGAAACGGCTGGCAAGTTGATAGTTTTGTTTCAGACATGACAGGAACTCATGATGCTTCAGCTCAGCTTTTAACAGAAGGAAGTCAATTTATTGATGGTGTTGAAGATACAACGGCATTAGTTTATAGTTACAATCAAGGATCTTATGATAATTTTGGTAACGAATGGAACGCTACATCTCCGGGTAATTTAATACAACCTTTAAATCACGCAGGTTTTGATAGAAAAGAAAACAAATATATGACTAATTTAATAAACAACAGTGTTGCGTCTGCTGGGGAAGTTGTATTTGGAAATGATATGACTGGAATAAAAGGTTATTTTGCTACTGTCACTATGTCAACAGACAATGTGCTAGCTAGCGGAGCTCCAGGTACAAACGTTGGAGGTGCTAAAGAATTATTTGCTGTATCTTCAAACTATGTTGAATCTTCTTATTAAAATAAAATAAAAATATAAATATGATTTTAAACGAAATAATCTGCGAGACTATGGTAAATGTAGATTTAGAAGCTATAATCCAAAACAGTAGACAAGAAGGAATTCTTGGTACTATTATTTCTGCGGGCTTTAAAGGCTATGGAGCTTATCGAGCTAATAAAGCGGCAAAAAGAGAAAGAGCTGACAAAGTTAAAGCTCAAGCTGATCTTGCTGATATGGAAAAGAAACGCCAAGTAATTATAAATCCTTATTTAGGCGTTGTTAGTTTAGAGGATAGCATAAGTAATGTTAGTAGCATGGCTTCTAATCCTTTTTCTAATTTAGCAGTTTCCACTGCCGCAGCTGAAATGCAAATAGAACAAAGTGATCTAGCGTTAGCCAATACATTAGACACGCTAAGAGCTAGCGGAGCTAGTGCTGGTGGTGCGACGGCATTAGCTAGAATGGCACTAGAAAGCAAGAGAGGCGTTGCAGCTGGTATAGAACAACAAGAAGCTGCTAACCAAAAAATGGCAGCAGGAGGCGAAGAAAGACTTCAAAATGTTAGGATGGATGAAGCTGTTAGAGTTCAAGATGAAATGATGGGTGAAAAGTCTAGAATACAAGAAGCAGACGTTAAAGGTAAAGTTTACGAATTTGAAACAAGAGAAGGAAGACAGCAACAACAACTAGATAGAAAGCAAGCGCAAATTACTAATTCAGCAATGGCAGAGTCTAATTACACTAGATCGACGATACAAGGTATAAACAGTGCTGCAGATACATTAGGTGACGGCTTAAACGCCTTAGGATAGTTAAAACAAATAAATAAGCATGAAATCTAATAATAATTTTGAGTTAATAAACAAAGAAGCTGACGCACTTTGGAAAAGCGCTACGTTAAGAGTAGAAAAAGAAAGCTATGATTCTATAAAAAAAGCTAAAGCTGATATGTCAGCATCTCAAAAAGAAGCTGCAAAAGTGCAAAGAAATGCTATAGCTAAACTTTTTGACGACGAAGAGGCTACCTTACAGAGTTCTAAAATTAAAGGTATTAAAAACCCTGCTTTAAGTAAATTAGGTAACGACTTAATATGGGGTATATATCACGCTAGTGCTTCAGTTGAAAATGCTAAGACAAGAACTGAAAAAAACAAAGCAGACGTATCATTAACTTCTTTGCAAAGTGCTTTGCAAGAATTATACAGTGTTATAGATATAGGCAAAGATACAGATGAAACTTTTATTAAAGAATATTTTGGCTTAGAAGAGCAACCTAGTCCAGGTCAGCCAAATGGCATGGCTTTAGTTGGTTTAGAAACTCCACTGTGGAGTAAGACTATGATAATAAGAAATGGCTTTGGCGGTGAAGACGCTAAAGAAGAATACTATATAGGTAAAGAAGGTGATATTAGACTTAAATACAGTGGAGGAATATTAGGCGATCAAATAGTAGATAGAGCAGCTTTAATATGGTTAGCTTATGATCCAGGCTTAATAATGGACCTAAACAGTATAAATGTTAGTATGCTTCAAAGCCCTAGCACTTTAGACGCTGAAGGTAATCAGGTTTCAATTTTAGACAATAGCCTTCAATATAACGATGCTTATTTAATGTTAGATAGTGCTTTTGTGGAATTATCAAAAGACGGAAAAACACAAACAGAGTTTATTCCTGCTAATATGGCTAAAATAGCTAACGATACTAAATCAAGATCAGGTGGTAAAGCAGCTGGATTACTAAATGAATACGAAGAAGCCAATAGAGCATGGCGTAATAACTTTAACATGGAAGAAGATTTAAAATTTGTAGCTTCTGCAAACGGTATAAATATCGATATAGATCAACAGGTTGAATTTAAGAAACTTATGTTTGACAGTATAAAACCATTGTTACCATCCGTTGCTACCGGTATTACAACAGAAGTTGTAAAAGAAGAAGTAAAACCTGAAACGGTTGAAGAGGAAGTATTAACTGCAGATCAATTTAACTAGTATGTATATATTCAATGGCAAAAAACTAACTGAAGAGCAAGCGAAGAAATTTGCTGAAGAAACAGGTAGAGATCTTCAAACTTTTTTAGAAGCTAATCCAGACATACAAGAAGATCCAGACTTTGGACCTCAGGACAAGCTGGGAAAGCCGGAAGTTGCTGTGGAGGAGGTTGTACCTGCAGTGACAGAAGATACGGCTTTACAATCGGAAGATGGTTCTTTGGAGTTACCAAAAAATAAATACAAAACTCCTTTAACTAGAGATGAAAAAATATCTTTACAGAACAATAAGTTTGCTAAGCAGATGTCTAAGGAAGATAATTTCACTAAAGAAAGACTTGAAGAGTTAACTAGAGAACAAAGTAAAGGTATAAAATTAGATGAACTAGAAGAATCTATTGAGACTTTTGAGAATAATTTAATTGATTTAAACCCAAGTAATCTTTCTCAAGAAGACTTAATGTTGGTTCAAAATACTGCTATAGATTATTTAGTCTCTACATCTGAAGATCCTGACAATTATAACTATACTGAAGAAGAAGTTAATGATGTAACAAAAAACATACTATCTCAAGCTTCTGATATAAGAAATAGAAAAAAACAATTAAAAGATCAAGTAACCGGTACCACTGCAACTGAAAGCCTTCGCAGTGGATGGGAAAATCTTAAATCAGATATTAATATATTCTCTGGTTCTTCCAAATCAAATGAATTTTGGAACGGTGATTCTGAAGCTTTAGATATAGCTTCTGCAGCTATATATAATGGTATTTTTGGAAAAGAAAATATTGATGCGTATTTAGCTAAACTAGAAGGTCTTCCTGATGGGTTGGTTAAAGAATTTTTAACTACTGGACTAGGCACTGAAGAACTATTAGAAAGTATACCTAAATTTGAAGAACAACAACAAAGAAAATTACAAACTTTACCTATAATAGAAAGTTTTAAACAAGGAGAGATAATAAAAGGTGGTGCTGCTGTATTAAGCGGTATTATTAGCGGAATTGGTTCTATAGGTTACGGTATTGCAACCGCCGGTGCTGGCTTTAGCATAGATTATGTAGCTGAAAATTACATTGAGTTTAATGAAGGCTTAGCTACAAGAAAAAATAAAAGTATAGAACAATTAATATTAGACGGAGAAGATAATATACGAGTACCCGTAGGTATAGCAGCTATTCAGTCTTTAGCTGAAAACATTGGTATAGGTAGGATTATTAAACCAGGTAAAATTACTCCTAAAACTAATTCTATATCTAAAGAATTTTTTAAATCACCCTATGGCATAAGAACAGCTGACATGCTTGGTGCTGGAACAACTGAATTTACAACTGAAATAGTCCAAGGAGGCTTAGGAGTTTATAATGAAATTTTAGGAAAAACAGGAGACACAACAGATGCTTTTGAAGGTTTTGTAAGCCACATAGCATCTCAACAAGGACTAGAAGAAGGCATACAAGGTTTTGTTACTGGAGCTGGAATAAAAGGAAGTTCTTACGTTTTAAAAAGTGTAAATAATTTTAGATCACCAGACGAGAGTGAAGCTATACAAGCTGATATAGTTGAATTGGGTGACTTAGCAAAACAAGCACAACAAACAACAAGTAAAGTAGTAAAAGAAGGTGTAGAAGCTAAAATAAAAGAAGTAAGAAGTAGATTAGACTCTAGAATAATAAAAGGAAATGCTTTGTTTTCAAAATTAACCCCAACTGAAATAGATGAGGTTAATAGTATGAGTGATTTAGGTGATTTGCAAGTTAAAAGAGTTAAAGAATTAAACATAGAATTAGATAAAGGCGAAATAAGTAAACAAGAATATTTAGTAGCTTTAGAAGGTTTTAAAAGCACTTTTATCAATGCGAAAAATAGGATAAAAGGTATATCTGTTTCGGTTAAAGAAAGAAATGATACTGAATCCGAAGCAATTGTAGCGGAAGATGTTGACACTGAAGTTTCTGCTGATAATTTATTAAAATCTTCAATAAACGAAGAAAACACAGCTATAGTGTTAAATCCAGAATCTACACCTGCTCAGGTAGATAAAGCAAAAACAGCTTTAGTTGAGAATAATGAAGGTATAATAAATAATGTTATAAATAAAAGCTTCAATACAAACCTTGATACTAATTTAACTAGGGAAGAGTTTGCTGCTGACATAGGTTTAGAAGTTCAAAAATTAATAAACACATACGGTAAGAATAAAAAGACTGGTAAGAAAGCTCCTTTTGGAGCCTATTTAGCGGAAAACCTTCCTAAAAGAGTTCCTGCTATATTTGATAAACAAATTGAAACGGTTGATGGTGATATAATTGGAAAAGTAGATGTTAGTAAAGCTGAGCAAGAGATCAACGAAGATAATGACATTGATTTAGGTGAAACGAAACAAGAAAAAGAAAGAGTATTATTAAATGAAGAAATTGTTCTTCCTGATGACATAAATAATAAAATAAAAGAAGTAGTTACTCGTTTATTTTCAAAAAGTAAAATACCTAAAATAGGAACAAAAGAATTTATTAAATCCGTAGAAGGTACTTATAAAAACGAATTAAAACCTATAATGGCTGAATTTTTAGGTAAAAATACTGACGGTTCTTTAGAAATATTTTTAAGAAATAATTTTAAAGAAATTTACGCCGGTATACCTCAAACTATTATAAACAAAAGATTTCCTGCATTTAAAGAAGCTGTTTTAGATAAAGAAGGCAAACAAGTTAGAGAAAAAACGCCTCAAGGTAACCCTGTTTTTAAAAAGAAAGACATAACGCCAGCTGAGTTTATTAAAAACTTTTTAGGCACAAACGTTAAGCCTTCAACGCGAGGAACTAGAAAAGATGCTTTAGCTGAAACATTAGCTATTATATATGCAAACGAAGCTAGTTTAGATATTTTAAAAAACGCAGAAGTACAGAAAGATTTAAAAGCAATAGAATCTTTAAAACCTGAAGATCAGATCCAAAGTGTAGATAAAATTATAAATTATTTAGAAAAAAACTGGGGAACAAGATCTGGTAAATTGTTTACAGGATTGTCTTTTATACCAGACGCTATAATAGGTGGATTAAAAGTTTATAAAGAAGCTATAAAACAAGGTAAATCAGCTGCACAGGCAACTGCTAGGTTTGTTAAGCATGTTGTAAGTAAATTTAGCGACAAAAAAGAAGCTGCTGTAGCTAAAAAAATAATCACTACAGAACAAAAAAATGCAGGCGGTCTTTTAAATGTAGACATTAATGGTCTAATAGATGAAATCGCGCGGTTAACAGGTAAAAATAGAGGCATAGCTTATGAGCGTGTTATATATGATGGAGCAAAAGGAGTAAAAAATCCTATATTTAAAATAAAAGGAGTTCAAACTGAAAAAGGAGCAGCTCCAGATATTCAATTTGAAATAGCTGGTATTACTTTTAATATAGAAGCTAAATTAGGCGAAGCTCAGTATGGTAGTATAAATGGAAAATACGATTTTAAAGCACAAGATTTTACTTTTGCTAAAAAAACTAAAATTAGTTCAAAATTACAAAATATTTTAGATAAAGTGCTTGAAAAAGCTAAACCTAAATTAGATAAATATTATAAAAAAGCAAAAGAATTAGGTGTTGATTTGGAAGATAGCGGTATTTTAATACCACTTGAAGTTTTTAATGAATTACAAGCAGAAGGTTTACAAAAAGAAATAACTACTAAACAAACCGTAGATCAAAGTATAATAGAAGAATTATACGGTGCTAAGGGTGTTTACTACATGCAAATTGAAGGTAAAGGATTGTATTATATAGGAGAAAACCCTTTAGGTTTACCAATTCCTAAACTAGAAGGTGATGTTCAATTAACTTTTAGAATAGCAAGATCAGAAACAAACAAGAATGGAGAAGTTAGACCTACTTTAAGATTTTTGCCTGATAAAATAGATTTAAAAACAGGTAAATCTAATCATAGAATAGACACTGCTGAAGGAATAAATAATCTTTTAGCAACTAAAGAGGTTCAAGATTTAGTTAAACTTCAAGCTAGCAAACAAAAAGCTGCTAAAAATAACAACGAAACCTTACCCACTGACGACAAGTTAAAAGATAACCCTACTAACACAGAAGTGTTAAATAAAATGACTGAAATAGACGATAAAAGCACTACTGAAGAGCTTAAGTCTAATGAATCATTAGATCTTAATAAAGACTTTAATGATATTATTGAAAATAAAACTGGCATAGCTTCAGATAAAACTTATGCTAGAGTCAAAGCTGAAGTCGTAGGTGCTAATAAAGGTAGATTTAATTTCTTTATTCCTCCATCAGCTGAAGATTTTGTAGGTTTATTATACTCTACTTTAGGCAAAGGATCTATAGGTGACGCTCAAATGGCTTGGTATAAAGCTCATTTATTAAATCCATTTGCTAAAGCCATGGAAAACCTAGCCAACTCTAGACAAGCTTTAATGCAAGATTTTAAAGCGTTAAAGAAAGATTTAAATATAGTGCCTAAAAATTTACGTAAAAAAATTGATGGTGAGCCTTTTACTAGAGAACAAGCTTTAAGAGTGTATATATGGGATAAGCAAGGCATGGAAGTTCCTGGATTATCTAAAAAAGATCAAAAAGATTTAGTTGATTATGTTAATAATAATTCAGATTTAGCTGTATTTGGTGATCAATTAATAGAAATAAACAAAGGTGTTGAATACGCCGCACCTGGAGAAGGATGGGTTGCCGGGACAATTGACACTGATTTAATAAAAGGACTTGATACCACTATTAGATCTAAATATTTAGAAGTTTGGCAAAATAATTCTGACACTATATTTGACGAAGAAAATTTAAACAAACTAGAAGCAGCTTATGGTAAACCGTACAGAGTAGCATTAGAGAACATGCTATATAGAATGAAAACAGGTAGAAATAGAAATTTTGGTAATGACGATATAACTGGTAGATTTACAGACTGGTTGACAAACTCAGTTGGTGCTATTATGTTTTTTAACACTAGATCTGCCGTGCTTCAAACTATATCAGCAATTAATTTTATAAATTTCAGCGATAATAACGTTTTAAAAGCCGGTCAAGCTTTTGCTAACCAACCTCAATATTGGAAAGATTTTAAAAAGCTATTTAATTCACCATTTTTATTAGATAGACGTAGCGGTTTAAAGTTAAACGTAAATGAAACTGATATTGCCGACATGGCTAAAGGCCCTGGAAATAGCGCTAGAAACGTTATTGCTGGTATACTTAAAGCGGGTTTCTTGCCAACGCAAATTGCAGATAGCTTTGCGATTGCATCTGGTGGAGCTAGTTTTTATAGAAATAGAATTAAAGCTTTACAGAAAGAAGGATTAACAGAGGTTGAAGCTGAAGAAATAGCTTTTAGAGATTTTAGAGAAATAGCGGAAGAGTCTCAACAGTCAAGTAGACCTGATAAAATTAGTCAACAACAAGCTGGTCCATTAGGGCGTATAGTGCTAGCTTTTGCTAACACACCAGCGCAATATGCGCGACTAATTAAGAAAGCTGCTAGCGACCTTAAGAATCGTAGAGGAGATGATAAAACAAACATATCTAAGATCATATACTACGGAGTAGCACAAAACCTTTTATTCTCTGCTTTGCAACAGGCTTTATTTGCTGTTGGGTTTGGAGATGATGAAGATGAAGACGAAAACACTAAAACAGCTAAAAAGCGTGAAGAAAAATACTTCAATATAGCTAACGGTATGGCTGACAGTGTGCTTCGTGGCATTGGAGTACAAGGAGCTATAATTTCTGTTATTAAAAACACAGCTATAAGATTAGCTAAAGAAGCTGACAAAAAATCATCTAAGTATCAAGACGCTGTTGTTAAAGGAGTATTACAAATATCTCCACCTGTTTCTTCTAAAATAGGTAAACTGCAATCTGCAGGTAGATCGTTCTCTTGGAATCAAGAAGAAATGAGAACTAAAGGTTGGTCTATAGATAATCCAGCTTATTTAGCAAGTGCAAATGTTATATCTGCTATGACTAATTTACCGTTAGATAGAGCCGTTAAGAAAATAACCAATGTAGTTGATGCTGGTAATCAAGAAACAGAATACTACAAAAGAATAGCATTGGCTTTAGGTTGGTCAGCTTGGGAATTAGATATAGACAAAAAAGGTAAAAAGCAAGCTAAAACAATAGAACAAAAGTTATTTGATTTAAGTAAAAAACAACAAATAGATTCTTTAAAAAGTTTAGGTTTAAGTAAAAATAAAATAAAAGAACTTAAATATGAAAAAGATAGAGTTGAGGCTATTATTAATAAACAAAAACAAGAAAACTAAATGAGTTTAAAAGCAAAAAACGATTTAAGACATTACGCTGGTGCAGCAGGTATATTTATTTTAATCATATTATTGTTATTATTTTTAAGTTTTAATCAAATTCCTCCAGTCAATAAAGACATATTTGTGACAGTCACAGGAATGGTGGTAGGTAGTTTATCTGTTGTAATATACACTATAATAGGCCGTAATCCAGACGAAGTTGACGCTTTGACTAAAAAAGTAGATTCACTACAAACATCTAATGATCATCTAGTAAAACAAAAAGACGAACTAGAAAATATGGTTATAACTTTACAAGAAAATATGATTGATAAAATCAGTGTGCTTGGTGCTAGTTTTATAGATAACTTAATTGAAAGAAGAGATAAATGAAATTAAAATACTTTAACGATAAACACGATTTTAAAGGTAACATGGATAAGATGGATTCTAAGCTACTAGGCATGCTAGATGCATTACGTGCTGAGTATGGTTTTCCTATTCAACTGACGTCATCTTATAGGTCTCCTGATCACCCTATTGAGGCTGCTAAAGATAAACCTGGAGAACACGCTCATGGATGTGCTGTGGATATTGTTTGTATTGGAGGTGAAGCTACCTTAAGATTGGTAAAAGCCGCTTTAAAGATAGGCTTCTTAAGAATAGGCGTAAGTAGAAAGAAGAATTTTGTACATTTAGGTATCGGATACCCCGGAGCGCCAAAAATGACAATGTGGACATATTAATATAAATTCAAAAAAGATGAACGTAACACCATTATTAAAGAAATTAACTGCAGGTTGTAAAGCAGCTGCGAAAAGAAAATTTGATGTATATCCATCTGCTTATGCAAATATGTGGGCATCTAAGCAACAGAAAAAAGGTAAGTGCTAATGGCTTATATTCAGCCAGATTCTCCACTTAATTGTTGGAAAGGATATGAAAGAGTTTCTGGTACCGCAAAAGGTGCTAAAGGAAGTTGTAAAAAGTCATCACCACTAAATAAAGGTACAAAAGGCGGTGGTACTAAAAAAGTTTGTTTGCCAAAAGCTAAAATAGCTAGCATGAGCGACAAAGAAAAACAAAAAGTTATAAATGCTAAACGCTCTGCTGGCGCTAAAGGTAAGTATAAGAGATCAAGTAAGTCTAATGTAAGCGGAACTGCCAGTAAGAATTTAAGAGATTGGGTCAAACAAGACTGGAGACAAGTTGGTGATCCTAGCAAAAAATGCGGAGAATAAACAATACCACTAGGAACAAATAAAAACTGGGCACCATACCCAACCGTTCCTGTAACCAAGAAAGGGGATCACTCACGTGGTCCCCTTTTTTAGATTTTAATTACTAACCATCACAAGATACACAAGAA
>Ga0307984_1001106_pt1 | contig 11415 bp, 18 predicted proteins | sample EllFjometageno78_FD_203169 | JGI IMG/M metagenome (GOLD analysis project Ga0307984, IMG submission 203169) | Marine microbial communities from Ellis Fjord, Antarctic Ocean - #78 | ecosystem: Environmental > Aquatic > Marine > Unclassified | place: Southern Ocean | collected 2014-10-09 | reverse complement strand
TATTCACATGCACCCTTCTCTGATGCAATCTGATTAGATGCACATAGTAAATGGTACTGGAACTTCTCTGATAACTCATGCACTAGTCTATGTGCTTCGGGGTCATCATACTTAACCTTGTTCTTTGCAAGGAAATGTGCAAGACCGATGTAACCAATACCTAGTGACCTTCTTGCAAGTGTTGACCTTTCTGCAGCTACAACTGGATACTCTTGGTAATCAATTAACTCTTCTAGTCCTCTTACTGCAAGGTCACACATTTCACTAAGTTCTTCCATCTTGACTATACCCACATTGATTGCACTTAAAATACACAATGCAATCTCTCCTTCTCCATCAATGTGACTGATTGGGTCTGTTGGTAATGTTATCTCTTGACATAGATTACTCATGTTAATCTTGTCTGTAAAACTACTGTGAGAATTGCAATGGTCTATATTCATAATATAGATTCGTCCTGTCTCTGCACGTTCTTTTAATAAGTCCGTAAACAATTCTCTAGCAGATATCTTCGTCTTTGGAACACTACTTTTACGTTCATACCTTTCGTATAATTCGTCAAACTCATCGGTTCCAAATGCATCATATAACTTTGGTGCATCATGTGGTGAGAACAATGTAATGTCCTCGTTCTTCATAAATCTTTCATAGAATAGTTTTGATATCTGAATACTGTAATCCAGTTTTCTTACTCTGTTGTCTTCAGTTCCCTTATTGTTTTTGAGTACAAGAATGTCTTGTATCTCTTGATGCCAGATAGGAAAATGTACTGTTGCACTTCCTCCTCTTACACCATTCTGAGTACAACTTCTTACTGTTGCTTCAAACTTCTTAAGGAAAGGTATCACACCAGTGTGTTGTACTTCTCCACCACGAATCCTTGAACCAAGTCCTCGTATTCTTCCTGCATTAATTCCAATACCAGCTCTTTGTGCAACATATCTTCCGATTGCCATGTCACTCGAAAAGATTGAATCGAGGGAATCTGCTGAATCAACGAGTACACATGATGCGAACTGTCGTAAGGGTGTACGCACTCCTGCCATAATGGGTGTTGGAATGTTAATCTTGTACTGGGATATTGCATCGTAATACTTTCTGATATATTCAACTCTATTCTCCCCATATGACTTAAACAGTGTCATTGCAATTAACATATACATGAACTGAGGTGTTTCAAATATCTCTCCGTTACTTCTATCTTGTACTAGGTATTTGTCCACAATCTGTTGTAGACCTGCATAGGTAAAAGTTAAGTCACGGTTATGTCTGATGTATTTGTTGCACTCTGCAATCTGTTCTTTTGAGTAGTGATTAAGAATGTCTTTATCGTACACACCCTGTTTGATATTCCTATCAATAATATCACCAAGTGATGGATAGATTTCATTGTCCTTCCATTTGGTATTGAACACTACTTTCTGTACTCCAAAGAGTAACAGTCTGGCTGCAACAAATTGGTAGTTTGGATTTTCAAGTGATATCAAATCACTTGCAGATTTTACTAGTATACTTTGTACATCTTTTGTTGTAATCCCATCATAAAACTGTAGTCCACTATTCATCTCTACCATAGATTCAGAAACACCTGTAATATCTTTACAGGCTTTCTCTACCATCTTGTGAATTTTGTGGAGTTCTATATCGACCTTTGCCCCATCTGACTTTAAAACTTTAATAACCGACATCATATCCTCTTATACTCCATAAATTTCGCTTTTGCACTAAGGCCGTGGAAAGTGCATTTGTCTATTATATCAATTACTTCAGTTACGGTCAACCCGTTTTTTATCATATCGTTGATATCTTTTAATCCATCCAGTCTTTTATCATTCCAAATCACCACACTATAACCAAGGTCAATTACTTCTTCTAGTTTCTTAAGTATTTCCTTGTTTCTTGGTTCATTATCAAATATCAAAACTGCATTGTCTTTAATGACATCGTCAATCTTTTTGAAGTCACTACCTGCAACTGCAATAGAGTTGGGTAGGAATAAACTATCTAGAGGCCCTTCAGTCACGAAGATAGTTTTAGTTTTGTCCACGTTATGTAAATTAAAGATGAGTGGCAAATCATCTCGGAATCTCATAGTTAAATATCTTAGTGGTGAGTCGTTAATGGCTCTTCCACTTAGACCTATGAGTTCCCCTTCCTCACTATAGAAAGGTAATACGATTCTTGGGTCTGTTCCAAGAACTCGGTCTTTATACTTAGGTGATAAGAAACTTAAGTTCTGAGGTGTTGGTGTGTAATATAGACTACTGTAATGCTCGGATGGTATCTTTCTATCTTCTAGATACTTCCTTGCCACTGCAACTTCACTACACGGTTTCATCAAAATCTTAAGATTTTCTTCACTCATAATATCATTCTTATTTAGGATATCTGTTCGTGGTACAAACTTAAAACTGTTAGCAGATGGCATTTTATGTCCACTTGCATGTTTCTTTGGTTTGACTCCCTTTTCCTTCATCCACTCCTTCATATACTCCTTATGAATCATAGAGAAGTTGTCTTTTAAGAAGTTAATTGATGATGTAGATTTACCACAATTATGACATTTATAGACAAAACTTTGGTCTACCACAAAGTGGTATCCACGAGCTTTATATGCATTCTTTTGAGAGTCTCCACAATAGAGACACGAGTGGTTAAGGGTGGTATCACCCTTCCATTTGGCATTGTCCAATGAGGACATCACCATACTTAAGTATTTTTTTTCTAACCATATCATAAGTACCATTATACATGATACCCATGATATTGTCTAGAGGTATTTCTTAACTTTCGTCTGGCACGTGTGGTGCAGGTTCACCATTCAAATCTGCAATTTGTGACTCAAGTTTGGTCACTTTATCTAACCATCCTTGATGTGCAACTGCGTGTGATTCCTTTGCTGAGGTCATTTGCTCAGGTAAAAAATCTTCCTCTGTTACCAATAAAGGTTCCAATTCTTTCAATGAAGCTAGCTTTGCTTCGATATCGACTTCTGACATGTTAATCTCCTAGTTTGTTTAACTTATTATTTATTCTTTAATGATTCCAATCCACCCTTTTTTGGGACTTGAATCACATATCTTGTTTCATTTATAACGGGTTTTTCTTCTTCCTTTTTTCTTGCAATTAACCCTACACTACTAATCAATAGTAACACTGCAAGTGGGTCAAACACAAAGATAAGTGCAAAAATGACCCATCTTACTGCATTGTCAAGGTACTTGACAGACTCTTCTTGACCATAAATTACCTCTGCAATGTACTTGATAGGGCCAATCTCCCCTTCTTGTTTCAATTGTTCTCTTTTTAGTGGCATCAACTCTTCATTATATGCAACCACTTGGTCTATTATACCATCCATGTCCTCAGCAATCAACCCCCTTTCTTCTTTTTGTCTACGGTCAATGTAGTTACGGTCTTTGGGTTGTGCAGTTGCAATGATGGTGTCTAGTCCCTCTAGACGGGTCTCTAGACGTTTTAGTTTACCTTCCTCACCACTGATACGTTTCTCTATGATGGACATCTCTAATGAGAAGGAGTCACCTTGTAGTGTTTGGTCGATGTTTGCTTTAGATAGGAATCCAAAGATACCTAGTGATGTAATTAACATTAACACTATGACACTGGTCACTAGATACCATTTTTGGTAGTTTAACTTATCCCATAGTAAATGGATGTAGGCTGCAGTAACTAACTTACCAAACTCTAGTACACTTGCCATCACGACAACACTCAGGTATGCACCTGCAAATATTGTTGCAAGTCCTAACACGGAAAAGTATGCAGCTATTACTGCAATTCCAATAGAGGTACCTAGGGCTAGGTAATTCAACCATTTCATAATTTATCTTCTAGAAATCAAATCAAATATCTTTGATGGTACTTGTTTCTTCTTCTTTTTGACAATAGGTACATCTGTCGATACTGCACTTCCAGTCGCATTCATCGCTGCATCTTCCCATTGTTTCTTGTTTTCTTCGTCTCTTTTTTTCTTATCGTAAGTCATCTGATGTCACCAATACCCTGTGTTCGTTATTTACATAACCCACATATACTTTAACTCCAAATATTGTACTTAGTTCTTCAACTATATGTACTGGAGTTTTATTTTGAAATAATATGGTACCTTGTTCTAAATCTCTCTTCAGATTGTATACATTTCCCTTATGCAATTCATCCAGTTCTATAACTTCATCCAACATTGTGGGATAGAATGCACCATCTTCTTTTATGTGAGTGTAAAACTTCTCACATAGTTGTTCTGTTTCTTCAGGACTTAGTTTACACTCTTCCTTCAACAATGCAATTGCAATTGCATATGAAGCAAACGCAGTCTTACCAAAGGGTACCTTTTGAATAATACGTTTAAGATTGAACACTAAACGATGTAGTGCATTAATAGAGGACTCTTCTGCAGAATTTGACGGGGTCTTATCCTTGAGTCTTAGTCCATTCTTATCAATAAGTCCAAATTTGAACGCATCAAATTTATTAAATGGTGTTACCAACATTTTAAGGATTTTGAATACTATGATTGTGTCTATAATTGCCATATAACTATTTAGGTTGTTTTAAACCTCTACCTTAAGAAATGGAGCCCCCAATCTGATTCGAACAGATCACCTACTGCTTACAAAGCAGTTGCTCTACCGAATGAGCTATGGGGGCGTGTTTTATAATTCTCTAAGTCTCGATGCAAGGGTAAGGTCTACAACTGAGTCTAGTTTAAATGACTCATCGACATACCCAAGATAGAGTAACATTGTTTTGATTGAAGACCAGTAATTCCCATCTTTAATCTTAAACTCCAACATCCTCATACATGCATCATAACCAAATACATTGAATATGCATATAAGATGATTCAACATGAGACGTTCTCTTAGTTCACCATTTTCATGGTATCTATGAAGAAGTCGTTTGAGGTATCTAAACCGTCTTAAGTCTTCTTGAAATTCCTCAATGTCTGAACATTGAGGGTCATCGTAGTGTTTCATTGCAAAGGCTGTAAAATTCTTTGCATTTATTTTATCAAAAAGACCCATAATATTATAATTTAGTTTGTTTGTAAAAGTATTTATACAACAATTTCTAGGGGTGCATTCAACTCATCCCATGAAGTTTCATAATCAGACTCACCGTCTGCAAACTTCAGTACACCTAATTTTTCGTACTCTTCCATAAGTCTGTCGGGTAAGAGTCCAACCTTTTTTAGGTTAGGGACGATTCTAGTGAAAAGGAGTTCTTGGAATTGATTATTCAATGCAGTACCCTCGTACCATATTGCAGTCTCTTCTACATCGAAACCATAGTGTTCCCAACATTCAAATTGTTTAAATCTATGTCTCAACACATTACATGCTTCTAAACAGAAGTCTTCTCTCTCTACGAGTTCTTCAGGGGTAAGTGTTTTAACAAACTCTTCTAGGTAATTAACTCCAAAGGTAACATGTCTAGCTTCATCTCTAATTACTAGTGTAAGAATATTCCTTAACACTGGGTCTTGAGTTGTAGACCTTATAGTATTGAAAATTGCAAGTGCAAGACCTTCAATAATAATCTGCATTCCTATGAATTTTAAATCCCACCTTTCATCGGTCAATACTTTGTCCAATAGGGATTTTAGAGGAGCACCTACAGAAAATATCTTACCTACTCTTGTCTGTAAGTATTTGTTGAACACTTCTACATGTCTTGCTTCATCGAATGTTTGTGAAGCTGCATATAGTTTTGCATTGAAAGTGGGAGCGCATGATGCAAGTTGAGATGCAACTAATAATGCACCTTGTTCACCATGTAGTAATTGTGAGAGTGTCCAGTGTTGTAAGTCTTTAACAAAACTTTTTTGTTTTTCATCTGATAGGTTTGAATAACCTTCGTGGTGTTTCCATTCATTATGGAAGAACTGATGTACCATAGGATTTTCATCACCATTGGGTTCATCCCAATTGATATCCTTTTCTACATTCCAGTTCTTTTCCTTACCAAGTTCATATAGTTTCTTGATTCTATCGTCTTGGACTGTATAGTCCCAGTTATATGCACCCATTAAAGGAGTGTTGAAAATCTCTACGACATCATCAGGTTGGAGTTCGTTTTCTACTGGGTAGGATGTCTCCTCAAAAGAGAGGAGGATTTTAGGCGGAGAGGTAACTTTAGTTATCTTCATATTTCTTCCATAATGTAGGGGTTGGGTTAGATTGAACCGTATACCTTAAATGAACCTGTCTGCAACTTCTCAAGTTTAACAGTTAAATTTAGGGTTTCAGTTTTAGTTTCGAACTCATCGAATGGTGTATCCACTGACTTACCAAACTGGTCACCATATCTAGTAAACCCAATAGTATGTGTTCCTGATTCTGTAAATTCACCGTGGTCAATTGCACCAGTTTCAGTAGTTGAAAGACCTAATTGATGAAGTTTTGCTTCAATTTGTTTCAATGCAGCTTTAGGATTAAGATATTCTGACACTGCAGTGTGTCCAAGAATTGCATTAATCTTTGCTTTTACTTCTGCACTATCCAAATCATAAGGTTTTGGTGTTGATGATAAACCTGCGGCACCACTACCATCATGGTCTTCTATTATAAAATCTCTAAACTTTTTCATATTATTATCCTATTTGTGCGATTCCAACACCGAGTACTTCTGCATGTGCAGCGAATACTTCGTCTGTCGGATTCTTTTGAACTACTTCCGATGCACCTACACCTAGTGTAAATGTACCAATTGTTACGTTAGCAGAGGTCTCTACTGTTACTACTCTCGCAGTGGCACCACTGTTGTGTAGTCTCACTGCAGATGTCAAACCAAAGTTTGAACCGTTACTTGTAGATACTCCACAAGCTGCTTCTGAACCTAATAATTTAATTTTCATATTTTGTACCTTAAGTTAAATCCCATCCTTTGTTGGGAGTTGTCAATGAACTGTAGTAAGAAGCTTGGTTTGTAACACCCAATACAATCATAGGACATCCTGCTATTTGATTATACTGAAATACACGATCACCATTACCTTCTGAAACCAATTGATTTTTATGGAATGCTTTTTGAGTATTACCAGTTAAGAAGATAAACGATTTGTCTTTACCAATAGTCTTCATATACTCCATCATTAAATCAACATTCGAAAGTCCATGAACATCACTGTTTTCTTCCCAAAGTTTTAAAGTCTCTGCTTCAGTCATAAGACCTTGCATAGTAACCATTGATGTGTCTGCATAATTAGCATCAAGTGCAATTAGTTTTGGGTTATAGCAAATTGACCAAACCACTGTTATCATTTTATCTATTGGGGTTTCACTCCAACATGAACTAAACTCAATATCATTGAACTCCCCTGCACCACCAAGCTCAAATACAATTTTTTTAGGTTCCACTAAGAGTCTAAATCCAACGAATTCACCGTCATTTAAGTACTTCCAAATAAAACTATTTGGGAATGTAAGTAATCTATCGTGTTCAGCAAAATAAGCAGTCTTCTTTGCGGCGGCATCTGCACCCTGAAGAATCCCCTGAGCTTCTAGTCTTTCTATATTCTCTGCAGTCCAAATTATATTCTTTTCTGCATCTGATAATGCCGAAGTACTAAACTCTGAAGTGTATGCCATTTTTTATCCTTTATTAACTAATTATTAAATTATGCAACTGCAGTTATGTTACCAGCAGAAGTTCCGATTCCAACAACAGAAGTAATTGTACTTACAGTAGCAGTTCCTTTGTCCTTAATCGTTCCACCAGCAAGTGCAACAGGGTTAACACCAATTGTAAGTACATCGTCAGCAGCGATTGACGCTGATGCAGCTGCAACTACTAGATTGAATGTAAGTTCGTTAGTACCAGTTCCACTAGCATATGTTAATGAATGTGGGCCTCTTCCTGTTCCTGTTCCTTCATTACCGTTAAGTACTGAAAGTGTAGGTGTTCCTGTTACGTCAACTGCTTCGTTGAATATAACTTTTGCAGATAGTGTTGAACCAGCAGACACGTCATGTGCAGTTGAAATCCAATCAATATCAGTAATGTCAGCAGCACCAAGTGCAACGGTAAAGTTTTTCATTGCAACAAGTGTTTCAGTTCTAACTCTAGAACCTACTGTTGTTGCTAATTCCCATCCGTGTGGTTTTGCTTGTGTTTTTGTTTTCTCAGCATCAGATAACCAATTTGGTTTAGATTCTGTTCCTGAAGTGTGTCCCCATAGTGCCATTTTATTCTCCTGTTTATCTATTAGCAACCTTTAGGATTGCGTTATAAGTTGTTTTGAAAGATTTTATATCTTTCTGTAAAAGTCGTAGGTATTTAGACCTTTCCGTACTCTTAATTTTCATTAATATATCATATACTTTAGATGCATCATCAGCTTTCAACTTCATTTTTTTCATGTCGTCTGTTCTGATTTCTGTATCTTTTCCAGTATCCTGAATAGATGCTAACTGAGTTAACATATTTGCATCAGGTCTTAACTGCATACCTACTGCTGTTGATGATAATGCCCAAACTGCTCTTTGGATAACATCTTCTTCTTCAGCTTCTTTATACTTCCCACCAGCCATTGAACTGATTTTATTAAGAAGAACTTTCAATTCTTTTTCGTTTTTTGCCTTTGCAACTGCACGAGCAACCTTTTGGTTCCCTGCATCAGACATCATTCCGAAGTCTGCAACCTTTTCCATGACGGCATTGACCTTTTTGGCCTCACCTTTCATATAACCGAGTTTTTTAATTTTCTCTTTAAAGGTCTTGTATCTAGCGTCAACTCTGTCCATTAGATTACTCGTCAACTTCTTTGTCGTCTTCCTTACCCTTCTTCTTGTCTATTGCTTTTTGCAATGCAGGTGGTAATTCACCTTCTTTAACTGATTCTTTCTTACCGTCTTTACCAGCTTCTGAATCACTATTCCAGTTGTTATCGATGAAATCAAAGAATTCTTTCTTCTTATCACCTTCTAATTCATCGGGTGATGTAACTCCAAACTTCTTTAACACACCGTCAAAGAACTTTTTATATTCTGCAGAACCTTCTGCAATTTTTTTTGATGCTTCGATTAACGAATCCGTTAATCCTAATTTATATCCTGTGAAACTCATTGTTCTAGTTCTCCCTTATCGAAATAATCGAATAGTTTAGTTTTGTTTTCTTCGTTAAGTTCCATTGATTTTGCAAGTCGTCCTAACATGTTTTTTTCAGTAAGTTTACCAACAGATATGTCCTTTTCTAAAGCTTCAATCACTTCTTCTGCTGTAGACTCTTTTTCTACTTCGACTTCTTCCTTATTTAAAATCTTTTGAGTGTTTACTTTACCAATCAAAGTGAAAATGGTGTCTCTTGCTTTTAGGACTGCTTCATAATCTTTATTATACTTACTGTCCTTAAGTTCTTTGTCACCCATCTTTACAATAGACTGATATCCTTTTAGAACTGACTGCATGTCCTTAGACAATTTCTTTAATGCATCAACTTCTTTATCAGTGACCTCTTGTAGTACAGGTACATCAAAGTTTTCCAATAGCGCATCAATCTCCTCTGAGATGATGTCATCTTCGGTTTTAACAACTGTGTTCTCCTGAATTCCAGTACGAACCTGTTGCAGTATTTCTTTCCAATTTTCTGATTTAAAACTCATATGTTTATTTATGTAATTTGAATTCTAAGTACCAAGTTATTCTGTCCTTTTAACAGTCTATGGTACCCCATTTTAGGTATTCTGTATGTCATACCCACCTCTAACACTTCAGGAAGTTTATCATCTAACTGAAGCTTCCAGTTAGTTCCTGATAATACATGTACAAGTCGTGACTCTCTGTCCCTATGCCAGACCAGTTCGTCTTCTTCAACCGAATCAGTGAAAGTTCTAATTATGAACTTAACTCCTGTTCCGTGTTGGTCTATAACCTCTTCACTGTAAGGTTTAGTCGTCACCTTCATAGTAGTTATTTGACCTCTGTCGGTATCCATAAAAACTACCCTCTTTTACAGGTGGTTCTAGGTCAAACATACCTTGAACCCAATTCTCTGCAGTATTCTCTGCATATGTTTCTGAATGACCATGCACCTTTCTAGTTGCACTCCAGTCATCCTTTTCGTATAACTCTACTTCAAAACCTTTTACTGTCTTAAATACTTCTGCCTTTCTTTCACCTTCACTAAAGGTGTGATATAATTCCTTTTCCATACTAGTATATATGGTTTACCAAAAGAAGCTTCCACCACCACTTAAACCTAACTGTTTTGCATAATACGGCAATCTACATGCCCAATATCCTGCAGTGGTTTTGTCATTCTTAGTGTCACATTTATGTCTTGCAACAAAACTCTTTCGTGCTTCGGGGTTGTTTAACTTGACCTTAAGTCCTGTAGTGTCTCCCCATGTTATCTTTTTAATCTTGTCTCCGTCCTTGACGTAAACATAATACTTCTTTGAACCACCGACTTTAGGTGAGTTCAATTTAGGTTCCTTTTCATCCTCTTCCAGTATCATAGGACAATCTAATGGTACCATATTACCCTCATAGATTTCAAATTCACCTAAATCTGTCTCAATGATTTGTCTATCTACTTCAGTAAGTCTAAATCTTCCTTCTGCAAGTCTTTTCCTTGCTTCTTTAATGACCTCAAAATACATCATAGAACCCAATCTAAAGGGATTGTCGGTTATATTAGTGTTAGTCTCTTGTAGACTATCGACTGTCTCATGGATAGCTATATCCTTGAAAGTTTTCATGTTTATCCGAATTTAGCTGCGAATTTTTTTAATGGAAGGGTATCAAATGCACCAAATTCATCTTCAACTCTATACGCTAATTTACCACCCATAAGTACTGGTTTAGCACTATACATTTTACCGTCTTTCGCTCTTATATTCGATATTTCAGACCCATATAAAGAGAGTCCTTTCATCTTTGGTGCTTCTTCTAAGTCTAAACCTGCATTACGTTCTTTAATTACTTGTACTAATGATTTCATATTATTTCTCGTCAAAGTGTGTTATTGTTGAAGGGTCACCATATGATGATTTACCTCTTGCAACTGAGTCAAAGTCTCTTAACTGTTTCTTATTACCAGTCATAGTTACATGAGTATCACTACCTTCTTTCTTGAATGATACTTTTAACTTCATCAACTTTGCAGACTGGTTAAACTTATCTGTTTCAGGTTTCTGTATACCTTTAACTTTATAAACAATCGTTTCTTCCTTCAGTTCTTCTTCGAACATTTCTCTGAAAGTACTCTCTACTGAGAATTTCTTTTGGAAAGGATACTTGTCTTTTAGTGGTTCATCGTCCATAACACCTTCTTTCATACCCATAATACGTTGTGCAAGACCTACAAGTTTTTTAACATCGGAGTTTTCCATGTTTGCTTTGTTCTTGTCATTTACCTTTTCGTATGCTTGAGTGATAACACTTGCAGTGAAC
>Ga0307984_1001105_pt1 | contig 11415 bp, 12 predicted proteins | sample EllFjometageno78_FD_203169 | JGI IMG/M metagenome (GOLD analysis project Ga0307984, IMG submission 203169) | Marine microbial communities from Ellis Fjord, Antarctic Ocean - #78 | ecosystem: Environmental > Aquatic > Marine > Unclassified | place: Southern Ocean | collected 2014-10-09 | reverse complement strand
GACGCCTTATCCCGCGCTGCTAGTGCTATGGCATCCCTTAGTAGCTTTGGTGCTGGCATAGAGAAATCCCTTGCTGTAGCTGTGGCTCAAACTAAAGCTCTGGTTGCTGGTGCTAGTGCAGCTAACGCTGGCAGAGTTGCTGGCATGAGGTTTGATGCTCAGGCTAAGTATAATGCAGCTAAGTCTTCTGGGATTAGTGGTCCTCAAGCAGTATTTGCGGAGAGTACCTTTAACGCATCAATGGCTGGCATCTCTGATATCGAGTCTCAACTTAACATTCAGTCTGGTATTAAGTCTGACAGGAAAGCATCTAAATCTGGAGGCGGTAGTTCTTCCACAAGTTCAGACCCAGTAGAGAAGCTACGTCAACAAATAGAGTTAAACAGTAAACTCGTAGGTCTATCTAAAGAAGAAGCTACTGTACTAACCCAAGTCCATGCTATCCAGAACTCACTTGGCGAAGACCGTGGTAAGTACTCTAGAGAGACTATAGTTGGTCTTATCCAGCAGAACGAAGCCTACAAAGAGCAACAACGAGTGATAGAGGAAACCAAGGCCAAACAGGATGCTTTGGCTACAAGTATAGCTAGTTCCTTTGGCGATGCTTTTACTTCTGTTATAGACGGAACTAAGTCAGCTAAAGATGCCTTCAAGGATATGGCTAAAACCATTATTAAGCAGTTGCTTGATGTCCTAGTTATACAAAGGTTAGTCGGTAGTGTTGGTGCTGGCAGTAAAGCTGGCACAGGTCTTGCGGGGTTCTTTAGCGGCACTCTTGCTTCAGCTAATGGCAACGTATTCTCAGGCGGATCACAAGTACAAGCCTACGCTAATGGTGGTGTTGTTAACGGTCCAACTAACTTCCCTATGTCTGGCAATAAGATGGGCCTAATGGGAGAAGCTGGTCCTGAGGCTATCATGCCACTTAAGCGTGGAGCTAATGGTAAGCTAGGCGTACAAGCTGAAGGAGGCGGTGGTGGAGATGTAATCCACATTAGCCAGTCGTTTAACTTCCAAGCTAACGGTGACGAGACAGTTAAGAAGCTGATTGCTCAGGCTGCACCTAAGATCGCACAGATGACTAAATCCTCGCTGATTGATGATCGTCGCAGAGGCGGTGTAACTAAATCTGCCTTTGGTTAAGACAAGGAAATAAACTATGGCTTTGAGCTACCCATTATCTACACCAACTACCATAGGTATTGAGAGTATTGAGATAAGCGCAGTTAACGCTGTGGCTGTCTCAAGTTCTCCCTTTACTTATAAGCAACAGGTCATTTCCCACGGTGGGCAGAAGTGGCAAGCGTCAGTTTCCATTGCACCTACCCGTCGTGACCTAGCTGCTCCTTGGAAGGCTATGTTAGTTGGTCTTAAGGGTTCTACAGGTACGTTCCTACTAGGTGATCCTGACTATGCTACCCCACAGGGTACAGTAAGCTCATGTGCTGTCACAGGTAATGCTGGGGACGAAAGTGTTACTGTAGTAATGACTGGCTCTCTACTAGCGGGGGACTACATCCAACTAGGCTCAGGTCAAGTAGCTAAACTCCATCAGGTACTAGCAGATCAAACTGGGGATGGAACTTTAGAGATATGGCCTGCACTCAGGTCTACCTACTCTAGTTCAGCAGCTACCTTTAATGCAGCTAAGGGTGTCTTTCGCCTGTCAAACAATGTGACCACTTGGTCAATCAACAATGCGTCAGCTTACGGTATATCGTTTGAAGCTGTAGAAGTCTTAACTTAAAAGGGGTTACCTAATGGCTGACAAGAAAATTACCCAACTTACTCCTATTGTAGGGGCTGACCTAGCTGGGGTAGACGAGTTTGTTGTAGTAGACATCAGCGCAGACCAAACTAAGTCAATTAACCTCTCTGAGTTAAAGGCCAACATTGGAGCTTTGCTTGCATCTAATAACCTAAGTGACCTAGGCAATGTAACAACGGCGAAGACAAACCTTGGTTTAGCTACAGTGGCAACTTCAGGGGCTTACTCTGATGTAACTGGTACACCTACGTTAGCTACAGTAGCCACCACGGGGGCTTACTCTGATGTAACTGGCCTACCTACATTAGGTACAGCAGCGGCCACAGACGCCTCTGATTATGCAACAGCGGCTGAGGGAAGTCAGGCAGGAACCTCCGTACAAGCCTCCTCAGCTACAGGTTCAGCTGAAGTTCCAACGGGTACTACAGCACAACGAGATGGAACACCCGCAGCTGGTTATCTTCGGTTTAACTCTACTGATACTTCGTTTGAAGGATACGATGGTTCAGCTTGGGGTTCCATCGGTGGTGGAGCAACTGGTGGTGGCAGTGATTCAATCTTTTATGAGAACAGTCAAACAGTCACAACGAGCTATACTGTTACTGCAACTACAAATGCAATGACGGCAGGTCCAATAACAATTAACGCAGGTGCTACCGTTACGGTTGATGCTGGCGGAAGGTGGGTGGTATTATGAGCATTGTTTTAGATGGTTCAGGCGGTATCTCAAGTACAGGTGGCATTAATGCTGCTGACTTGACTGGTGCTTTACCAGCACTTGATGGTGCAGCACTTACAGCTTTGACTTCTGCCAATTTGACTGGTGCTTTACCAGCCATTGACGGGTCAGGGCTTACGGGTATCGTAAGTGTGCCTAGTGGCACGGTAATCTACCACGCAGCCAGCACAGCCCCCACAGGGTTTATTAAAGCTAACGGGGCAGCTCTCTCTCGTACAACCTATGCAGACTTGTTCGCAGCTATCGGAACTGTTTTTGGTGCTGGGGATGGTTCTACAACTTTCCTAATACCTGACCTTCGTGGTGAGTTTATGCGTGGCTGGGATGATAGCCGTGGTATTGACGCCAGTCGTGTCTTTGGGTCAGCGCAGGCGGAAGAAATAGGTGAGCATGACCACGGTGTTGATGCAGGTAGTTTCCTGTATATGAACGGCTCAAGTGGGGCTGGACGTGCTTATGGTGGTGGTGCCGCGAACTTTTTCACTACGTGGTTAGATTACGCCAGTAACGAAACACGGCCACGCAACATCGCATTGCTCGCTTGCATTAAACACTAAGGATACATGAATATGAACATATATCAAACAGACCTCAATGGTGTCTTCGTAGGTACAACAACAGCAGACCAAGACCCTATGGATAACACAAACCACCTAATCCCAGCAGGGTGTGTACTTGAAAGCCCACCCACCTTAACAGAAGGCCAACTGGCTCAATGGGTAGACGAAAGCTGGGTAGTAACTACACCTGTTGTAGAGCCAGAACCTGTACCAGAACCAGTAGACTTGGCTATTGAGGCCCGTAATAAACGTGACAACTTACTCTCAGCAACCGATTGGGCTGCTGGTAGTGACATCGTTATGTCAGCAGAAATGACAGCATATCGTGCAGCACTACGGGACGTACCACAGCAGGCTGGTTTCCCTAACGACATTACTTGGCCACAGGAGCCTACAACATGAGCAAGATAGCATTATCACCTGATGCCTCTGGCACTGGTACATTCACACTAGCTTCACCTAACAGCAACACAAACAGGACTCTAACGCTTCCTGATGCTGCTGGTGAGTTGCTGACGTCTACTGGGGATGGATCACAGCTAACTGGCGTCTCTGCTTATAAGCCTGTCAATGTCACTGGCGCAACCCAAAGCCTTGATATTAGTTCGGGTAGTTTCTTCGTTAGTAGTGCAATGACAGCGGCTACGACTGTTAGTTTTGCTAATGTCCCTACAGATGCAAACTGGCGTTACAGCTTTGAACCGAGTGCAGGCACTGGTTTTGATATTGAAGCCGCTGACCTTGTAAAAACATATGACCAAGCGCAAGACAGTACGCCTGAAGGTGTAGAATTTAAACCAGACGGTACCAAGATGTACGTGGCGGGCGATACAAACGACTCCATTTTTGAGTACGACCTAAGTACCCCTTGGAGTGTGACCTCTGCAACCTTTTTGCAAGGGTTTTCTGTCAGCTCTCAAAACGGCTCTGTACAAGGCGTGAGATTCAAAACAGATGGCACTGAAATGTATGTCGTTGGTTACAGTGCATCTGAGGTGAACCAGTACAGCCTAAGCACCGCTTGGGATATTTCTTCAGCCTCCTTTACCCGCTTTTTTGATTTAATTTCGCAGGAACGTCTTCCCTCTGGTCTATTCTTTAAACCAGACGGGGCTAAGATGTACATCGTCGGGTTTAACTTGGGGGGCGACGTTTTCGAGTACGATCTAAGTACACCTTGGAATATCTCGACAGCTTCCTTCCTGCAAACATTAGACGTAGGGTCAGGGCAAAGTAGACCTTACGACATGGCCTTTAAACCTGACGGAACTCATATGTTCTTGGTCGGACAGATAGGTAATTTGGTTATTGATTACACTTTAAGCACACCTTGGGACATTTCCACTGCAACTCTTTCCGTTTCTCAACAGCTAGACAATCCAGTGGGTTTGTTTATTAGGGCTGACGGTTTAAAAATGTACGTTGCTAGTACCACCGGAGACGTTATTTACGAATATGACATTGCCGCAGGTATCCCCGTTACTTTTCCCTTGTCTTTAGATGGTACACTTTCCCCTTTGAGACTTAACACGCGAGCAACTTACGAATTTCGCACAGCCGATTCTGGCACAACGGTTGATCTGATATCCGAGGAGGTCATTGTATTATGAGTAAGATTAGTGTAGACGCAATCACAGATGAAGCTGGCACAGGCGCTCCTAGCTTCCCTAACGGTATCTCAGCTACTGGTACAGTAACAGCAACTACCTTCTCTGGTAGTGGTGCTAGTCTTACTGGTATTGATGCCTTTAAGCCTGTAGCAGTTACTGGTACAACCCCCAGCTTGAACGTAGGCGACTACAACTTCTTTAACCAAGGTGAGATTACTGCTGACACAACAATCAGCTTTGCCAGCGTTCCAACCAATGCAAGATGGACATACACCTACACCGCTGTCTTAACCACGGGATACGATTTAACTGCCTCAAGCACTACTATCTTGAACGAGTTAAACGTAAGTAGCCGAGACCCAAGCCCTTACGGCCTTTTCTTTAGGGACGACGGCCTAAAGCTATATATGTTAGGCTATAATTATGATAAAGTGTATGAATATGATATGTCTGTAGCTTGGGATATTACAACGGCGGTTTTTCTACAGGACTTTAGTGTAGCATCCCAAGACAGTAGCCCACACGATGTTTGGTTCTCTTCCGACGGGACGGATATGTATGTTCTGGGTCGGGCAGGAAACGAGGTAAACCAGTATTCGTTAAGTACGGGCTGGAATATATCTACCGCTTCCTACGTGAGAGTTAAGTCCCTATCCTCCCAATCGGCTTCGGTAGGAGGCCTGACGTTCAAACCTGACGGGACGGTCATGTATATGAGTTCACTGTCTCCAGCCTCAGTTTTTGAGTACGCCCTGAGTACCCCTTACAATATTGCTACAGCCTCACTTACAACCTCGTTTTCTGTGAGCAGTCAGGAGTCGCAACCTTACGGTGTAGAATTTAAGCCTGACGGTTTGGCAATGTTTATAACAGGGCCAGCTGGTGACGACGTGAATGAATACACGATGACCTCTGCGTGGGATACTTCATCAGCGTCATTTACTAGAGTACATGATTTTGATTCAGGGACCAGCCCAAAGGCTTTAAGATTTAAGAATGACGGCTATACACTTTTCATTTTGGACGGTGGCAAAATTCGTGAATACTTTACTGGCGCTATAGCGACCCTAACTGTTCCAGCATCCGTTCAAAACCCACCTATACAAGTTCCGACCGTCTCTAATGTAATTTCTTATGATTTCTACACGTCGGACGGCGGAACTAATGTCTATCTTATCAACGAGGAGATTGTCTAATGATTGAACTAATCAAACTAACTAACGGGGTTGCCCGTGCATATAGCACAGCAGCTTTCCGTGCCGCTAACAAACACACAGTCTACGGACATGCTATCGCTGAACGTCACCTAACTGCACAAGACGTGCATCGGGTTCGTGCTGGTCCTAAACCTGCTGAAGCTGTTGGCTTTAAGATCGTAGCAGATACCTTCCCAACTCTAGTTGATGGCGCATGGGTACAGGGTTACACCTCTGTTGCCCTTAACGAAGCCGAGGCTCGTGATCTGCGTGATAGCCTATTAGCTGAAACAGATTGGATGGCTGTAACAGACCGTACCTTGACTCCTGAAGAGACAAACTATCGTCAAGCTCTACGGGATGTCCCAGACCAAGAGGGCTTCCCTTCGGTTGTCGTGTGGCCTGCTGAACCATAAACAATAGGCGTCCCTTCCCATTCTCAACTTATTGGAGTCCAGATTGTATGGTAACCGATCACGATCTATCGCGTCTTCTGGGCGAAATCAGCAGCGATGTAAAGCACATCCTCTTCCGACTGGACAAATTGTTTCGTAACACATAATTAAAGGTTAAAACATGTCAAGAGACTTATCCCAAGTTACCATAGATAACATTAACGAGGATGTAGTTAACCCGTTCTTTGCTGTTGAACTTAAGTTTGACGGGGACAATGTACTTCGTATGTGGACTGGGGTGGGTACTCTAGTTCTAACTGATGGAACTGAGTGGTTTGGCACTGGTAACTTACTTGGTGTATCTGCTGTAGAAGAGACTGCTGAGATGGCAGTTAAGGGAGCTACCCTAACTCTTTCTGGAGTACCTTCTGAGGTACTATCGTTAGCCCTTAGTGAGCCATACCAAGGCCGTGTGTGCAACCTTTACTTTGGTACACTTAGTAAGGGGGCCATTGTTCAAGAGGACGGGGCTTACATCCTGATGCAAGACGGTAGTAAGGTACTTGTGGAGGCTGGTGAAACTGGGTTTAACGTAATCTTCTCAGGTTACATGGACCAAATGAACATTGAGGATAGTGCTGACACTTGTACTATTGAGCTTAAGGTAGAGAACAAACTTATTGACTTAGAGAGAGCTAAAGTTGCTCGTTATACCTCTGGGTATCAGAAGTCAGTCTACCCTAATGACAAGGGCCTTAACTTCGTTGAGAGCCTACAGGACAAGAGAGTCTCGTGGGGTCGTGCTAGTGATTAAGTATCAACAAGAGTTTGTATCTCAAGTAGAAGATGAGATTAAGCCTCTGATCGCTGCTCACTGGGAAGAGATAGCCTTGAACAAAGATGTAATGAAGTTAAACCCAGACTGGGAGGCTTACTTTAGCTTAGAGGACCAAGGTAAACTCAAGGTATTCACAGCTAGAGAGGGAGACCTACTGGTTGGTTATTTTGTAGTAACCTTAGGGTACAACATTCACTACAAGGATCACCTCTGTGCAACCAATGATATAATCTACATGCACCCTGACTTCCGTAAAGGTTTCGCTGGGATACGTCTGATTAAGTTCGCTGAGAAGTGTCTAAAGGATGATGGGGTTTCTACCCTAACTATCAATACGAAGGTACACCAGCCTTTCGACAAAGTACTTGAGAGACTTAAGTTTAAGCCTATTGAGCGCGTATATTCTAAATACCTAAGAGGAGATACATAATGGCTTTTACTGGAGCTATCTTATCAGGTGCGGGTACGGTGAGTGCAGTAGCCACCGCAAGTTTAGCCGTAGGCACTACTTTCCTATCCGCATTTGCAACCTCTTTCCTTGGTAACTTCCTTATTTCCACTGTACTAGGTGCTGCACTTAGAGCTTTGTCGCCCAAGCCATCCATAGGAGGAGGAGGTAATCGTGGTTATCAAACCAACCAAGTAGGGCCAGCACAGGACCACTCCGTTATCTACGGGGAAGTTAGAGTTGGCGGGGCTATTATCTATGACGAAGCTACTGGCACTAACAATAAGTTCCTGCACAGGGTTATTACTGTAGCTGGACACGAGATTGATTCCTTTGTTAACTTCTACATCAACGACGAATTAGCTACTGTAGATAGCGGTGGTAACGTAACTAGCCCTAGTCAATACAATGGTAAGATACGTATCAAAACCCACACAGGTTCCCCTAGCCAAGTAGCTGACGCTGATCTAGTAGCTGAGTCTGGTTCTGAAGGCTGGGATGGACAGTGTAAACTTAGCGGCATTGCTTATATCTACGTTAGACTTACGTTTGACGCTGATGCTTTCCCTAATGGTATACCTACGTTTACTACTACAGTAAGGGGTAAGAAGGTCTATGACCCTCGTACAGGTACAGTAGCCTACTCAGCTAACTCAGCATTGTGCATGAGGGACTACCTTACGTCAGGCAAAGGGGCTGACGACACTACTTCGTATTCCTACGGTCTAGGCGAAGATATCGTTAACGTAGACGATGCTTTAGTTATAGCTTCTGCTGACGTATGTGACCAGACTAACACTGACGCTGGTACTGTGAGATACGACACGAATGGTTCCTTTACTACTGCTGCTACGCCTTATGACACTATCACAGCTATGCTTACAGCTATGGGCGGCTCTATGTGGTATGCTCAGGGTGCATGGCGTATGAAGGCAGCTTACTGGACAGCCCCAGTTATGGACCTTAACGAGGACGATCTTCGCTCAGGTATATCTGTAGGTACACGCCACTCCCGCAGAGATAACTTTAACACTATCAAAGGCACATTCAGAGGCTTAGAGAGCGACTGGCAGGTCACTGACTACCCAGAGGTTACTAACGCAGGTTTTGTAACTGCTGATGGGGGGCAGGTGTCTGTAGCTGACGTAGACCTTCCCTTTACTGATGCCTCAATCACAGCTAGACGTTTAGGTCTAATTTCCTTGGAGCGTAATAGACAGCAGCTTACAGTTAATGCTAGTTATGGACTTCGTACACTTGAGTTACAAGTAGGAGATAACGTCCGTGTTAACAACACTCGTTTTGGCTGGGTAAACAAAGAGTTTGAAGTCGTACAATGGTCCTTTGGCCTAGTAGATGGCCTAGACTTACAAGTTGATATGTCCCTACGTGAGACTGCGGAAAGTGTCTTTGATGAAGTAAACGACGGGATTGTGTACGAAAGGGATAACACCCAGCTACTGTCTCCGTTCTCTGTACCCTCTGTTGGACTATCTGCTACCCCTAGAACTCAAATTATCAGAGAGAAGCTAACTAACGTCATCACCCTTAGTGTTACATCTGGTTCTCCTGAGAGAATAGACTATGTAGAGGCTGAGTACAAACTATCGTCTTCCTCAGATTACATCACTCTAGGGACAGGTCAGCTTGGTAACTTTGAGGCCATTGACTTAGTGGATGGTAATTATGACTTTAGAGCTAGGGCTGTAAATACTTTTGGTATCAAGGGTGAATTTGAGTACCTTTACAATGTTAATGCAGCAGGATTACTGGAGCCACCTTCTGATGTAGTCAATTTCACAGCGGAAGTTAACGGTTCTGTAATAACCTTTGATTGGGACGCTGTACCTGATCTTGACTTATCTTTCTACCGTATTAGGTTCACCCCTGATCTAACTGGGGCTACGTGGGCTAACTCAACTACCTACGTAAACAAAGTCCCTCGTCCAGCGTCTACAGTGTCTGCTCCAGCTAAGTCGGGTAGTTACACTATCAGGGCTTACGATAAGTCAGGTATTGCATCTATTAACTATACAACCACTATTGTCCTGCCTGCTGATGTTGAACCCTTTGCTAACTCACTTACACTAACTGATAGCACAGGCTTCACAGGCACGAAGGTTGATGTGGAAGTAGTTGGTGCTAATCTTAGGATAACTGACTATTCCTCAGCTCCATCGGAGGGAGAGTACTTCTTTAGCAACTACATTGAAACTGCGACTAACACGGTAAAAAGGTCAAGGGTCTACGTCAGTGCCACTACTGTAAGACACGATAGCTCTGCTGGCCTGTTTGATGACCAAAGTGGGTTGTTCGACGATGGTGCTGGACTGTTTGATGACTTAGGTGGGGCCAGCCAGTTTGCAGATACAGATATCGTAGCTTTTGTATCCACAACCCAAGATGATCCATCAGGTTCACCAGTTTGGTCAGCCTACTCTCGCATCAATGTAGCTGATATTAGTGCTAGAGCGTATAGGTTTAAGATTAAACTGCTGTCTACAGCTTCTAACATCACCCCCAGTGTAACCGAATTAACCGCATACGTGGAGTATAACTAATGTCGCAAAATGACTTCGTAATTGAAAACACATCCTTCCCTGCAACTCGTGCTGATATAACTTCCGCGTTTCAAGCCTCAGCTAGTAACAGTAGTGGGGCTACAGCACCTACAACTACCTATGCCAATATGTTTTGGTATGACACAGGTAACAACTCCCTTAAGATGAGGTCAGAAGCTAATGACGTTTGGATTAGTGTTGGCTACTTTGACCAGACTACAAACGAGTTTGCTATCCTAGACGACACTAAGGTAGTAAATGCGGCGGGCACACAAACTGCCCTGTTAGGGGACCAAGCTACCTCTGCTTGGCAGGCTGGTACATCAACTACAGAAAGTCTTGTTTCCCCTGCAAAGATTAGGGCTGCAACTATGGGTGACTCTAGTATAACCCGTAACGGGTACGAAGTTCTTCCATCAGGTCTAATCATGCAGTGGGGTCGCGCTACTTCTGTAAGCGCAAATGCAAACAAGACTATTACCTTCCCAATAGCTTTCCCCAATGAGATTTTTACGTTGCAGGGTACGCCTAATAATAACAGGGCAAGTGGTGACTTTGAGGTAGACTTGTACTCTGTAGCTTGCAAAGACACTGGTTCACTTAGTTCCTTTACCTTGATAAACGAAGGTACATTATCAGGAAGCGGGCAGACTATCTTTTGGAACGCCTTTGGAAAATAACGTAAGGATACACAATGACATACAAGCTAGGTACACGAAGTAAACAAAAGCTATCTGGAGTTCACCCTGATCTGGTCGAAGTAGTAACTAAAGCTATCTCAATTTCCACTGTGGACTTTACTGTCCTTGAGGGAATACGCAGCGTAAGTAGACAACGTGAGTTATATAAAGCTGGTAAGTCTACTACAATGAACTCTCGTCATATCACAGGTCACGCTATTGACTTAGCACCTTGGCCTATCTCTTGGGATTGGGACGAGTTCTACCCTATCGCTGATGCCATGAAAGAAGCTGCGGAAGACTTAGACATTAGTATCGACTGGGGTGGTGACTGGAAGAGCTTTCCTGATGGACCCCACTTTCAACTTTCACGTAAGGACTACCCAGCATGAACGAAGAACCTTGGCACCTATCTAAGACAGTGCCGCTGACGATGGTATTCGCTATAGCAATGCAGACGATAGCATTTATCTGGTTCATATCTTCTTTAAACAGTGATGTAGAGAACAACACCAAGAACCTTAGTAGACTAGAGTCTCGTACAGACCTCCTGAATGTAGAGGTACAAAACCATGCTGTAACATCAGCACGTATTGAGGAAAACCTTAAGGCTATCCGCG
>Ga0307984_1001104_pt1 | contig 11422 bp, 18 predicted proteins | sample EllFjometageno78_FD_203169 | JGI IMG/M metagenome (GOLD analysis project Ga0307984, IMG submission 203169) | Marine microbial communities from Ellis Fjord, Antarctic Ocean - #78 | ecosystem: Environmental > Aquatic > Marine > Unclassified | place: Southern Ocean | collected 2014-10-09 | reverse complement strand
ACCGAATGCAATTCCTGCGTAAACTTGATAACCAAATACCCAAAGTCCTAATCCTAAACCTAATGATAACAATGCAGAGAATCCTTTTGAATCAATCCATCCTGCAACCTTTGTAAATAATTGTTTTGCTTTTTCCATCTTTTAATTTTTTTTATGTTTAATATAAAATAGTGATGTCGCCTAATACGGCATCAGTCCCAGCATCTATAATTTGTTTAAAGCTAAATGGGAATACTCCACCAGCAACAAATCCACCTATAATAACATTAACATCATCCATTCCAACAAATTCAATTGTTTTTGGAGCGGCCTGTGTACCAGTTGATATTTTTACTGCTCTAGGATATCTATTATTTGGAGCAGCACCTGTAACCATTCCACCAGATAATGTTTCTACTACAACCTTTCCGTCACCTATATCTGAACTGCCTATTTCTTGTAATGTTAATACATCACCAACAGTATATCTACTACCACCATTAGTTACATTAATTACAGAACCAATACCACCACTAACATCACCTTGTAGTGGAAAAACTATAATATCATTACTAACAACTTTACCTGCACCTAAACCTGCCTCAATATCAGCTTTTGCTAAAGTTATTGCTGCATTAGCAATTGGACCAGAAATATAACCAGTTCCACCAGTTACTACTGTTACACTTGTAATGTTTCCTCTAACGAAATTTACTTGGTATGTTGCACCAGCGCCATTACCACCTGCTTGAGTACCAGTAATAGGTGTTGTAGATTCCGTAAGTGGAGCATCTGTTGCTGTTAGTTTTGCTGTTGTTGATAAGTTATGAACATCATTCTTAAGTAATAAAGAATTGTTAATTACCATTACACCTCTGCTATATACTGTTTGTATTTGAAATACAGCACCTGTACCAGTACCACCTGTTGCACTACAAGTTGCTTGTCCTATTACATCAAGGGGGTTATCAACGTTTGATGTCATTTGTCTTGTTCCTAGTGTATAACCAGAACCTCTTTGATTATCAGAACCGTCGCTTGCTTCGGTATTCTTAATCATTCCTTTGTTTGCATAAGTATCAAAAGAAACTTCAGCATCTGTGGCTATTCCTAGATCGGTTCCAAATGCCCAATCACTGGCACCTGCACCTCCTGTTTTTGCCTGTCCGTATGATAAATTCATAATTTATGTATTGTTTTTCTTTATTTATTCAACTAAGCTTAATTCTTTCTGGACTTGTGTTGAATGTTTACAAGATCCGCGAAATTTACCTGCCGGGCAATCACATGAGAATTTGCCATTTCGGTTTGTTACAGTATATTTATCGCCTCTTGATCCAGTAATTGTATAAGTCTCTGATTTTTGATTTGCATAAGGATTTGTAACCTCAACATCATTAAATGATATATGATCCTCTACTGGGATCCATCCTGGGAATAGGTATTTTTGACCGCCTATTGTTGCAAAGGCTATACCCATATGTGATTCTAATTTAATTTTTGCCATTTCCGTTTTAATGCTTTTCTATTATTGTGAGATTATCATTTCTATAATATTATTAATATCTTCACGACCTTGCCACCCAGCAACATCATCGTCAATTTGTAAAACTTCATTCGTTGCAAAATCACCCTTTGGATTAAAGATTGCAATTTCAAATGAAGAGAATTGAGAAGAATCTAAACCATCTTCTCGTGGAGATGAGTAAGGCATTCTACCAGCAGCAACTGAGATTGCCCATTTGTTTTCAAATACATGGTGTGCATTGATTCCACCGTGATGATCTTTAAATTTTAAGTCTTTAAATGTTGTCATGTTTTTTATTTTATACTGATAATCCTTTTTCTTTACGCTCAGCTATTTTTTTCTCTAAATTTTTACAAACTTCTTCATAACGATCCTCACCTTCAGATGCTCTAACAGATTCAGCTTTTAATAAATTGTCCTTTAGATCCCTGATCATTATTACTTGATCACCTAGTTCTACTTTGAAATTTCCGATTGTTTTTACTGTTCTGTTTCCCATGTTTTATTTATATTTAGTTGTTGATTTTAATTCTTTTACTACCCTTAACGCATCATGCTCAGATATACCTAATTTTGTACTAAGAAATTCTGTAAATTCCATATTGAAGGCTTTATAGTTATTAATATATTGCCTATAATACTTTTTAATTTTTATTGGATTATAGCTGTAAGATGTTGAAGATGTAAGCATATGTTATTTTGTTATTTAATTATAGTATAAATATAATCAATTTTGTTCGGTTCTGAACTATAGTTTCACGTTATTTTCAAAAAGTTATTAACAATTTAATAACCCATAACGGCAGCAAAAGTTAATGCTAATATACCACCACCTATTAATACTTTCCAATACCATTTCTTAACATAATCATCTTCCCATACTACACAATGAAAAACAAAGCTTAAGAAAATAATAAACAGTATAGCAAAGATATTCATTATAGATCCCATTAAAGATAACTGATTTCATGTTTAATAGGTTCTGCTTTTTTATTAAGAACATCTATTAACATTGTTTTTAATCCTTCAAAATCTTCTGGTTTTTCTTTAATTCTAGTTTGAAATAATTCAGTACCAAATCCAAAATCCATTCTACCAGTTGTAGTAGATTTACCACATCTACCATACCAAGGGTTTCTTGCTGGTCGGAATACAGTAATACCATACCATTGACCACCTGTTACTTGCACTAATATTCCTTCTACTGAAGTACTACTTTTAATTGGTTTTTCTTTAATAATTTCTATCATAATCTTTTTTTAAGTTAAACTTCTAATACTAATTGATTGTTAAAGGGTAGATAATTTTCTAATAGAGAATTATCATCATCTTTATATTTTAATACTGCTACTTCTTTAGCCTTTGCTTCTACTTCTATATCTACGGAATGGCCATAATCATTTATTTTTTCATAAATAAAATCTGCATGAGCTTGTGCTTTACAATCTGGATCCTCGAATGTTCTTCGGCATGATGAGTAATGAAATAAAGGTTTTACATTATGATAATGCCATGTAGTCATTGCTAATTCAAAAGCTTCTTGTTCAGATAAACCACCAGGCTGAAATCTATGATGGTGAAAGTCAAAAGTAATAGGTACCTTTACTTCAGAAAAGATACCGTCATATAGATCTTGTACAGAATACATGGATGCTTTATCATCATTCTCTACAACTAATCTTGCTTGAGCCGATACTGAAAGATTTTTGTAATTATCTGACCACCTTTGTAATGTAGCCTTCTTGTCTCCATAAACTCCATTGCAATGAATATTGATAGGGTAATAATTAGATTGCTCTAAACCCATAATATCCATAATCTCTGCTGTTTGGTTGAGTTCTTTTGTAGTTTTAGTAACTAATACAGGATTAGGAGATCCTAGAACATTGAAAGGGCCAGGGTGGAAGCTGAGCCGTTGTCCATATTTAATAGCAAGTTTACCGGCAACTTTTAGAATTGTAGATATTTTTTGGTAATCTGGTAAATCTTTAAGTTCATACTCTGACATCCATGGAAACATGTTTGATGACATGCGATAAACTTTAAATCCATTCTTTTCATTCCATTTAATAATCTCTACAAGATCTCTGATATTTTGTAATGCAAGGTTGCTTACATGAGGTAATCCACCTGATTGGAAGGTTGCCTTTCTGCAGGTACGATTAACTGTAATTGGTATTTGTCGTAAGTTTAGATTAATACAGCAATAACCTAGTTGAGTGTTTGGATTCATATATTGGTATTTAATTTAAATATAACAAAAAATATGATTAGTTGAAAGTAAATTCTTAATTAATTATTAAAACAACACCATGCAGTTAAAATATACTTGTCACTGGATTCAGGCATGCACCCTTTATGGACATACGGCCATGATGCTGGGTGAATTATTAATTTTCCTGTTTGTGGTTTTACTTTAAAATAATCATCATCCCCTTCTTCTTTAAAATAAAATGCAGTTTCACCACCTTCATCAACATCATTAAGATAAAGAATAAAAACAAATAATCTATCTTTTGTGCTTGGTCCAAATTCTTCAAGATGAAAGGAATTAAAATGACCTAACCCTTTATCATATTTTTGAATTTGAAACACAGGATAGTATGTTTGATCCATAATGATATCTGAATTATTAAATTCACCATAAGGAGAAAACTCATTTAAATATTGTACATTAAACTGATTAAATTTATTTGCTACAAGATTAACCAATTCTTTATCTTCTGCTTCACTACCTTTTATAATATCATAATCTTTAGATTTTTTATGATTAGCTAAGTTTCCATAACCGCCTTCATTGGCTAGGTTATTTTTTATAGCATATTCTTGTCTATCAATTATTCGTTGGCATTCTTCTTTTGTAAATGCGTTTTCAAAAACTCCTATTGTATCTTTAAATTTCATATTCTTATTTTATATTATTACCATTGTGTTTCCAATCTATCCAAAAACCAATTGCTACCATTAAATGTAAAAAGATTGATAAGCCGTATTCATAAAAGTCATGCCAAGTAGCAAAGTGCAAATGAACATGCCCTATTATCCAAAAGGGGATAGCCATCTGTTGACTGTACCAGATTAAAAAGAACAATGCAAACTTTTTCATTATATTATTTATCTTCTAATCTTGCAAACTCATCTTGCGTTATTTCTACTTGTACCCATTCTTGATAACTCTCGTTAAAAGGTAAGTATGTATAATATTCAGTTATACCTCCGATAACGGCTTCTTCTCGTTTTATCCAAATTAGTATTTTCATAATTTATTTTTTTGCTCCAATGATTTCATCAATGATTCCGTACTTAACTGCTTCTTCTGCATTTAACCAAAAATCTCTAGTTGCATCTTTTGCTACTTGCTTTGCGGTTTTTCCACAATACTCACCAAGTAACTTAAAAAGAGTATCATTAACTTTTTTCCATTCTTTCATATCAATTTCAGCATCTTGTATATTTCCACTGAAACCGCCTGATGATTGATGTAACATTGTAGTTGAGTGTTTTAATGAACTCCGTTTTCCTTTTGTACCTGCTCCTAATAGAACCGATCCCATAGATGCAGCCATTCCTGTATTAACTGTTCTGATATCTGATTTAATATATTCCATAACATCAACCATAGAGAGCCCTGATTTAACAGATCCGCCTGGTGAATCAATATGCATAGTGATATCTTTTTTATCTACACTATCCAAAAACATTAATTGAGCCTGTACGATTGTAGACATTCCATCATTTACTGGTCCTGCTACCCAAAGTAATCTATCAGCCATTAACCTTGAGAAAATATCAATTTGAGTTGCTCTCATTTCTCTCTCTTCCAAAATATAAGGAGTCATTGAGTTTTCAATTTGCTTCTCGTAGTAATTTAATTTTGTTGAGCTCACGTTATGATCACTCATTGCATATTTTTTAAATTCTGTTCCGTAATTCATTATTCTTTTATGTTTGTTATATCAATTATCAATTCTCCTTTTGTACTTTTAACATTAATTGTACCACCTTCTTTTAATTCACCTTTAAGAATTAGTTCTGATATTTTATTTTCAATTAATCGTTCTACAGTTCTACGTAAAGGTCTTGCTCCATATTTAGGATCATAACCTTGATTTAAGATTATGGCTTTAGCTCCTTTAGATATTTTAAAAGTATAATTACCAACTTCTTCTAAGTTTAACGCGAGTTCTTTACATTCTTTAGTTAGAATTTCCATTACATTATCTTCAGTTAATCTGTTAAATACTACTATCTCATCAATTCTATTTAAAAACTCTGGTGAGAATTTACCCTTAAGTGCCTTTCTTAAAATAGATTTTTCTTCTTCGGCTTGATCAACCATTTTAGAAGAACTTTCAAATCCAATACCTTGACCAAAATCTTCTAATTTTCTAGATCCTGTATTAGATGTAAGTATTACTAAACAATTTCTAAAATCAACAGTTCTACCTAGTGAATCAGTTAACTGCCCATCATCTAACATTTGTAGAAGTACATTGAATACATCTGGATGAGCCTTTTCTACTTCATCAAATAATATAACGGAGTGTGGCTTTCTCTTTACCTGCTCTGTTAAAAACCCACCACCTTCAAATCCTACATAACCAGGAGGGGCTCCAATTAATTTTGACGTAGAGTGAGATTCCATATATTCGGACATATCAACTCTAATTAGAGATTCTTCACTATTAAAAAGATATTCTGTTAATTCTTTTGCTAATTGAGTTTTACCTACACCAGTTGGACCTAAGAAAATAAAGTTACCCATTGTCCTATTTCTTTTCCTAATGCCTACTCGGTTTCTTTGAACAGTTACTGCAATTTTATTTACTGCTTCTTCTTGTCCTATAACTCTAGATGATAAATGTTTGTTAAGTCCTAATAGATTTTTATTTTCTTTATCAGATATTTTTTCTATCGGTACACCTGTTGCTTTTGATACTACCTTTAAAACATCATCTTCAGTTATCTCTAATTGATTAACTGCCATCTGTTCTTTCCATTCAGCAATATCATTTTTAATTCTACTCTTAAGAGTTAAGCATGCATCCCTTTCTCTGGCCGCAACTTCATATAATTGGCGTGATACTGCTTTTCTTTTAGCATTTTCCTTTTTAACTAATTGTTCCTCGAGAGTCTTAATCCTTTGAGGAACTTTCATATGAATAAGATGCTTATATGATCCTACTTCATCTAAAATATCAACTGCTTTATCTGGAAAGTATCTATCCATAACATAACGGTCTGCTAATTTTACAATAAGATTTATTACTTCATCTGAATATGATACACTGTGGTGCTCTTCGTATTTATGTCTGATGTTTGAAAGTATTTCTATAGTTTCTTCTAATGAAGGTGGATTTACTACAACTTTTTGAAACCTTCTGTCTAATGCACCGTCATCCTCGATGTTTTCCCTGAACTCATCAAATGTAGTTGCACCTATACATCTAATCTCCCCTCTAGCTAAAGCAGGTTTAATAATGTTTGATGCATCCAAAGATCCAGTAGAACCACCGGCTCCAACTAAGGTATGTAATTCATCAATAAAAACAATGATATGTGGATTAAGAGTTAATTCATCAACAATACTTTTCATCCTTTCTTCGAATTGGCCACGATATTTTGTACCTGCAACGATTGTTGATAATTCTAAAGTATATATGATTTTACCTTGTAGTGATACAGGAACATTCCCTTCAACCATTTTTAATGCTAAACCTTCTACGATTGCAGTTTTACCTACACCTGGTTCTCCTACTAAAACTGGATTGTTTTTTCTTCGCCTACCTAAGATTTGTATTACTCTTAGTATTTCATCGGTCCTTCCAATGACTGGATCAAGTTTACCCTCTATAGCGGCTTTACTTAGGTTAGTACCATAAGTATCTAAAATTAAAGTAGTTTTTTTAAATTTAGGTTTTCTTTGTTGTGCTTCTTCTTCTGGATAAATTTCTCCCATAATTTTATTTAGTATAATTTAAATATAACAAAAAACTATTCTTTCTGAAAGTAGTTGTTATTGTATATTAATTATACTGAGAAATAAAAAATGGTTTAAGTTAAGTTTTAACAGAAATGCTTAATTCAGAAGTACCTTTAATTAAGCGATGTATAACGCCTTTAGGTATTTGAATTATCTTCATTGGCTCTAATGATTGAGGCAATTCATTATCAAATTGAAATTGCCAATCATTTTCATTTAATGATTCTATCCAACGATCTTCACCATCAGCATGCCATTTATATAAATGATTAGGAGACTTAAGATCAAAATGTCTTATAATAGTATCAGAAGAATAAACTTCTTGAGTAAAAGGTTTAGTTTGATCTTCTATTTTTTCAATAAGTTCATCATTAGCCTCTTTACCACACTTACAGTTATTACAACCGCAGCCCATTACTTTACTTTATAGGATTTAAGAATATCTTTTAATTCAACAATATCAGCAGGATTTAATGAAATGTAATCCATACCAACATTTATTTGCATACATTTTCTTCCTAGACCAAAATCTTCAATATTCTTAGGCCCAACAAAAGTAGTTATTAAAACATTTTTATCACCTTTAAGTCCACCTTGATTCCATGAACCAATATCAGTTCCTTCAGTAATAGATCCGTTTTCTTCTTCATCATCTTCTATAGGTAATGCAATAGTTTTAGCAGGAAGTTCAGTAGATACATCATGTATAGCAGATCCAACAGCTACTGATTCACTTAAACTTTTTAATAGTGCTATTGCTTTTCTGTATGCAATATCAATATTACCAGAATCTTCTATATCATCAATGATTTTTTTAGTAACTTTAATTGCTTTTGCTTCAGTTAACTTACCTTCACTTAATGATTTTTGAAAATCCTCAGTATCAGGAATAAGATCTTCAGCACCTAATGCTTTTGCTCTCTTTGCAATAAACTTAGCAGCTCTTGCTTGATCCTTTGCTCTACCATAAGCCTGAATAGCATTCTTAAGATCTTTTAAATCTTTAATAGGAAAACTACCATCTGATAAAGCAAAACCTTTATCAGCTAATTCCCTTCTTTCTTCATCAGAATATGCTTCTGTTAAAAATTGTCCGTATGTCTTAAAGTTTTTCATATCTTATTTTATTTTCCCTTTTTTAATATCTCTTTGAACATCCTCAGTAGCATTAAGAAGATATTGTGCAGATGTAGGTAAATCACGATTTAAGTATTTAGCAATTGATTTTATTGCTCTTAGTGCAATTCTTCTTTCTTCTGAACCAGATGATTCATTAACTACTGATTCATTAGTACTTTCTGGTTTTTCATGAACATAACCTAATTTAGCCATTCTTTCATGATCTTCTGGTTCTTCTGCTTTATATTCATCGCCAGTTTCAGGATCATACATCATATGAGGTGCAAAGTCTTTACTTTCATTAGCCATATTGTATTCAACATCCTCAATAAAATCATCTTCTGAGAAATTATTATATTCTTTGAATTTCTTTTTATCTCTTTTTGACATTCTTGTTAATGAATCAATGTAATCTTTAGCATAGCTTAATGGAACATCAGCTTTTAATACAGCTGCATTAGCAATATTTAACGGAGACTTGGCTTCATTAAGTTCATTAGCTTCTTTCATAGATTTAGCTTTAGCCTTAAGTTCTTTAAATTCGCCCTTTACTTGAGTATTGGCACCTTTAACATATCTGTCTAATCCCCAATTAAAAGAAGCTGAAAATAATTTATAAAAAGGTAAAGCTCCAAACTTTTTACCATAAGTAGAATATTGTAACCAATCCAAAAAGCCTTGTGCCATTTGTTTAGATAATGCAATTCCTTCTACTTCTGTTGTGTCGCCTTTAATTACGCTCTTAAGTAAAGATTCAGCCGAAGCTCTTCTTTCATTGATTGTACCAACGGCTTCATCTATTCTTTTTAAATGTTTCATTACTTATATTATTTTTTTATATATTACTTACCAAGGATTAGTACTCTTTAATCCTAATTGCTTTCCAAATAAACTTGGTCCATAACATGCCCAGAATCCTGCTTTATTAGGATCCATCTTTTTCTTTTGATCGCATTGATGTCTTGCCCAAAAACTAGCAGACGCTCCTGGATCATCATTCTTTACAGATAATCCTGGATCTCCCCATTCAATTTTCTTAGCTACAATTGATCCGGTTTCCTTATCAGTTCTTCCGCTATTACGATAAACAATAAACTTTTTATTACCACCTCTTTCTGGTGAATCAAGTTTAACTTTTTTAGTTCTACCTGATTTGCGATCTTTATATATGGCTTTAGTTCCAACTTCAAGGTTTTTAGCCATGAAGCCACTTTTTCCATTTAATACTATGTTTCCTTTATCCCAATACTGTTTTGCTTCTTCAAACAATTTACCATGTGCATCAGAACCTAAACGAAAAACACTATCATCTAAACCTATACCATTATCTACATGATATTTAAGTTCTTCGGATACATTTTTAAAATCAGTAAAGCCTTTTATAAATTTCATTATGCTTCTCTTTCTTTTTTAGTAAATTCAGAAGGATTTTTAATTGGTAGTTTACCAGCTTTGCCTTCATCTCTAACTTCTTTAGCTATATCAGCATCAGCCTTACCCCAAGTACCTTTACCTTTTTCTAGGAATGCATTTACACGAGCATAACCCCATGCTACTTGTGGTACACCTTCGCGGTGACTACTATTCCAAGCATCTAATCCTCTCCTCATTACTAATCTTAATAAGCCAATAGGTACGCCACTCTCAGTAGCCTTTTCCTTTAGAGCTTTTTCAATTTCAGCCGACAATTTACTTCGATCACCTTTGGCTTTTTCTGCCTCATTAATTGCATCGCTATATAATTCTTCTAACCACTTTAAAGTATCTGCCTTTTTTGGTAAATTTTTAAATTCTTTATATACTTCTTTTGTGAATGATTTAAAGTCTTTAGCTTCTTTTGCTAATAAATCTAATTCTGACATTGCTGATTCATTAACTGATTCATTAGCTTTAAAATATTTAATATAATCTTTTTCACTAGATTTAATAGTACCATATTTAGTTCCACCTTTAATAGCTGCATTTATTACATCACCATTTGGTTTAATATAATAACTTCCTCCATCATACTTATCACCATCATAGGAAAGTTCAAAACCAGCACCTCTACCTTTATCATATTCAAAATCATGTACTTCTACTTTTACTTTATCAGACTTTGTCATTGCCTTAGCTAAAGTTTCAGCTGCATTCTTTATTTCAGCTTCAGTGAAATTAAACTTAGCTTCATTAACTACTGATTCATTAAATGATTTCATCCATTTAGATAATACCTTTCTAGCTTCGCTCTTGCTTAAACCAAACTCGTCTTGTAAATAAGGAGAAGCACCGAACATATTAGTTGCACCAGAATCTCTTAATGCTACTAGAAAATCAAAGTATGGTTTATTTTCATCTGTAGCTTCAGTGACTACTGATTCATATATAGTACCTTCTACTTCTTCTTTAGATTTAAATGATTTTGCTGATTTTTTAATCTTTTTAATGAATTCCTCGATAGTTCTCATTTCAGCTGGATTATAGTCATCGCCATTAGTATGTTTGCCAACAATATAGTCAACTGAATTCTTTAATTCCCACATTGCGTTTAGCTTATTTGGTAACCTAAAGAATTTAGCTTCGGTAACTAATGATTCATTTACCTTATCATAAAGCTGAGATTTAGAATCCCAAGACCAATCCGCAGGATCAAAAGCTTTAAGCTTTTTTGCCTTTTGGTATTCAGCCGATGATAAGTGTGCAGCTTTGAGATTTACACCTTCAGTTAGAAATTGTTTATAGTCTGGTATGTGTTGCATATAACAATGTTTTCTTTATTTATTCAACAAACAAAAAGTTATTTTTTGCTATCAACTATACCTAAATATTTTTGA